>RCNJ01000470.1_pt1 | contig 17597 bp, 15 predicted proteins | sample 2041171 | NCBI WGS metagenome assembly RCNJ01 (sample SAMN09708213, study PRJNA481090) | feces metagenome | biome: feces | host: Pygoscelis adeliae | place: Antarctica: Rookery Lake | collected 2010-03-01 | reverse complement strand
TATGTTTGCAACCCTGCACACCACTTCTGGTGACATCCGAATCGAATTGTTCCCCAACCACGCACCGAAAACGGTCGAGAACTTCACGGGCCTCGCGAGCGGCAGCAAGACCTGGACTGACCCAAAGACGGGTGAGGAATCAAACGAACCGTTCTACGACGGTTTGGTTTTCCACCGCGTTATCGAAGGTTTCATGATCCAGGGCGGTTGCCCGCTGGGAACCGGCACCGGCGACCCTGGCTACAAGTTCAATGATGAGATCCACCCGGAGCTCGGCTTCACCGAGCCCTACCTGCTGGCAATGGCCAATGCTGGAACTCGCCGCAACCCCGTCACGGGCGAAGCCGAGGGCACCAACGGATCCCAATTCTTCATCTCGGTTGCCGCAACTCCGTGGCTCACCGGTAAGCACACCATCTTCGGTAAAATTGCCGACGACGCCTCGCGCGAAATCGTTGACGCGATCGGCGCCACCCGCGTGCGCCCAGGGGACCGTCCCGTTGAAGACATCACAATCAACTCGGTCACAATCGAGAACTGACCTACCCGGTCGACTTTTAGTCGCCGAGAACTCCTGAGTGGTGAAAATGAACCATGATCCAACCCAGGAGTCCTCGGCGACTCCTGTTTGTCCCCGGCACCCGGACCGGGTCTCCTATGTGCGCTGCCAGCGCTGTGGCCGACCCGCATGCGTTGATTGCCAACGTCCAGCAGCTGTCGGTGTGCAGTGCGTCGACTGTGTGGCCGCCAGCAATAAAGCGACCCGGCAGCCCCGTACCGCCCTAGGTGCTCGCGTCACCGACGGAAGACCCATGGTGACAATCACCATGATCGGCTTGTGCGTGGTGAGTTATATCCTGCAACTTGCCTTGGGGAACGAGTGGACGGGCAGATGGATCTTCTCGCCAGCAATCGGCGAGGTCGAACCACACCGGTTCCTTACCGCGGCTTTCTTGCACGCGCAAAGCCTCACCCACATTTTGTTCAACATGTACGCGCTCTGGATTACCGGTCAGGTGCTGGAACCCGTGCTTGGCCGCCTGCGTTTCACTGCGCTCTACCTGCTCAGTGCTCTCGGCGGTTCTGTGGCTGTGCAACTGCTTGCCACCCCTGGTACCGACTCTTGGTACATCGGTGTGCTTGGTGCCTCCGGGGCGGTCTTTGGGCTCTTCGGTGCACTGTTGGTGGTGCTGAGGCGCTTTGATCAGAAGGCCACCCAGATCTTCATCCTGATTGGGATCAACCTCGTGCTTGGCTTCGTGATTCCGGGCATTTCCTGGCAGGGCCACATCGGTGGGTTGATCGTTGGCGCGGCTATGGGCCTGGGGTACGCGTACGCACCTAGGCAGCAGCGGCAAGTGTGGGGTGTGCTCATCCCAGCCATCACACTGATCATTTTGGTTGCATCAGCAGTGCTGAAATATGGCCTGGCCTAGGCCTTTGCACACCAGATGGGGAGTTACACGCATGTAGTTATCCACAGGGTTGTCCACCGTTGGGGATAACTTTTGGGGTGGGTGCCCCACCCGGCCACAAAAAAGCCCCGTCGGAATCGACGGGGCTTTTTTGTGCAGAATGAGATCCTCGGGTTACCGCCACCGGGTAGTCATCAAGAAGCCTGAAATCAGGATGGCAAACCCCACAACAAGGTTCCAGTTGCCAATTCCAGGAATCGGCCCGGACATGCGCAGCAGATACGCCACAACGATCCACAGCAGTCCAAGGACCATCAGCGTCAGGAGGACGGGGAGGAACCAGGGCGCGTTGCCCGTTTTGACTGGCTTCGGCTGCTGCGCAGTCTTAGAGACCTTTGCGGTCTTCTTACGCGACTTTGATTCGGGCACGTGAGCTGACTCCTGTCCTGCTCTGGGAGAATGAAGATGAAGTGCTCCGCAAATGAGCGGAACATGTTGACGCACCCCATAGCCTAATGGTCTATGCAACAAAAGGTGCCACGGCCTCGCCCATGAGACTGTGCAGAGCCGCTGGAGGAGGACAAGACGATGGATCGCAGTAACCAGGCAGCACGCTCCTCTGCTCGTGCGAGCGTGTCCATCATCCTGGTGTTGAGCCTAGCGGGGCTGCTCTTCACCGCCAACGCCCGCTTGGCGAACAGCAGTGAAGACCGCCACCCGGACAACCTTGCGGAACTTGTTCAGATTGAAGCTCAACGGGTTGAAGAGTTGCAGACCACGGTGGACAACTTACAAGAAACCGTGGACAAACTCGCTGATAAGAGTGGCGCAAGCATTGATCAGGGCGACGTTGAGCTAGTTGAGCACACCGGTATCAGCGCGGGAGCAACGGAAGTCTCAGGTCCCGGCCTCATTGTGGAACTTAACGACGCACCCGTCCCGACGGGCGCATTAGATATCCACCCTGACAGCCTCGTGGTGCACCAACAGGACCTTGAAGCCGTCATTAACGCCCTGTGGGCGGGTGGTGCAGAAGCGATGGTGCTGCAAGACCAACGAGTGTTGTCAACGACGGCGTTTCGGTGCGTGGGCAACGTCCTCTCCCTGCATGGCCGGGTGTATTCCCCGCCGTACCGTGTCCAAGCAATTGGGGACCCAGCAAGACTCAGGGACGCGCTGAACGCATCACCACAAATCGACATTTACCGAGACTGGGTTATCGCCGTTGGGCTGGGCTGGTCAGTTGAAGAGTCCGCCGATTTGAAGCTGCCCGGCGGAACCCGTGACCTTGTCTATGCCAACGTGCCCGCCGGCATGGCCATCTTCCCGTAACCACGGGTACAAACGGAAAAGCGCGGGACGCCGTTGAACTCTCGTCCAACCTGGCCCCGCGCATCCCGTAAAACTATTCTGGCGACTTTACGCTATTCGTCGTCGCCATCCGACTGCCCGTCATCGCTCGTGTCACCGTCTTCAGGTTCATCTGGCTCCGGACCAGGTCCAGTTGAGACGTACAGGGTGATTTCCGAGCCCTCAGGTTGCAGGGAACCCTGCTGAGGGGCGACGCCGGCCACGATGCCCGCAACATATTCTATTGATTCTTGCGGATCCACCACGCCCTTCAAGCCCACGGCTTCCAGGGCGGCCTTAGCCTCGGGCTCAGTCATGCCCACGAGGTTGCTGGGCACCGTGATCTGCTCCGGTGGCATCGGTTTCGCGATGACGATGGTCACTTCACTGCCCTGAGCGATTGGTCCGGCGGCGGGCCGCTGCTCAATGACAGTGCCCTCCTTCTCGTCGCTTTCTTCGCTCACAATTTCCAGCTCAATTTTGGCGTTCAGAGCGCGGATAGTGTCGCGGGCCTTCTTCTCTTTCAATCCCAGCAGGTCAGGAACATCAACCTGACCATCTGAAATGTAGAGCTTCACCGTGCTGCCTGCGGGGACCGTCTTCCCACTTTCAGGGTCAGATCGCGTGATGTGATCCTTGGGCACTTCGCCACCAGTTTCACTGTCGAGTGACGAGGCCACTTCCAAGTTGGCTGCTTCAAGGAGTTTGCGCGCTTCGTCTTGCGACTTACCCGTGACGTCTGGAACTTCGGTGCTATTTGGCCCCGCAGAGAACCAGACTTCAACAGTTGAACCTGTCTCGATAGCGGTTCCTGGTTCCGGATCCGACTTAACAAAAAGACCCTTCTCCACGTCGGACTTCTCTTCGTAGCCCTTCATCTTCAGATCAACTTTGGCCAGGGCCTCTTCGGCGTCCTGCTTTGTCATACCAGACAGGGAGGGCACTGACGTTTGTTCCGCAGCAGGCTCTGACTTGCCATTGATAACAAACAAGAAGATCAGCGCGGCAATTGCCAGGGCGGCAACACCAATCAGTACCCACATCAAAGTTTTGCGCGAGCCGCCTTCGTCCTCGTCGTTGGCTCCGGCAATGTGTGGCTCACCAAGTCCGGTCGGTGCCCACGCAGCTGCGGCGGGCACCGGCTGGGTTTGCGCGCCGAAAACTTGAGTGGCATTTGGGTCGAAGCCATCTGGTGCACCCACAGCTGCAGCAGAGACTGCGGCCAGCGTGGGGGCCAAGATCTGACCACCGTGGATTGCTGCTTCCAGGTCGCTGCGGAACTCGGCAGCGTTCGAATAGCGGGCGTCGCGCTCTTTAGCCAGAGCACGCAAGGTGATCCGGTCCAGCGTTTCGGGCAGGTCTCCAGCAATACTCGAGGGCAGTGGTGGGGCTTCCCGAACATGCTGGTAAGCCACAGCAACCGGTGAGTCGCCCATAAATGGTGGGCGACCGGTGAGCAGTTCAAATAAGAGACAACCCGTGGAGTACAAGTCACTTCTGGTGTCAACGGTTTCGCCGCGGGCCTGCTCGGGGGACAGATACTGCGCGGTTCCAATAACGGCCTGAGTTTGCGTCATGGTGGCCGCGGAGTCTGCCATTGCGCGCGCAATACCAAAGTCCATGACCTTGACAGCGCCAGTTGGCGTCAGCATCACGTTGGCAGGTTTGATGTCGCGGTGCACGATACCGGCCTGGTGGGAGTACTCCAGTGCTGACAGCACCCCTGACACGATCTCTATGGCTTCATCAATGGGAACTGCGTGGCCATCGCGCACAATCTCTTGGACTGTGTGGCCTTCAACGTATTCCATGACAATGAACGGCACATGCGCCACTGCGCCGGTGTGCTGATCGGTGTAGGTTTCCTCACCCGTGTCGTAGACGGCGACAATTGCTGGGTGGTTCAGGGATGCAGCGGCTTGGGCCTCGCGCCGGAATCGGGCCTGGAACGAGGGGTCCCGCGCCAGGTCCGACCGCAGAATTTTGATTGCTACGGTACGACCGAGTCGAGCGTCATGGCCGATGTGAACCTCTGCCATGCCGCCGCGACCGATCAGTTCGCCGACCTCGTATCGACCGGCGAGAATCCGGGGTGCGTCCGCCACTACTCGTCCTTAATCGTTGTTGGGGTTGCGGGCAAAATAATCCTCTGCTCGGCAACTGCACTGATCATGCCACCTTCAGCAGGGTCAGTTAGAAAGAAACTCAGGTTGTCTGCCATCAGAACTGGCTGGTTGAAACTTCCTGCCGCATTAGAGTTGTCATCGGAGCCGGAAAAGTGGTTCACGAGCGCTGCAATCAGCAGCAGGGCTAGAAGGGTCACGAGGCCGAAGAGTGGCCACGAAATTTGTCCCATCCGAAGACCTGTGGTCAGGGGTTTGTGCCGCGCTGAGGCTCGCAGATTGGCCCGGGTGCTTGCTGGCAACGGAACCGGCCGTCTCGTTCGAGTGGCGTGGGCTGGCGGTGGCGGAACTGGCCGAGCTGTCCTGGGGGGCGGTGGAACCGGAGGTAGCCCATCTGATTTTACTTCGGCAATGACGAAAGACTCCGGGGATCTCTGGGTACGCGCCCGTTTTGCCATGGCCTCCGGCCCGGGCGGCACTGCGTCCGACGGCTCCTCAGCGGATGCCGTTGCTGAGATTCCGCGCCGCCCGATACGGCGTCGTCCGTAGGGGTCCTCTTCAATACTTTTGGCCAGTTCATCGAGCACACTGGCCAGGCTTGCGCCCGAGCGGGGTCGTTTTGTTGGGTCTTTGTCCAACATTTGCATGATGAGTTCGGCAAGATCGGGTTGCACTGTGGCCGGCATCGGTGGAACTTCTTGGTTGACATGTGCGACGGCAATATCAACTGCAGTTGGGCCAGTAAATGGCCGGTGCCCGACCAATGATTCGTAGGCCACTATGCCCAGTGCGTAGATATCTGAAGCGCCTGTTGCCGCTTTGCCAATGGCCTGTTCGGGCGACAAGTATTGGGCGGTGCCCATCACCATTCCGGTGGCTGTCATTGGAACCTGGTTCGCGGCAAGGGACACCCCGAAGTCGGTGATTTTCACCGTGGACCCGTGTTCCAGCAAAATATTTCCAGGTTTGATGTCCCGGTGAATGACGCCGCCCACGTGTGCTGCGTGTAGGGCACGCGCCGTCTGGGCCAGAATCGGCAGCAAGCGCCGGGGTGGCAGAACTGGTTCTCGCTCCAAGAGGTCATTCATTGGTTCGCCAAGAACGAGTTCCATCACCAAATAGCCAGAACCGGACTGCTCACCGTAGTCATACAGTTGCGCAATGTTGGTGTGCGAAAGCCCGGCACTGTTGCGCGCTTCAGTTCGAAGCCGATCGAGGAAGTCCTGGTTGCCAGCGAACTCCTCACGCAGCACCTTCACGGCGACGTCCCGCGCCAAGGAGGTGTCGTGGGCGACCCACACCTCACCCATGCCGCCGACGGCGATCTGACTCTCGAGCCGGTAGCGAGAGCCTAAAACTAGGCCTGTGGTGGGTTTCATTTGAGCCCTGCCTGCAGCACGGCTTTGGCAATTGGCGCTGCCACGGCGCCACCAGTTGCCTCACTGCCCAGACTGCCACCGTTCTCTACGATGACTGCCACAACGATCTGGGGGTCATCAGCGGGCGCGAAGCCGACGAACCACGCATGTGGCGCGGCGTCGTCGCTGGTCTGGGCGGTTCCAGTTTTGCCGGCCACGTCAACGCCGGAAATGCGTGCTGACTGCCCGGACCCAGAGTCGACTACGTCAACCATCATTGCGGTCAGTGCGTCAGCGGTGGCGATGGAAATTGGCTTTCCAATTTCTTCAGGCTTTGCTTCCGAGATTGGCTTCAGGTCACGGTCGCGCACTGTTGCCACGGAGTATGGGGCCATTTGGGTGCCGTGATTGGCAATGGCCGCGGTGAGCATGGCCATCTGCAGCGGGGTGGCGGCAACGTCGTATTGACCAATTGCGCTGAGCGCCGTCTGCGGAGCATCGAGTTCGTCAGGGAATTTGCTGGCTGCTGAGCGCATCGGCACATCGAAGCGCTGACCGAACCCGAAGTCCTGCGCCATAGCGCGTAGGTCATCTCCGCCCACGTCCATCCCTAACTGGGCAAAAGCTGTGTTGCAAGAAATTCGAAGTGCATCGGCCAGGGTCATCTCGTCGTTGGGTGCGCAACTGCTGCCACCGAAGTTACCCAGCACTGAGTTTGACTGGGGTAACGGTAGTTGCACTGGTGCTGGGATAACAGAATCTGCTTCAAAATCACCAGATTCGAGTGCGGCCGCAGCAACCAAGAGTTTGAATGTGGAGCCGGGTGGGTACGTGGTGGACAGTGCCCGGTTCACCAGTGGGTTGCCATCTTTGTTCAGCAGGCTCTGGTAGGCGTCATTTGCCTTGCCTGTGTCGTGAGTGGCCAACCGGTTCGGATCAAAACTGGGTTTGGACACCATGCCAAGAATGGCGCCAGTCTTCGGGTCCAGGGCCACCACAGCACCGCGTTGGTCACCAAGCTGATCCCAAGCGGCTTGCTGAACTGCAGCGCTGACTGTCAGCTCAACGGATGAGCCCTTAGGTTGGCGCCCAGTGATGAGGTTCTGCAATCGCGTGATGAACAGCGAGTCTGCGGTGCCGTTCAGCACCTGGTTTTCGGTCTCTTCAACGCCGGTACGACCGAACACAATTGAGTAGTAGCCGGTCAGTGGCGCGTACAACTCCCCGTCACTGTAGGAACGCTGGAAACCGAACGCGTCATCACTGGGCGCAGAAATGGCGATGGAGTCGCCATCGACAATGATTGACCCGCGTGAGTTGCCGTACTCGCGGTACATGGTGCGCACATTGCGGTTGTCTGCGTTCAGTTTGGGTGCGTTGACCACTTGAATCCAGGTGGCCGCAATCATCAGGATCAGCACCATGACGAAGGCGACCGTGGAAATGCGGCGCAGGGCGGCGTTCATCGGCGCTCACCCCGATCTGGGGCGGCGGCATCGACCGAACGGGGGCCGGCCGACTCGTGAGCTTTGGGTGCGGCGTCGTCAAAGTCGATGCGTTCTGTAATGGAGGTCGCCGCCTCTTGCATACCTTCATCAACGTAGGGGTGTTGGTAAGGGACGGCGTCGTCAGGCTCTTCGTCGTGTTCTTCAGCGGCCGTCAGAGTGACGGGCGAGGAGCCTCGCACCGGCAGGGGGGTGGGGCGGCGGGCGTTGTCTGAGATGCGCAACAGAATTGCGACAATCAACCAGTTCGCCAGCAGTGATGAACCGCCGTACGCCATGAACGGGATGGTCAGACCGGTTAAGGGAATAACGCGGGTGACGCCGCCCACGACAACGAAAACCTGCCAGGCAATAACAAAGGCCAGCCCACCGGCCAGGAGTTTGCCGAAGCCGTCGCGGACTCCGAGGGCAATGCGCATACCGCGTTCCACAAACACGAGGTAACACATCAGAATGGCGAGCAGCCCAGTGAGCCCAAGCTCTTCACCCAGGGAAGTGGTGATGAAGTCTGAAGAAGCAAATGGCACCAGTTGCGGGTGGCCCTGACCCCAGCCGGTGCCGAGCAGGCCGCCATTTGCTAGCCCGAACAAGCCCTTTACTACTTGACTTGAACCACCAGGGTGGCGCTCATAAAGGACCGGATCCATGGCGTTGAGCCACACATCAAAGCGGGCAGCGACGTGGCCAAAGTTCTTTGCGGCCAGTGCGGCGCCGCCGCTAAACAGCGCAAAACCAATAATGATCCAGCTGGTGCGCTCGGTGGCGACGTAGAGCATGGCAATGAATAGTCCGAAGAACAGCAGGCTGGTGCCGAGGTCGCGTTGCAGCACGAGCAGTGCAATGCATAGCGTCCACACCACAATGATCGGGCCGAGGTCGCGAGCACGTGGCAGTTGCATTCCCAGCACTTTGGGACCTGCAAGTGCCAGGGTGTCCCGGTTGGTGACGAGGTACCCGGCAAAAAACACAGCCAGCGCAATCTTGGCGAACTCAGCGGGCTGCAGGGTGTATTCACCCAGGGCAATCCAGATGCGTGAACCCCTGATTTCATGGCCTAGGCCCGGCACAAATGGCAGCAGAATCAACCCGAGGGCTGCAATCATCGCGGTGTAGGTGTAGCGCCGCAGCACGCGGTGATCGCGGAGGAGCGCGAGGACAGCTGCGGCTGCAAGGACTCCAATGGCGGTCAACACGAGTTGTTTGCTGGCCAGCGAGGAGTTTTGCCCGTTTGCTCGAGCCGCAAGATCAAGCCGGTAGATCATCGCCAGGCCAATTCCGTTGAGTGCCACGGCAATCGGGAGCAGCACTGGGTCAGCAAAGGGTGCGAAGAAGCGGACCAGCAAATGCAGGACCACGGCAATAAGAATGAGCACGCCGCTGTACACGTAGAACGACCCGGGGAGGGTATCCGTCAGGGCGATAGCCACTGCCGCGTAGGCGCCTAAACCAATAAGTGTGGCGAGGACAAGCAGGATGAGTTCTCGTCCGCGGCCGCGTCGGACCCCTCCGGGCTCGACCGTTGCCATCAGGCGCCCTTCGCGTCCGGCTTGGCAGTGCCACCTGCTGAGCCGGATGTCTCAGGTTTGGGGGCGTCAGTGGTGGCTGAGGTGCTTGGTTCCGATTCGCTAGGGTCAACTGTGGGGCTGACTGGTTCTTCCGCGATTGCAAGCCGCAAAGCTTCGGCGCGGGCTTCCGTTAACGACGGCATGGGCATCGTCATTTCGAGACGTTCGCGGTAGAAGTTGGGCAGGGTGTCAATATCTACGCGGGTGTCTTGGAACTTTGTTGACAGTCCCCAAGGCCCAACGCTCTGCGGGATGCCCTGGAAGATCCACACGTCGCCCTCGGAGATCCCCAGGTAATACTGCTTCTGGGTCCACTCGTAGGCGAGCCAGCCCGTTCCACCGAGCAGGGCCAGAATGACGAGGGACACGATGAGCCCTAGGCCGCGCCGGCGACGCTTGGCCGGCAGTGCAGAAGAGTTGTCTTCTTCGGCGTCTACCTGAGGTTCCTTCGGGCTTGTTTCGGTGGTGTCTTCGGGCTGTGCTGTGACCAGTGCAGCAGCTCGTTTAGCTGGACCGTCTTTGGCCGCAGTGGGCTGGTTCCGATTCAGCGCCGCTGAACCAGCAATTTGAATTCCCGTGGTGGCTTTGATGCCGTCCGGAAGTGCGTTCAGATCGAGGACGTCTGCCACGATGCAGGTGATGTTGTCTGGTCCGCCTGCGCGCAGTGCGAGTTGGATCAGGCGTTCTACGCAGGCATCGGGGTCGGCAATTTCTTTCAGGGTCTGCGCCATTGTGGAGTGACTGACGTAGCCGCAGAGGCCGTCAGAGCACAGCAACCAGCGGTCCCCGGGGCGCGCTTCTCGCATGGAGAGGTCGGGGGTGAGGTCGAGCCCGAAGTCACCGAGTACCCGCATGACGACGGAGCGCTGGGGGTGCACGTCGGCTTCTTCTGGCGTGATTTTTCCTGTGTCCACCAGATGCTGCACGAAGGTGTGGTCCGAGGTGACCTGAGTAAATTCTTCGGCACGAAGCAGGTAAGCGCGGGAGTCACCCATGTGAGCCATGGCGAGTTTGTTTCCGGCGCGCAGCAACGCGGTAACTGTGGTGCCCATCCCGTTGAGTTCGGAGTCTTCTTCTGAGCGGCGGATGAGCTCTTGCCGGGCTTGTTCAACGGAGCGTTCTAACACTTTGAGTGCGTCATCGGACCCGAAGGAGTCGTCCGCTAATGGTGCCAGGGTGGCGACGGCGATTGATGAGGCGACATCACCTCCGGCGTGGCCCCCCATGCCGTCGGCAATGACCAGCAGGTTGGGACTGGCAAAGCCCGAGTCTTGGTTATTGGCGCGAACCAGCCCGACGTCGGACCGCAGTGCATAGCGAAGCGCAATGGACACGCCGTTACCTCTGAAGTTCGATTGAGTTCTGACCGATGCGCACAGGTGTGTCGATCGGTAGAACGGTGGGTTCGGTCAGGCGACTGGGTCCGAGGAAGGTTCCGTTGGTGGAGTTGAGGTCTTCAACAATCCAACTGTCACCCTGCGGGAAGATCCGTGCGTGCCGAGTGGAGGAGTAGTCGTCGTCTAGCACGAGGGTGCAGGAGGGTGCACGCCCGATCAAGATGGCGGATGAGCCCAGTGGAAGGGTAGTTCCAGTGAGCTTTCCTTGGGTGACAACGAGATGGGAGGGTCGCGACGGCGTTGCTGGGTGTGGCCCTGATCCGCTTGGGATGGGGGCTGGACGGCGACTGCTGCTAGGGCGCGCGGTGATCCGAGTGCCGTAAATGTCTTTGCGGAGGACGCCGATTGCAGTGAAGACGAACACCCATAAGAGTGCAAGGTAGCCCAGGCGTAGCAGGGTGATCGTCAGTTCGCTCATTGGGTTGTTCTCATCGCTCCTGGACGTCGCTGTCAGTACCGGTCCAGAACATAATGCGGGTTCTGCCGATGGTGAGCGAATTACCGTCCAGAAGTGAGGCTGCCGGAACTTGATGTCCTTCGACAAAAAGGCCGTTTGTGGAGCCGAGGTCGGTTGCGACGACGCCGCTTGGGGTGAGCTGAATTTCGAGGTGTTTGCGGGACACCCCGGGGTCATCAACGACGATGTCTGCTTCTGAACCGCGCCCGATCGTGGTCACCGGCCCGGTCAGCAGGTATCGCTGGCCGTCAATGTCGAGGAGTGGATGGCGCGCGGTGGGGTTGGTGGACGCCGGAGCAGTAGTGCCGCGTGCTGTGCGGGACCGCAGCTGGAACCGACCTGCGGATAGATCATCGTGTTGCTCAAAGGTGACCGTCACCGAACCGGCAAAGGCGTAGTGCTGAGAGGTGGCGTAGTCGGTGACGTTGGCAGCGAACTCGTCAGCCATCGTCTCGGCGCCCCAACCGTCTATTTGGGCGAAGTCGTCTGGGGAGAGTTCGATGATGAACTCGTTGGGCACCACGGTGCGATCCCGATCAACGACTGCGGCGCGGTCATCAACCTCACGTCGTAAGGCGCTGACCAGTTCCACAGGTTTGAGTTCACTGCGGAACACTTTGGAGAACGCGGAGTTGACGACGCGTTCAACACCCTTTTCGAACCGGTCCAGAACGCCCATGCCACCTCCTAAAGAACTGCTGTCACTCGACGCGTCAGGCCGTGCGAATGGCTCGACGAGGGTCGACGCGCATGCGCCGCCTCGGCCAAGCCTATCTGTCCTGCACGCATTCGCCCATGAAGTCCGGCGTTTTCGGACGGAGGTTTAGTGCAGGTGCAGTAATTACGTGGCCAGGTTCGGATCGTGCTAGTCTTCACAGCGCTTCACAAGCGTTTTTCGACACTGCGTGAGTGGCGGAATGGTAGACGCGCTGGCTTCAGGTGCCAGTGCCCGCAAGGGCGTGGGGGTTCAAGTCCCCCCTCACGCACAATTGACCGGTTCAGACCTTCGGGTCTGGGCCGGTTTTGTGTTTGCAGCCGATCAAACATTGCCGGCTGCAGTTTTTAGTAGCCAGCGTGTTTGAGTTCCAGGCTAATAAAACCGTTGATGAGTGGAGTTAGTTCGGTAAATCCTGTGAAATTGTGCACATTGTGCTGACGATCGGCACGGATGTGTCAGGCTGGGTGGGTGGACACTTCTGTCTCAGCCCCGCCAACCGGCCCGCGCAATAAGCCCGGACCCAACCGGACTGACCGCAACCTCACTGACCTTGCCGTAAAACCGCGGCGCAAACCGCGCTCGCCCGGGTGGGTTCCGGATCAGCATGGTGCCTGGGCGATGCTCGCCGTCCCGCTGCTGATCGGTGTCATAGCCACCGGCGCCACGTGGGTGCACCTGCCGCTGACTATCTTGTGGTTCGTTGGCTACTTTGCGTTCTTTGCCGTTGGCCTGTGGTTGAAGTCCCGGTTTAAGAAGCGCTGGTTCCCACCCGTGCGTGCGTATGTGCTGGCCACAATTCTGCCCGCCCTTGCCGTTCTCGTACTCAGCCCTGGTCTGCTGGTGTGGATGCCGGCCTACCTGCCCCTGGTGATCGTGAGCCTGGTGTGCTCCTACCGCCGCCGAGAACGGTCCATGCTGAACGACGTCGTGACGATTCTTGCGGCCAGCCTGATGCTGCCCGTCGCCTATGACGCCGGAGCCGGGTCTGACTGGCCTGCGGTGTGGCTGGTGACCTGCATCGTGTTTGCCTACTTTGTTGGTACCGCTTGGTACGTCAAAACAATTATCCGGGAACGTGGTTCGCGTGCCTACTTCGTAGCTTCGGTTGGGCACCACCTCGTGACAGCAGGGCTCATACCCGTTGTGGCGGCACTTTTTGGCGTGACGGCGACGCTGTGGCCGTTCATAGTGCTGTTCCTCGTGTTGGCAGTGCGCGCCGCAATCGTGCCGCGCACCAGCGCCACCCCGAAGCAGACGGGAATCGGTGAGATTGTGGCCTCCACGATTGTGACAGTCCTTGCCCTGGTCACAATTTTTTGAGCACCCCACAGCACCTCAGCACGAGCCCCAAGCGAAAGGCGCACACGACAATGAGTGAAACACCCGAAGTTCCCGACCGTCAGGCGCGCGTCGTCGTCGTTGGGGGCGGTTACGCCGGCGCCGCCACGGCACGGGCCTTGGACCCTATTGCGGACGTCACCCTGATCGAACCAAAAGATAAATTCGTGCACGCCGCGGGAACGCTGCGCGCCGTCGTCGAAGAGAACTGGGAAGACAACGTCTTCCACTCTTACGAGGCGCTGCTGACGCGCGGACGCATTATTCGCGACGCCGCACGGCTGGTCACTCCGCACAAGGTGCACCTGTCTGCCAGTGAAGCCCTCGACGCCGATTACGTGGTCCTGGCCACTGGAACGGGGTACCCCTTCCCAGCGAAGTTCCTCGAAACAGACGCCTGGGTTGTGCAATCTCGGTTGGCGCGCCTGCGTAAGACCATCGAGAACTGCCACAACGTCATGCTGGTGGGCGGCGGTCCCGTTGGACTAGAGCTTGCGGGCGAACTCACCTCGGCCTTCCCTGACCTTGGGGTCACCATTGTGGATTCGGCGCCCGACATTCTCACCACCGGTGATTATCTGCCGGAACTGCGTGGCTCAATTCGAACCCAATTGGAGGACCGTGGCGTGCGTTTCGTGCTGGGCTCCCCGCTGGGGTACCTGCCACCTGACGACGTCGGGGTGTACGAACGCTTTACGGTGCACACCACTGCAGGCGAAAAGATCGAAGCCGATATGTGGTTCCGCTGCTACGGGAACCATCAGGAGTCGGGTTACCTCAATGCGGAACTCGCCCAGGCTCGCCGGGCCGACGGCACCTTGACGGTCACCCCCACCTTGCAGGTTGAGGGCTTTGAGCACGTCTTCGCCATTGGTGACCTGACGAATATCCCCGAATCCAAGCGAGCCAGTGCGGCCCTGGACCACGCGGAGGTGGCGGCCATCAACCTGGCTGACCTCATTGCCGGGCGTGCCCCGAGCGCAACCTATCGGCCGGCACCAGAAATGGTGGTGTTGCCGCTGGGCGCAGACGGTGGCGCTTCACAGGTGATGGACGATGGCGTGCGCAGTGTGCTGGGCGCGGAGGAGACCATTCGTTTTAAAGGGTTGGACCTGATGACGGAACCAATCCGGGAGATGCTCGGCCTGCAGTAAGCGGCCAGCCAGTAACCGGCTCGTTTTTGTTGCAAACATGAAAAAACCCGTGGGCCGCCATCTGTGTTGATGGCAACCCACGGGTTTGGTGAGCGGTCGGTGTCGGCTGACACCGATGTTGCTCAGGGTTTTCAGGCTGCGATTGCGAGGTCGTCCTGGTTGAGGACGAGTTCGTTGACCGGAGCGTTGAGGCCGGTGAGTCCTGCAGTGACCAGGTCGTGCAGTGAGGGGTTGGCGCCGGTCAACTCGGGGCGGACCCACTCGGCGGCGAAGAGATCAGCCGGCGTCATGCTGCGGGTGCGGGCGTCTGAGCGGCGGACCCGCCAGATGTTGCGCAGTGCGAAGAAGCCGATGGTGATCCAGATGACGTTGACGACTGCCGAGGGGACTGCGCCGTGACCGTAGGCGCTGACGCCCAGGAGTGCGGCACCGAAGAGGTTGAGTAACTGGAATGTTGCGGAGTCCGGTGAAATTCGTTTTGCCGTAACTGAGCCGTAGGCACTAACGGCGGCGATGGACCCAGCCGAAGGTGGTGACAATGATTTCGGGGACAACGAACATGACGAGCTCCAAGCACGCTTCAAGATTTGAAAGGGGATTTTCGCTGTGTGAACGATGTTTCGTTCCCGGCGATGTCTCAATCTTGGCCCCTCGTGAGGGTTAGCGCAAGTGACTCTTTCTCCTCAGGGGGTTTAGTATAACTACATGACTACTGACCCACGTCGCCTTGGCTTCCTCCTTGCCGTTCACAGGGCAGGAGGAGTCCTAGCAGCCGCAGATCTCCTGCATTTGACCCCCTCTGCTGTCTCTCAGCAAATAGCGCGTCTGGAAGCAGAGGAGGGTGTGAAAGTGCTCGACCGCGGTCCACGCGGCGTCACGCTCACACCGATCGGACGAATTCTCGCCGAAGCTGCCGAAAACATCGAAGACGAGATGGTGATGGCCCGCAAGCAGATCGCCGAACTCGACGGTCAACTCAGTGGCAAAGTTGTGGTCGGGGCCTTCCCCACAGTGGCTGTTGCGGTGCTCGTACCCGCAATCGCCCGACTGAACGAAACGCTGCCCGGACTCGACATAGAAATCCAGGAACGCGAACCCCAGGACGCCCTACGCGGACTGCGTTCCGGTGACCTTGACATCATCCTCCACGAGGCCGACGCCGACGCTGAACACCGGGCACCCCGGGGTCTGCGCGACGTGCCCCTGCTCGACGAACCGTGGCGGTTGGTCATGCACGCTGCCATGCCCACTCCCATCACGTTGCACGATCTTGCTGACGCCCAATTTCTTGGCCCAGACCCGGAGACCGCCGCATCCCGTGCTCTGACCCGAGTCAGCACCGCCTTCGGACTGTCCTTTGACACCCGACACAAGTTCTACGACTTCGACGTCGCCCTCGGCCTCATCAGCATTGGGCAGGGTGTGGCCCTCTTACCGGCCCTCGCCCTGGAGCGGGGCACCCCCGACGACGTCCAGGTGGTCGCGCTACCCGGCCTTGGTGCCCGCCGCATGATGGCCCGCCACCGGGCCACCCGACATGAACCCGGACCCGCCGTCGAAGCCGTGCTCACCGCCCTGATGGAAGCCGCATCTGAGCTCGAATTCGTGTAATCACGTCGTCCTCTTGCAGTTCTTTCGCGTTACCCGAGGCGGCTAGGCCCATACCCGCCAACGCACCGGCGAGATGATCAGCGACAATGGGGGTATGAACCACTCCAACTCCCGCTTCGGACCCACTCGCGTCATGATGGTGTGCACCGGGAACATCTGCCGGTCCCCCATGGCGGAAATCGTGCTGCAACACCACCTAGCCAAAGCTGGCCTCGGCCACCGCGTTGAGGTGGACTCCACCGGGATCAGCTCATATGAACAGGGCAACGCCATTGACCAGCGCGCCCGGGCGGCACTGCAAGGCCGCGGGTACGAGGTGCATGAGCACCGGGCCCGCCAAACCCGACCCGGTGACATTTATGCCCGCGACCTGATTTTGGCGATGACCGAAAATCACGCCAACTCACTACGCAAAATGAGCACCTTGGGGACCTCCAGCTCCGCACCCGACGAGGCCGAATCAACTCGTATCCGAATGTTCCGCTCTTTTGACCCCGAGGTTGGACCACTGGCCGACCTTGCGGGATTCGTGGAATCCGAACTCGACCTGGCTGATCCTTGGTACGGCGGTCCGGACGACTTTGAACTCTGCCTCGACCAGATCGAAGCTGCCACCCCGGCAATCGTGGAGTACCTGCGCGCCCGCATTGAACAGGGCGCCCTCGGCAAGGAATAGTCACAGGGCTAGAGCAGGCGCAGTTCTCGAGCGGCCAAAGTTCGGAACAGGCACACTGGGGCCATGAAGGTTTCTCGTCGTGCCAACGTGCCTCCCTTTGCCGTCATGGAAATCATTGCGGCCGCCAACCAGCGCCGCGCCGCCGGCCAATCCATTCTGAACCTGTGCGCGGGGGAACCCGTGACCGGAGCCAGTGACGCCGTGCGCGACCGTGCCGCGCAAATCCTGGCCGACGGCGACCTTGGGTACACCGAGGCCATGGGCGCACCTGCGCTGCGCAGCGCAATCGCCGCGCACTACCAGCGTTGGTACGGCCTTACCATTGACCCGGCCCGGGTCGCAGTCACCACAGGGTCCTCCGGCGGCTTCATGCTGGCGTTCCTCGCGGCCTTCGACGTGGGCGACCGAGTGGCACTGGCCCGCCCCGGTTACCCCGCGTACCGCAATATTCTGAACTCACTGGGCTGTGAAGTGGAAGAGTTCGAATGCGGCCCAGCCACCAACTACCGCCCCACAGTTGCCGGACTCACCGAACTCCACGCAGCACGCCCCCTCGACGGCCTCGTGCTGGCCAGCCCAGCCAACCCCACCGGTACCATGCTCACCGCCACTGAACTCGCAAATATTGCGCAGTGGTGCGCCGCCAACGGGGTGCGGCTCATCAGTGATGAGATCTACCACGGCATTGTGTACGACGACGCGCTCTGGCCCGGTGCCAGCGCCGCACACCACTTGGATACCGGCGCCGTCGTCGTCAATTCCTTCTCTAAGTACTGGGCCATGACCGGCTGGCGCCTGGGCTGGCTGATTCTGCCCGAAGACCTCGTGCCGCCCGTCAGCGCACTGGCCGGCAACGTGGCACTGTGCCCGCCCGCGTTGGCGCAGCACGCCGGCGTCGCCGCCTTCAGCGAGGCGGGTTACGCCGCGGCC
>RCNJ01000982.1_pt1 | contig 17644 bp, 17 predicted proteins | sample 2041171 | NCBI WGS metagenome assembly RCNJ01 (sample SAMN09708213, study PRJNA481090) | feces metagenome | biome: feces | host: Pygoscelis adeliae | place: Antarctica: Rookery Lake | collected 2010-03-01 | reverse complement strand
CTTTTGACGCGGTAGCCTGCATGCGGCGCAGTCCGGCGCCCCAACTGGTGAGGACCCTTTTCATGCGCATATGGACACTGCACGGTGACGGCAAGACCGTCCGGCCTGGTGCGAGCGTTGCGCCGCTTGAGCGTCTGGCCTGGCCTCGCACTGTGGGCTTGGGCATGCAGCACGTGGTGGCGATGGCGGGCGCCACCCTGATTGTGCCGCGCCTGACTGGACTGCCGGCCACCACGACACTGTTCTTCTCCGCTATTGGCACGTTCATCTTCTTGATTGTGAACCGCAATAAACTCCCCAGTTACTTGGGTTCGAGCTTTGCGTTCCTCGCGCCCTTTGCTGCGGCTGCCACGGTTACTGACGCACTCGGTGGGGTGGTGTTCACCGGTGGCTGCTTGTTGGTCATTGGTGTGATCGGCCATATTGCTGGTGTGCGCTGGATCGACGTGCTAATGCCACCGGTGGTTAATGGCGCCATTGTGGCGCTGATCGGTTTTAACTTAGCGCCGACTGCATGGGATTCGGTGAAGGAAGCCAAACTCACAGCTGTGGTGACCATCTTGGTCATCGTCATTGTGTCGGTGGCGTTTAAGGGCATTATTGGTCGCTTGTCGATTCTGATCGGGGTGATTGCCGGTTACGCGCTGGCGTTCTTTACTAACGAAATCAGCTTCGCCACTGTGGGTGAGGCCAAATGGTTCGACGTGCCGCACTTCACTGCGCCCACCTTTGACCCCGGTCTGCTCATCATGTTTGTGCCCGTGGTTTTGGTGCTGGTTGCGGAGAACATTGGCCACGTGAAGTCCATTGCCGCCATGACGGGTGAGAACTTGGACGACCGGATTGGCCGTTCGTTGGCTGCCGACGGCGTCGCGACGATGCTGGCCGGCTTCGGTGGTGGTTCTGGAACGACGACGTACGCCGGTCATGGCAGCAACGCGGGTGTACTCCACGGCCGTGTACTGGGTGGCGGGCGCCACCGCGCTGCTGCTGAGTTTCTCCCCCAAGGTGGGCGAAGTCATTCAGGCCATGCCAGTGGGTGTGCTGGGCGGCGCGGGCACCGTGCTGTACGGCATGATCGGCCTGCTGGGTGCACGGATCTGGGTGCAGAACCAAGTCGACTTCTCTTCTCCGGTGAACCTCATCCCGACGGCGGTTGCACTGGTGGCGGGCATCGCCGACTTCCAGTTCACAATTGGCAGCGTCGAACTTGGTGGCATTGCGGTCGGTGCAATTGCAGCCATTGGCCTGCACCACCTGATGAAGATCATTGCCAAGATCCAGGGCACTTCAGAAGAGCCAGTCAGCCCGACGTCGGTTCCGCACAACCCCTATGAACCCGCTACTTCGACGCCGGCTCCGGAAAATTCGATTCCGGGCGACCCGAAAGCGTAATTCGGGTTTAACCGCGAAGGGCTTGGTCAGTCGCGGTAGGTGACCGTGATCTCGACTCGCCGGTTACGTGAACGGGCATCTTTAATTTCTTTGTCGGTGCCTTCTTCGGCGACTAAGAGACGCTTGAACCCGTACCCCTTAGTGGAGATCTCCACGGTGTCCAGGTCGTCACGCAGGTAGTCCGCCACGGACTCCGCACGATTCTGCGAGAGCTTCGTGTTGTGACTACTGGTGCCCACTGAGTCGGTGTGGCCATCGATCTGGATTTCAGCGAGTTCGACGTCGCCCAGTTCAGTAGCAATTTTGTCGAGTTCCTGGCGTGCTTTCTTGGTGAGCGTCGCCTTATCGATGTCGAAGAACACGTCCCCTTTGAGGGTGAACCGTTCGCTACTTTCAGCCCGGTCACGTTGCAGGTTGCCCGCCAGGTCACCAGTGCGGGCGATCAGACCCCATGTTGGGGCAACAATGTCGAGAACTGGAGCGATGTCAGCCGAGAGGCTTGCGGGTGGAACCGCTGTGAGTCGACCATCTTCCGCGTCATCTGCGATTGCCGGGCTAGCGACGCAGGTGAAAGCCAGGGTGAGCAGAACCGCTCGGCTTACCCGCTTCATCGCTGAACTGGCACGTCATCGAACGTGCCAAAGTTTGGGATTTCCACGGTAACCGCGGCCACGTCCTCGGGCGGAGCCGCGAAACGAGTGGACAAGATGACAGCGTGGTCGGGCGCGACGAAAGTACCAGCTAGCCCGGTGCTGCACAGACAATGTCCGCTGCTGTCGTAAGCTGCACGATAAACTTGACCGTTGACATTATCGGTCACGGTCACCCCATCGGTGGTGTGCGCACTAAGAGCATCTAAGCTGAGATCGTCACCGGCATCTGCGTCACCACTTTGCTCATCGAATGGCAGAGTCCGATCGCCGCTGTCGAAGGCCCCGGCGACCTGCCAGCTATCATCACTCTTGTTCCGAACAGTGAACATTACTGTCATTGTCTTACCGGAAACCCGAACCGTATTGAGTTCGAGTTCTGCCTCATAGTTGCCAACCGAACTTTCACGACTAGCGATGATGTCAAGGTCATCGTCGAACGTGACCTCTTGGTCGTCCTCGCCCACGCTTTCCTCGATCTCAGCCTGGGCCGCATCGTTCTTGTCAGTGTCGGCTTCTTCTGAGGCTGTTTGTTGCTCCGTGGCATCGGACTGCTCTGTGGCATCGGAAGGAGCCGGATCTTCTGTTCCGCTACCTGTGCAGGCCGATAGCACTAAGGCCGCCGCGCACATAACGGTTACCAGTTTCAGGCGGGTCGCCATGTCATTCCCTCTCGATGTCACTTAGGCCCCTAATTACGCGACGATAACCCGTTTGTGGGCGGTTGCTTTTCAAGATTTGGTGGGAGCTATAGGCACCGGTAGAGAGTGTGCCATTCTGTGTGCGTTCTCGCCACTTTACGGTCAGAGCGGCAGCGCTACCGTCGCAATCAAAGGTGACTAGGTTTTTGTATTCGTGGGCTAACGAAATTATGCCCTGTTCGCGTAAAGCATCGAAGAGTTTCTCCATGAGGCGGCGACCATTGCCGCCACCCTGGCCTGCGGGGAGCAAGTCAACGTGCAGGTGCGCCGGGTACCCGGCGATGATGCTCTGGTGCATGCGCGAGGGGTTGTGCATCATGTTCACCAGGCGTGCGTCCGAGGATCCCTCGGGGAAGGTGCCGAGTGGGTACTGCTCCTGAAGGGCGGGCCACCAGGAGGCTTCTGATCGTTCTTCGAAGGCAGCGGTGTCGGCGGCGCCAAGGACCTACCCGACGGGGCGTAGTCATTAGGAAAGGGTCCGGGTAGTTCGGGCTCGAACGAGGTCAGAGTCAGTTCGTCGAGTTGGAGATACTGTTCCCCTTAAGTTCTTGATTCGCTGAATTAATGCAACGTAAACCTGAGTCTGCTAACGTCTTCAAAAGTCGGAAGTTAACCGGAAGATTTGGGGGTGGCGGCGAAGTTTCGACGAGACCAAAACGTTATCAAGACTATGTTCGGCTGACTTACTTAATCGTCAACGATCTGCAGCTCCACGGCAGTAGTTCGTGATTGGATTCTAGAGAACACTCAGTCGCTCAAGACGGCAGGAATCCAACTGAATAACTCAGTTCTCTTCACCATACAAAGGAGTACGGATATGAGACGAACCAGCAAGTTTGGATTAAAAGTAGGGGCGATTGTGGCGAGCCTGGCCTTATTGGCTGGGTGTAGCAGCGGGTCATCTACCACCGACCCCGATGACAAAGACCTGACAGTCTGGTTCATGCGGGGATCAGTGTCAGATGAGGGCCAACAGTGGTTAGAAGATCAATGGGCTGAAAAGCACGACGGCGCAAAGTTGAACGTTGAAATTCAGGATTGGGACGGTATTGTCGCCAAGCTGCAGACCGCGCTGGCGAGCCCAGAACAAACTCCAGACCTCGTCGAATTTGGGAACACCCAGGTCAGTGCCTTCTCCGCTGCGGGCGCGCTCAGCGATCTCAGCGACATGAAGGAAGAACTGGGTGGCGATGATCTGGTCGAAAGCCTCGTGGCCTCCGGAAGTTTCGAAGATAAAATGTATGCCGCACCGTTCTTCGCAGGTTCACGCATAATTTTCTACAACAAGGCGCTCTTCAAAGAGGCGGGCGTAGAGACCCCCACCAGTCTGAGCGAAGTTGGGCAAGCGGCCATCGACCTGCAGAAAGCAAACCCTCAGGACGTCAAGAACTTCTCCGGGTTCTATCTCCCCGCAAAATCCTTTGCTGAAGCCATGGGCTGGGTATTCACCAACGGCGCCACCGTTGCCACGCAAGAGGGCGACAAATGGGTCGGAACGCTGTCCTCAGATGAGGGGATCGCTGCGCTTACCCAGTTGCAGGATCTTTACCTGAACGGCACGACAATGGCAGCCACTGCGACCACTGACGAGTCGCGTGCTCCTGCGGTGCCATACAACGACGGTAGAGCCGGCATGTTCATGGGCCTGCCAAGTGCGTGGGACGACATCGATGAAGACCTGCGCGACGACACTGGTGTCTTCGCCCTACCCGGCCTTGAGCCCGGAACCATAGGAAACGCTCACTCCGGTGGGTCGAATATTGCCATCCCCGCGAAGTCGCCTAAACAGGACTTGGCGCAAGAAGCTCTCAACATGATCTTCGAGCCAACCTTTCAGGAGTATTTCGCTTCCGAAGGTGGATGGGTGCCGGGGAACATTACCTACGCCGCTCCGCTGGAAGACACGGAAGTGGGCAAAGTCGAGGTGGAGGCAGTAGAAAACTCTGCGGCCCTGCCCACTGCCAAGAACTGGGCGGCCGTTGAAGCTGCGAACGTTCTGCGTGATGTCCTAACGAAAATAGCGCAGGGCGGCGACGTCGAGCAGATCGCCAGAGATACGGATAAGCAGATCGAAGAGATTCTCAACTGACCGTGTCTTGTGACGATTGTCGGAGGTGAGGGACCGCAGTGATGACTTCTAATCTGAGAACTCAGGAGTTACGTAAACCGAAGCCCACCAAGGGCCGCTCGACGGGGCGAAGCAGGGCCCTCACCCCACTGCTGCTGGGGTTGCCCGCTCTAGCAGTTGTGATTGTGGCTCAGGGGTACCCGCTTTTCAACCAGTTCATCATGTCTTTTCAAGAGTTTGGTTTCTCGCAACAATTTGGTCAAGCACCCGAATGGGTGGGCCTGGACAACTACACCAAATTGCTTTCTGACCCTACATTTTGGGCAGTATTGGCGCGCACGCTGATCTTTTGCATAGTTTGCGCGACTGTGACATTGGCTATTGGTACCGCCACCGCAGTGTTGTTGATGCGCTTGACTAGAGTGGTGCGAATTCTCATTCAAAGTGCCATGTTGTTGGCGTGGGCGACTCCCGTGCTATCAACTCTTACGGTCTGGCAATGGTTATTTGCCACTCATTCAGGCCTAGTAAACTGGATATTGACCCGCATAGGTTTCGAGCAGTTCGATGGCTATTCATGGCTTTTGGGACAGTTCAGCTTTTTTGTGATTGCCGGCGCTGTAGTTATCTGGATGAGCGTCCCACTCGCAATGCTCCTGATTTATGCGTCACTATCCCAGGTCAATGGCGAAATGCTTGAGGCTAGCGAACTTGATGGCGCAAATGCGTGGGAACGATTCTGGCAAATTGTGATTCCAACCATCGCCCCAGTTTTGATGGTGGTTTTGTTGCTGCAGGTCATCTGGGACCTTCGGGTCTTCACGCAAATTAAGGTATTGCAAGAGGCAGGGGGGATCACCAGTGAAACCAATGTCTTGGGCACATACATCTACCAGGTCGGCCTGGCTCAGGGGGATTACGCCACAGGGGCAGCGATCGCAACTATCTTGCTCATCCTGACCCTGGGGCTCAGTTGGGGATACCTTCGTTCGCTGCTTCGACAAGGAGAACTGAAATGACCGCGCCGAGTCGTTCTATGCCTGATTCAGTCGAGTCTGAACAGTCCAGTGCCGGAGAAGCCACGCCTGATGTTGCTCCCGGTCAAAATCAGCCCCGAGGTCGACACGGCTACGTCGGGAAAGTTGTTTTCAATGTATTCGGTATCTTGCTGGGCTTGGGTTGGGTATTCCCTGTGTATTGGATGTTCAACAGCAGCTTCCAACTGCAGGAGACGCTCGACGCAATAACTCCGAGCGCCATACCATGGCCGTTCACAACTGAGCATTACTCAACGGTATTCGAAGATCCATCATTTTGGTCGTCCATGCGTATGAGCGCGATTGTGACGACTGGCACCGTGGTTGTCGTGATGCTCTGCGCATTTCTGGGCGCCGTGGTCCTTAGCCGGTTCAAGTTTCGAAGCCGGCGTGGGCTAATTGTGGCCGTTTTGATAGTTCAGATGATTCCGCCGGAAGCATTGTTCATCTCGCAGTACCGCGTGCTGGATGATTGGGGCCTCATTAACACCGCAGTCGGCCTCACGCTTCTGAATGCCGGTGCCACTATCCCGATCACCATCTGGATGCTCAAGGGCTTTGTTGACAGCATCCCCGTTGAACTCGAAGAAGCGGGCATGACTGATGGTTGCAGTCGGCTCGGTGCTTTTGTGAGGATTACGGCCCCGTTGTTGGCACCTGGCATGGTTGTTTCCGGTATTTTCGCAATGCTGGCAGCCTGGAATGAATACACACTCGCGCTAGTTATTATGCAAGATAATGCTGCGTCGACCCTGCCCTTGTGGCTCGCAAAGTTTCAAACGCCGGATGAGGCGGTGGACTGGGGAGGCGTTATGGCGGGATCAGCGGTCATTGCTCTGCCAGTCATCATCGTCTTCCTGCTGGTCCAGCGCCAAATGGCAACGGGGCTCTCCGCAGGTGCAGTGAAGGGGTAAGCGAACTCTGGGCAGGGACATGCAACCGGGAGGTGGTTACAGTTTCAATCCCCAGAAGACGCCGTCGTCGCTCAGCTGGGTGAAGCCGAGGTGCTGGTAGAAGCCGATTGCCTGGGTGTTCTCTAAGGAGACACCCAGGTGTATCCCTTCGACGCCCTGTTCGCGTAAAGCATCGAAGAGTTTCTCCATGAGGCGGCGACCATTGCCGCCGCCTTGGCCGGCGGGGAGCAAGTCAACGTGCAGGTGCGCCGGGTACCCGGCGATGACGCTCTGGTCCATGCGCGAGGGGTTGTGCATCATGTTCACCAGGCGTGCGTCCGAGGATCCCTCGGGGAACGTGCCGAGTGGGTACTGCTCCTGAAGGGCGGGCCACCAGGAGGCTTCTGATCGTTCTTCGAAGGCAGCGGTGTCGGCTGCGCCCAGGACGTACCCGACGGGCACGTCGTCGTCATTGGTAAGGACGAACGCAAGTTCGGGCGCCAAGTCGAGGTACGCACCCAGGTACACCTCACCGAGCAGAAGTGGGTCGCCGTCTGCGCCGGTGCGTAAGCAAATGTCGTAAAGTGCTGCCACTTCGCGGACGTCGCGGGTGCGTGCCGGGCGAATGAGACCAAGGTGGCCGCTGCGGGTTGTCATATATCGAGTTCCATTCCTGCTGCCTCAGCCTTAGCCTTTTTCTTCTTCTTGGACTTTTTCTTTTTCTCTTTTTTGCCCTCGTCAGCGTCATCAAAGCGGTCGGGTGCGGGCAGTGGCGTGATCTTCCCAACTTCAACGCAACCGGTGACACTCACTAACGCTGTGTCTGCGCTCAGTTGGACCAGCTCCTCAGCTTCCAGTTCCACGAATCCTTCGGGAACGGTGAAGTCAACGGTGCTGCCAGGGCGAGCATCGAGCACGAGTTGCGAATCGGGGTAGTGAGCCAGGAGCGTGTAGGCGTGTGCAATGCCGTCGTCGCCCGAGGTGATGAGTGCACGCGTTGGTTTGCGGGTGTCATTGCCGGTGCTGTCAACGGTGAATCCGCGGTCGGTGAGTGATTTGCTCACTGAACCGGCCAGCCCGCCACGGTTAGAACCGTTTAAGACGGTGACGTGCACTTTGGCGTAGGGCAACGGTTCTGTATCGGGTGGCACGCACGCGGGCTGTTGAGCGAGGGTGATGCCTTTTTCTTCGGTGACGATGAACTCGGGCTCGTTCGGTAGGGACAGCGCTCCGCCGGAAACGGCGAGGAACGCAATGAGCACCCCGAAAATGACTGCTTGCCGTTCGTGTTTACGGCGGCGGCGGGTTGCCCGGATTTTGTCCGTCGAGTCCATGGTCACAGCATGTAATCTAGTCGACTTTTGCGGCAGAACCGAGAATTAGTCATTGGCTGGATCATCGGGGAGTGTCAGCACGCGTGCGTGCAGGATTGGCCGCTGGGCAAGTGCGGCCCGCACAGCCCGGTGCAGACCGTCTTCCAGGTACATCACACCGCGGTATTCAATGACGTGCGCGAACAGGTCGCCATAGAACGTGGAGTCCTCAGAAAGTAGCGAATCCAGATTCAGGGTGCGTTTTGTGGTGACTAGTTCAACGAGCCGTACCTGCCGTGGCGCGATCTCCGCCCAGTCTTTGGGCGTGACATAGGAGTGCTCGGGGTACGGGCGGCCCTCACCAATGCCTTTGAATATCACGGGAGCAACTTTAGTTCGGTTCGGGTGCCCGCACCCGCGCAACGCGACACCTGTAATGGGTGGGTCACGTGAATCTGTGGTGCGTACTTGCTCAGTTTTCTGGGTCGCTTCCTGTGTTGACGTCCTGCGTGGCGGGAGCCGACGCGGACTTGCGGTTCTTGTTCACCAGCAGCACCACCAGGAATCCAAGGATGAGCCCGCCCACAATGATTCCGATCAGCAGCCCAGTGTTGAGTCCGTCGGAGTCTGAGTCAGATGCGGCGGCGTCAGTGTCCGTGGTGTCGTCGGCGGACGGGGTGGATTCTTCCTCGGTGGTGTCCTCTGTGGGCTCTTCGGTGACTTCGTCGACGCCGACGGCGGATTCGGCAGTGAAGGTGAACTCGCCGTCGATCGGGTGGCCGTCTGCGGAGGTGACGCGCCACAGCACTTCGTAGTCACCAGCGGGGAGTGTTTCCAGCAGGGGCTGGGTGACGACGTTGCGTTCGATGACGACGTCGCCATCAGCAAGTTCTTCACCGTCTGAGCCGGTGACTGAGATGACGGAGCCAACTTCGATGACTTTGTCATCGAAGGTCAAGGTGATTTCGGTGGGAGCTTCGGCGAGTGTGGCGCCGTTCGCCGGGTCCGTGGAGGCTAACGAGTTGTGTGCGACGGCGGGGGCTGCGGTCAGCGTTGCTACTAACAGCATCGCGAACAGGGCCGCCAGCAGAGTTACCGGTCCGCGCGTTGCGCGGAAGCGGGGCTCGGAGTGAGACGTGCGAGATGACGAAGAAAGAACATGGCGCATGCGGGGAAGTATCGCACTTCAGGATGCCGGCGCGCAGTGCGCCGCCTCACAGTGCCCACTGCTGCGCCCAGCGCCTCGCCCAGCACGGTGCGTCGTTGCGGGACGGAACCGCATGGGACAAAAAAGAAGCCCCGACTTGTGGTCGGGGCTTCTTTAAAAAACGCGGAGGATGGGGGATTCGAACCCCCGAGGGCTTGCACCCAACCGCCTTTCCAAGACGGCGCCATAGGCCACTAGGCGAATCCTCCACTGGTGAACCAGCGTGTTCGAGAATACCGGAGTTCTGTCAGATGCCCGAATCGTGGGCAGTGGGCCTGCAATTGCAGTGTTGTGGTGTGCGGACTTCGCACACGTGCGGGTTTCCGTTAGTCTGTACGCAGACCCCTCGTGCGACGTTATCTCGCCGAACTCCCCCAGGGCCGGAAGGCAGCAAGGGTAAGTGAGCTCTGGCGGGTGTGCGGGGGGTCCTTTTTATGTCCTAAAACTCCCTTCGACCGCGCCCCGTCACCAGCGCTTAACCCCGCAAGATCGGCATGTGGACGCAGACTGTCTCGAGGCGTGGGATTTTCCGGGCTACGGTTTGGTGTTCTGCCGACCTTCGGCTCATGGTTAGGACATGACCCGCAACTGCGCATATGCACACATCAACGCCGCGGCACCACGTGCAGCGGGTCGCTGTGAAGTAGTTCCAGCCCACGTCAGGACCACCGAGATGCGGCCGCCACACGGCGGAGAGTCCACGTCAGCCGAACGCCACCAGCGCACCGAGATGAACAACTAGTCTCGGACCTCCCGCACAAACTAGGCGCTAACCGTACGCCTGTGCCTTGACCTGATCAGTTAGAGCACAAAAGCGGTTTCCCCCGCCTCCGGGCACCCAGCACACCCCCTTGTCCACAGCCTCGTGCGCCCAAAACAACTACTGCTCCTCGCAATAGCCGCGCACACCAGAACCTGAAGGATCACAGCCATGTCTTTGAAGCGTTTTGCCACCCTCAAGCCCTTGAAGTTCGCCGCAGCGGCACTTGCCGCCACCCTGGCGCTCACCGCCTGCTCATCCGATGACACCGACAGCGACGGCAACGTGCAGGTGAAAATCGGCGTCGTCGGCGAAGAGAACCTCCAGTGGCCGATCTTTGTTGAGAAGGCCAAAGAAGCCGGAATCGACGTCGAACTCATCAACTTCACCGAGTACCCCGAGCCAAACCCCGCTCTGTCATCGAACCAGTTGGACCTGAACCAGTTCCAGCACCTGCAGTACCTCGCGGACTACAACACTGCCGCTGACGACAACCTCACCCCCATCGGCGCCAGCGCGATCTACCCACTGGCGCTGTACTCCACCAAGTACGACAGCGTGGAAGACATCCCTGATGGCGAAGAAATTGCGGTCCCGAACGACCCGACCAACCTCGCCCGTGCGCTCTACGTGCTGCAGGGCGCTGGCTTGATCAAGTTGGAGGAGGACGCTGGTTCACTGGCCACTGAAATCGACATCATCGAAGCCGAATCACGCGTGAAGGTCACCGCAATTGCACCTGCTCAGACCCCAGCGGCGCTGAAGTCCGTAGCGGCGTCAATCATCAACAACGACTTCGTGACGGACGCTGGCCTCGACCCATCTGACGCCATCGCCCAGGACGACGCCTCCAGCCCGGCTGCGCGCCCGTTCATCAACATCTGGGTTGCCCGTGAAGAAGACAAAGACAATGAGACGTACAAGAAGCTCATTGAGATCTCGCACGACGCTGAGGTAGAAGCAGCGCTCAAGGAGCAGTCCGGTGACACCGCGGTGATCGTCGACCTGCCAGCTGAAGAACTTGCCGGCTACCTGGCCGACATCGAAAGTGAGCTCAACGCGGACAAGTAGTCCGTGCACCGGGGGCGGCGGGGGTCATAATGACTCTCGCCGCCCCAACCGGTTTTCCCAACCGGCGGCAACGATAGGAACAGCCATGACCGCAGCCGCGCACACCCCACGCACCATGGTGAGCTTTCGTAACGCCACCAAAACTTTTCCCACCACGTCCGGAACACTGAATGCCGTCGACGACGTCACCCTTGACGTCGCCGCAGGTGAGATCTTTGGTGTCATTGGTTACTCCGGCGCGGGCAAGTCCACCCTGGTCCGCCTGATTAACGCACTAGAGCCGCTTACTTCGGGCAGCGTCATTGTGGATGGGCAGAACATTTCCACCCTCCCTGAGCGTGACCTGCGGGCGGTGCGCGCCAGCATCGGCATGATCTTTCAGCAGTTCAACCTGCTGACCTCGCGCACTGTGGCAAAGAACGTTGCCTACGCCCTTGAAGTTGCCGGGTGGCCGCGCGCCAAGCGCACTGAGCGCGTTGCAGAGCTGCTTGAATTTGTTGGGCTGACTGAAAAAGCTAAGCAGTACCCCTCGCAACTGTCTGGCGGGCAGAAGCAGCGCGTCGGCATTGCCCGGGCGCTGGCCACGAACCCGAAACTGCTGTTGGCAGATGAATCCACCAGCGCCCTCGACCCGGAAACTACGCAGGATGTGCTGAACCTGCTGCGCAAGGTGAATCGCGAACTGGGCGTTACCGTGGTGGTGATCACGCACGAGATGGAAGTGGTCAAGTACATCTGTGACCGCGTTGCGGTGATGGAGAACGGCAAAGTGGTGGAGACGGGCGCGGTGTACGACGTCTTTGCTCGCCCGCGGCACTCCGCTACGCGTAAGTTTGTTGGCACGGCCCTGCGCGACCGGCCTAGCCCTGCGGCTCTGGAACGTTTACGCCGTCGGCACCCGGGACGCATCGTCACAGTGGGAGTGCGGGAAGATGGCGAATCATCCACTGATCTGACGCGCGCACTGCGCGACCACCCGGTGGACGGCTCGGTCATTTACGGCGGCATCACGGAAATTGCTGAGCGTCCCTACGGTTCCCTCACTTTCGCGCTCGAGGGCACCGATGATGCGATTGCAATGTTCATTGCGGACTTGCAGCGCACAACGACGGTTCTTGACCTCGGCACCGCAGCCGATCCGCTTGCTGACCCCGACGCCGTCGGGCCACGCGCCTCTGATGAGATCCCGCGACTGATCCCGCTCGCCGACCACACACCGCTGACCAACGACGGGGCACACGGCGACAACGATGGTCTTGGCGACGACGTCGCCGGCGGCGCCTACGGACCCGGGGCGGATCTGCGCACCGGTGGAACGGAGGAGTCATGAGGCTTGCAGCTGCTGATTGGGACCGCCTTGGGCCGGTGCTGTGGGAATCCATTGGTCAGACCATGTACATGGTGCTGCTGTCCTTGGTGATTGGTGGCGCAGTGGGTCTGGCGCTCGGGCTGGGTCTGTATATGACCCGCAAGGGCAACATCGCGCAGAACTCGTGGGCGTTCAACATTTTGAACGTGATCGTCAACATTGTGCGACCTATTCCGTTCATCATTTTCATTGCGCTGATGGGCCCGGTGACGCTGAACGTCGTCGGCAGCACCATCGGCACAAACGCAGTGGTGTTCCCGATGGCGATTATGACGGCCTTTGGCTTCTCGCGGATTGTGGAGCAGAACCTGGTGGCCTTGGACCCCGGTGTGGTTGAAGCAGCCCGGTCGATGGGGGCGTCAAAGTTCCGGATCATCTGGACGGTGCTGCTCCCGGAGGCCCTTGCACCGCTGATTCTGGGTTACACCTTCCTGTTCATTGCGGTCATTGATATGTCCGCAATGGCCGGCATGATCGGTGGCGGTGGCCTAGGTGACTTTGCCATCCGGTACGGGTATCAGCGCTTCACCTTTGAAGCGACGCTGGTTGCGGTCATCGTGATTGTGATCATTGTGCAGGTGGTGCAGTTTGCCGGGAACTATCTGGCTCGCAAAATGCTGCGACGGTGACGGTGCCGGTGTTGGTACTGGTGCCAGTGCTGGTTCTGGCGTTGTTGCGGACTTTCTGGTCCGCGGGTTCTGTCGTGTCAGCCCTAGCGTCTAAGGTTGCCTCGTGAGCACAGCCCTGTATCGCCGCTACCGTCCGGACACCTTTGCGGAGGTCATCGGGCAGGAGCACGTGACCGCCCCGCTAATGCAGGCGATCCGCTCCAACCGGGTGAACCACGCGTACCTGTTCTCGGGCCCACGCGGCTGCGGTAAGACAACGTCGGCGCGCATCCTGGCGCGCATTCTCAACTGTGCCAAAAACACCGTGGAGACGCCGTCGGCCGTTCCCTGCGGCGAATGTGACTCGTGCAGTGACCTGGCACGTGGCGGCCCAGGCAGTTTGGACGTCGTCGAAATTGACGCCGCCAGCCACGGTGGCGTTGATGATGCGCGCGAGTTGCGTGAACGCGCCACCTTCTCCCCAACGCGGGACCGCTTCAAAATCTTCATCCTTGATGAGGCGCACATGGTCACCCCGCAGGGCTTCAATGCCCTGCTGAAAATTGTGGAAGAACCACCGCCGTATCTAAAGTTCATTTTTGCCACCACCGAACCGGACAAGGTCATTGGGACCATCCGGTCGCGGACGCACCACTACCCATTCCGGCTGGTGCCCTCCGAGGTGCTGGCGCCCTACTTGGAGCAGTTGGCCACCGCTGAAGGCGTGACCGTGGGCGGCGGGGTGCTGCCACTAGTAGTGCGCGCCGGCGGCGGCTCCGTGCGGGACTCCCTGTCGGTGATGGACCAACTCATTGCTGGGTCCACCAGCGGTGAAGTTGACTACGAACTGGCCGTGTCACTACTGGGTTACACGCACGCCACCTTGCTGGACGACGTCGTTGAAGCGCTCGCAGTGCGCGACGGCGCAAGCATCTTCCGGGTTGTTGAGCGCGTCATTGACACCGGCCATGAGCCGCGCCGCTTTGTTGAAGATCTGCTGGAGCGGCTGCGCGACCTCATCGTGATTGCGGTGTCGGGGGAGAACGCCACCGCGGTCCTGCGGGACGTACCCGCAGACCAGCTGGAACGCATGCGCGGGCAGGCAAATAACCTTGGCGCTGCGGAACTTTCCCGCGCCGCCGACCTAGTGAACGATGCGCTCACTGAGATGAGTGGCGCAACATCGCCGCGACTGCACCTGGAACTGCTGTGCGCGCGACTGCTCCTGCCGGGGGCCGACGACGGCGTCCAGGGGTACGCCGCGCGCCTCGACCGGCTCGAGCGTGGTTTGGGTTCGCAGCCACGGACGGCCGCGAATGCGGCACCGGCTGCAGCGCCACAAGTCAGCAGTGCACCCGTCAGCACTGCACCAACAAGCACTGCGTCAACAAACGCTGTGCCGCCAGTGCCAGTGGCAGTGGTGACGCCCGCTGCTGCGGCAACGCCACCCGACGTGCCGAAGAAACCAGCAGCTCTCGCGACGCCGCCGTGGGACGTGCCCGAACCTGAAAGCAGTACGCCTGCCGTCAGTGCGAACGAGCCTAAACCGCAGCGCGCGGACGACGCCCACGACGTGCCCGCCTCAGCGCACAGTGTGCCCACCTCAGAGCACAGCGTGCCCAGCTCTGCGTCTGATGCAGGAGCGTCGGCGCCAGACGCCGCCGACATTGCGCCTGCGGCGACCGACTACGGCCGCGGTGCTGCCGCTCCCGACACTGGCAGCACCGCTGCCGGCAGCCTCGACTCTGAGGTGCTGCGTCGCCGCTGGCCCGAAGTGCTCGACACCCTTAGTCGACTGCGCAAAGCCAGTTGGGCGCTGGTATCCCAGAACGCTCAAGTGGTTGAACTTACCGAAACGACGCTGCGTCTCGCATTCTCATCAACCGGTTTGGCCACCACCTTCCGAAACGGACCACACTCACAACTTGTGCAGCAGGCCGTGCACGAAACCCTCGGCTTCGAAGTCGCCGTCGAAGGCGGCCTAGCTGAACCTGCGGGGGCCACCGCGCCAACTGCAGCACCTGCACCACCTGCCGAACCTGCTGCAGCGGCTGAATCGGCCACACCGCCGACACCACCCACAGCACCGACTCCTAGGGCGGCTTCGGAGCCAGCACCGCAGCAGAGCCCAACACCAGTTACGCCCGTGGCCGCAGCGCCTTCCGCGCCCAGCGTCCGGGAGCCCGAACCTGAACCCGCGACTGCAGAACAAAGTCCGTCAGCGCCTACCCAGCACACGCCTACCCAGCACACCCCGCAGGTCGCACCAGAAGACGTCACCTGGGATGTTGTGCCGCTGGGCGGTGGCCAATTAACACCAGCCCCGCAACAGACCGCATCACCGAGCAGCCCCCAACAGGTGAGCCCGGTCGCGCCAGCAGCCGAGAGCACTGCGCATGCCGTGACTCCACCCGCGCCCATTGCAACAACACCGACTGTTGCAAGCCCCACGACAGCGACCCCCACTGCGCCTGCGCCGACGGCCAACTCATCGCAAGGAACCGGCAGCGCTCCGAGCGCATCTGCTGCCAGACCAGGCAGTCGGCGCGAAGAAGTGGAACGCAAGGTTGCCGAAAGTCGCGCGGCACTGGCGCAACAGCAAGCCGCGGCCCCCAGCCCCTACGACGAGATTCCGCCCGATGACGAAGAGCCCCCGTACGACGACCCAGACTCAGTTCCCATCACAGAGTCCAACCTGGTCGGCGCACCACTGGTCGCAAAAATCTTGGGCGGCCGCGTCATCGACGAAATCATCGAAGAAGAGCAGTAACAGGCTGTCACCGTCCCAGAACCGGCTGGCACCGCGTCTGGCCGCAGATGTCAGTGGCACCACGTAGGCTGATGGCGTGTATGAAGGCGCGGTCCAAGACCTAATCGATGAACTCGGCAGACTCCCCGGAATCGGCCCCAAAAGTGCGCAACGCATAGCGTTCCACCTCCTGGCAGCGGACTCCGACGACGTCCGTCGGCTTTCCGACGCCCTTGTCGAGGTGAAAGCACGCGTCCGCTTCTGCGAAATCTGCGGCAACGTCGCCGAATCTGAAGAATGCCGCATCTGCCGTGACCCACGCCGCATCCCAACCGTCATCTGCGTCGTCGAAGAACCCAAAGACGTCGTCGCCATCGAACGCACCCGCGAATTCCGGGGCAAATACCACGTGCTCGGTGGCGCCATTAACCCCATCGATAACGTCGGGCCAGATGATCTGCGCATTAAAGAACTCATGACGCGCCTGGCCGACAACACGGTCGAAGAAATCATTCTCGCCATGGACCCCAACGTCGAAGGCGAAGCTACCGCAACCTACCTCGCCCGACTGCTCGGCCCCATGGGCCTACGCGTCACGCGCCTCGCCTCCGGACTGCCTGTTGGCGGAGACCTAGAATATGCTGACGAAGTCACGCTCGGCCGCGCATTTGAAGGCCGACGCGTCGTCAACGGTTAACAGCAACACCGCAGACCCAATGAGCAACGAAGCTCACCAGGTGCCGTAACGGCCAAAAACACCGGATGTGCCCATGGACATCGACGTCACTACACTCCTGCTGCTGCTCGCAGCAGGTTTTGCAGCAGGCTGGGTGGACGCCGTCGTCGGGGGTGGGGGACTCATCCAACTGCCCGCACTGCTGCTCATCCCAGGAATCAGCCCAATACAAGCCCTCGCCACCAACAAACTTGCGGGCATTATGGGCACCTCCGTCAGCGCACTGACGTACTACCGCCGGGTCGGCCCCGACTTGCGCACCGCAGGACCCATGGCAATTGCTGCCCTCATCGGCGCCATCGGCGGCGCAGCGCTCGCCTCCCGCATCCCCGCCAACCTGTTCACCCCCATCATTTTGGTGGTGCTGCTCGGCGTTGGCGCGTACACCGTCCTACGCCCCAAACTCGGCGCAGAAACCAACCTCAAATGGTCCGGCAACGGCCACACCCTGATGGCAGCAGGCCTCGGCATCGTCATCGGTGCCTATGACGGACTGCTCGGCCCCGGCACTGGAACCTTCCTCGTCATCACCCTCGTCAGCGTGCTCGGGTACGCATTCTTGCCCGCCTCGGCAATCGCAAAAATCGTCAACTTTGCCACCAACGCTGGTGCACTAATCTTCTTCATCCCCTACGGCGCTGTGCTGTGGAGCCTGGGCTTGGCCATCGGTGTCGCCAACCTGGCCGGCGGCTACCTCGGCGCACGCATGGCCGTCGCCAAAGGCAGCGGCTTCGTCAGAGTGATCTTCATGGTTGTCGTGGGGGCACTGATTCTGCGACTGAGCTGGCAAGTTATTACGGGTTAGCGCAATGCAAGGCACCAACCTGGGCGGTGTTGCTTTCCGACTTGTGGATGTCCCTCGCCAGTGCTGACGCAGCGGTCTATGATGAGACGTTCGCAACCAACTGGTGGACGTTTAAATCAACGGGACCAGCTGACAAACGGAGCAACAAATAATGGCACTCATAGTGCAAAAATATGGCGGGTCCTCAGTGACCGACGCCGACGGCATTAAGCGGGTCGCCAAGCGCATCGCAGAAGCGAAACGCGCCGGAAACGACGTCGTCGTGGTGGTGTCCGCAATGGG
>RCNJ01000398.1_pt1 | contig 17648 bp, 14 predicted proteins | sample 2041171 | NCBI WGS metagenome assembly RCNJ01 (sample SAMN09708213, study PRJNA481090) | feces metagenome | biome: feces | host: Pygoscelis adeliae | place: Antarctica: Rookery Lake | collected 2010-03-01 | reverse complement strand
CCCCCAATATAGCTGAGATGGCTAGAGATCATCCAGCGCTTCCTGCTACCTCGACGCCACTCTGTATCGGCCGCTAAAAGCTCCCATCAAAGATGCTGCTGATACCCATTATGGGAGGCACGAAAAAGGGTGAGGGTGAAGAAAGTGGCAGGCGCATATTGAGCGTCATGTGCTTCTGATCCATTGGGTTGTTGAAGCATGTGATGTCTTACAATTTAAGTATAAAGATGCCATCACTAGCAGCTTTCGGTCCGGTTTGGGTTTGAACCTAGACGAGGCTGAGGATTCCATGATTCAGATAAAGGGGGTTGAAGAAATGAAAGTTGGAGAGTGGAGGGGAGCCGGGGCAGAATCGCTTTCGCAAGATACTGAAGCTGCTAATGCTGCGGCCGAAATATGGGAAGAGAGCCGAAAGAAGAAGCGAAGGACCACGAGCAAGCGTGCTGAGCATTTGGTGGTGAGGGAGGAGGAAACGGAAGAGGTTGAGGAAGAAGACGAAGAAGAAGAAGGAGAGGATGAGGGCGCAGGGAGCGAAAGGGAGCTTGGTATAGCTATTGCTCACAAGTCTCGCTCAGACCGCCAAGCGCAAGAGAGGAACTCGCAGTATTCTGAAGATGCTCCTTTCAGATACGACGAGCCAGAGATTCTGGAGAGCGGGAGCAGAAGAGGAGCCGCACCTCGAGCTCCTCCGCCTAACGGTGAAACACCAACTTGGCCGTCTAATATCCAGCAGAAGGAACGGCTGCCGAAGCTCGATCTAGCTCTAGATGCTCATCATATTCATTATAAGATACTATACAAAACATAACAATCAACAGTACGATACAAACAGATGTGGCCACCCGTCTTTGTTCCTTTATCCTTCAATTTACGTCCTCATCACGGCATCCCTCATCAGACCGCCTAGCTGCTTCGCCTATTGTGGGTTAGCTTATGTTGAATGTCACTAGTCCGTTCGTGGCAACTTACCAACTCTCCTCCCATCATGCTGAAATGGTTGCCCGGCATATGGTGGCAGTCGATTTTGTGTTCGGGTAGGTACTCGTCCCATGAATTGGGTCCGAAGTCTGTGCGGTTTTCCAACAGCCATTGAGCATGGCCGTAAGGGTAAGGATCGGGTCTTGGGTCTGACTCTTCCTTGCACACTCCGTGCTCGCACCATATCGCCGTAACATTTGGCGCCTTATCCTCCGGAATTTTATCTGCGGTGTAAGAACTCAGCGCCGCCACCGACGCCGCGAAATGCGGAAGGAGCCAAGAAGGGAGTTCGTCAGGATCCCCATCCCCCAACATTCCAATGGAGCCAAACCACCTATGCAGACTAGCAGGCAGCGGTTCGATAATCAATGGGCAGGGCGCATCAATAATAATCAAATGGCTAACCTCATCCCCCCCCTTAATCAACTGGTTCATAATCTCAAACGCAATCACACCACCAGCACTCCAACCTGACAGCATATAAGGACCCTCTGGCTGACGGCGTTTAATTTCTTTGATAAAGTGGGTGGCCATGCCTCGGACTCCGCACTTATATTCTTCGGGTGTGCGCATGTAAGGACTATTGAGGCCCCAGACTGCGAGGTGAAGTGCGATGTCCGGGATATCGGTGTAGGAGGTTGCGGAGCCGGAGCCGTCGGGTACCATCCATAACTGCTGAGTGGCGATGCGGGGTTTGCCTTGGAGGAGGTCGGATGTTGCGAAGCGTTCTTTTACTGGTGCGGCGGCGGTCATGGTATTGGTGGGCGGATTCAGCACGATGGATGGAAGTGGTGCCTTGATCGGAGCAGACGAGGGCGCTGCGCTCACTTGCTTTGGTGCAAGAGCTGGGGCGGATTGACCGATATTGAGCTTAGCTTCGATCTGCTTGGTTGACGGGCAGGTCATGAAGAGATCAGCTGGCAACGATAAACCTGTCTCTTCTCTGAGGCGACCAAGGATAGAAAGCGCCATCAAGGAGTCGACACCCAGGAGAGCGAGGTCTGAAGCATCTGCAACCTCTTGGACATCAACGCCGATCTCGCCTGCGATAGTGTTACGGATCGTCTCACGAAGCTGATCAAATTTGTTCATCCCCACTTCCTCGTCGCTTGGTGGCGTGCTCAACGGACTCGAATCATCCACAGAAGGTGTTGAGTGATCAGTCAAGGAGTCCCCAACTGACGTCTCTGTGCTGGCAGTCGCCATACGAACCATTTCTGGCTCCTGAGGCGTCTCGAACTGCCTCAGTGCCTGCTTGAACTGACCGATTGTCGGATGGTCGAGGAACATCGAGGAGTGGACTTCGATTTCCAGCTCCTCGCGGATTCTGCCACTGGCTGTCAAGGACATCAAGGAGTCGACACCGAGATCTGTAAACGCGATGTTGTCAACCAGCTCATCCATGCCGACGCCCACCTCCCTGGCCAAAATCTCCATGGTTTGTTGGGTAACAGTGGTGAGCTTCTTGTTGACAGTCATCAGATTCCGCTTGCTGACTTGGGAGGTTTCCTTCTGCTTCTTCACCGGCGCAGCCTTTACTGGAGCCGGCTTGATAGCTGGAGTCGGACGAGCGACTGGAGCAGCACCGCTAATCGGTGGCAGTAACTGATTTAGCACAACTCTAGGAATGCACTGAAACTTGAGTCCACCGACCACTGCAATAACTCTGTTGCCATCGAAGACGTAGACGTCACCAGCCAACATCTTTCCACCAGCAGCCTGCATTTTGACGTAAGAGCGGTATGTCTTTTCCTGCGAGAACGGCTCAGCGACTCTGAGACTTTCCCATCCATGAGAAACATAGACCTGATTCTTAGAGTCCACTGCATCACTGCCATTAACGATGAAACCGGAGATATGGGCCACGGAATCAATCCAGTACGGACTGCACATGAAAGTCCCATCCGTCGGCTTGGTCTGGAACGAGACCTTGGACGTCGCCTCCATGTTCTCAGAAGACAAGGTGACTTCTTCCATACCGCGATACTTAGGATCGTAGTCCACGAGAGCAGCGAAGAGCTTGTATGCCAGCCCACGACCGATCTTGGACGCTTTTCCAGACTTCTCGGCGTCCTGGAGCCAATCAATGCGTGACTGGATGAGGTAAGTAGTGCGTTCCCACTCGGTAAGCCATCCTGCCTTCTCGCTGAACGTCACAGTGCAGTGAGCATGCTCCGCTGTGGCCCTCTCAGAACCACTAGAGAAGAGCAGCTTAGCAGTATTGCGAGCTGTGTCAATGGTAGCAGTAAGTTTCAAGATCTGGCTCGAGCCATCAACTTTGGCGATCAAGGGCTTAATAACCTCCATGTTCGCAACATTCATGCCGAGATCCTTTGCGTCTGGCTTGGCAAGCTTGTATCCGTACTCGCAAATCGTCATCGCCATGTCGGCATAGATAGATGACGGACAGAGACCCGCACCATTGACCAAATGGCCCATGACAGCTGAGCGGAGATCTGGTCTGGCGAGATCAGATTCGATCGAGACGGTTACGACGTCAGCATCAACACTCTCTTGCACGACTCTGTGTACGGTTGTCGTGCTGAGCTTTGGCGTCGTAGAGTCCTCGATCATCAACACCTTCTTGGTTGCTGGAACACGGTTCTTGTTTAAGCTCCAGTCACCAGTGTATTGAATCCAGTAGTTCTTCTCATCAAACGCGTAGGTTGGGAGGTCGAGAAGCTGGACGCACTCTAAGTAGTCGCGATGATACTCGTTCCAGTCAATGTTCATGCCTGCAGTGTGAAGAGCAGACAAGCTGTTCGCAACAGTCTTGTAAGTGCTCTCAATCCTGCGGAGGGATGGAACAGTGATAGTATCTGTGCCAAAAGTCGACTTGACCATTCCGAGGCAGACAGGATGCGGGCCAACTTCAAGGAAGATCGTCTTATCGTCGATGAGACCACGAGACTGGCTCGTGACGAGGCCACCAAAGAAGTCGACTGGCTCACGAGCATGCCTAGCGAGGTACAGTGGATCAATAATCTCGCCGGACTCAAGCTGTCTTCCAAGGAGTGTCGAGATGAGTGGGATGGAAGCTGAATGGAAAGTCACACAGCCGGCCAACTTCTGGAAGTCGTCGAGGATAGAATCAACCTGCGAAGAGTGGAATGCGAATGGAAGCTTGAGAAGGGTGCACTTGAACCCTGCCGCGCTGAGCTTCGCGTTGGCCTCGCTAATGCGTGCGATCTTGCCACTGAGGACGGTCTCTGCAGGGCCATTGGTGCAGGCTATATTTGTGTCTGAGGCCTCCATGGCAAGCGCTTCTTTCACTGAGGCTACATCACCTTTGACGGCAAGCATGCCGTGGCTGCCGATGGTGCATTTCTCCATAAGAAGTTGGGCTCTAGAGCCGATCAAGTAGATGGCATCACTGGCGGAAAGAACCCCAGCGACGTGCATGGCAGCGTACTCTCCCAGACTGTGGCCGATGACAACGTTTGGCGTGATGCCCCAGGAAGTCCAGAGCTTGGCCATAGCCATCTCGAAGCAGAGCAGGCCAAGCTGGACAACTACTGGCGACAGAATAGAGACATCAACAGCAGTTCCATCGATTAGTGGCATGAAGGCTGGGAATCCGTGCATGATAGCGATGTTGTTGTACTCCAAGATAGTGTCTCTGAACATTGAGGAGTTATCCAACAACTCCTTTCCAAGCGCCGGATAATGCGATCCCTGTCCAGTTAAAGCAAAAGCAATCTTTGGAGTGGTCTGTGGGATAGGCGTGATGTTTGTGGTAAGCTTCGTCTTGATAAGCTCCTTGACCTGATCAACATTGTGGCCAACAACGGACATGCGCCAATTGTGCTGAATCCGACGAGCCGTAGTCGTGTACGACATATCACTAAGCGGCACATCTGGATTCTGCTCAATGTACTTCATCAGGCGCTCCGCATTGTTGATCATCGCAGACTTAGATTTCGCAGTAACAGTCACGATGTGCTGCGAGCGGTTGTCCTCTTTGCGATCAGCCAGCTTTGGGCTATCTTCCAGGAGCAGGCCGGAGTTTCCTCCCGCAGCACTGAAGTTATTCACGAAGACTCGTCTTGGGCTATCAGCTTTACGTGGCAGAGGGGCATTTCCATTAAAAGCAATGTGTACGTTCCTTTCAGCAAGGTCATTGGGGAAGGTGCGGTTGATGGTCTTCTTGACCCCGACATGCGGTGGCACTGTGTTCTTCTGAAGCATCATGAGCACCTTTATGAGGGCGGTAATGCCGGAAGCTGCTTCGCCGTGACCAACATTGGCTTTGACTGAGCCCAGGTAGAGAGACTGATCCTTGCTCCTCAGGCGGTCCCTGGGTGCGAAGACATTGGTAACGGACTTCATCTCCGTGGCATCTCCTGCTTGCGTTCCAGTTCCATGCATCTCGACATAGTCGACGTCCAGAGGATCAACACCAGCCTGATCAAGGATGTTGCGGTAAAGAATCTCCTGAGTTCCGCCATGGGGATGGGTAATGGAGACAGCATCTGCAGAGTGGTTGGTAGCAGTTGCGAGCACAACAGCCAAGACATTGTCTTTATCAGCCAGAGCATCTTCCAGTCTCTTAATGATGACAGTGCCACAGCCATCCGCACGGCAGTATCCATCGGCGTCATTGTCAAAGGTGGCACAAGGTCCGTTCTTGGACAAGAACTGTCCTCTGCTCAGTCCAGCGAAAATATCGGAGTTGGTCATGCAGCTCAAACCGCCAACTATGGCAGTGTCGCAATCTTTTGCCCACAGAGATGTGCAAGCGAGCTGCACAGCCGCCATACTAGACGAGCAGGCTGTATCGATGCTGAAACTGGGGCCACTGAAGCCGAAGTGGTAATTGATGCGACCAGGACCAAAAGCTCTGACACCACCAGTAATGTAATAAGTGTCGACCTCTTGCGCCGCATTGATTTCACGCCAGTCGTCAGATGTCTGACCGTAGAAAGTGCCGATTCTGTCCAACTTAGTCGAACGAGTTCTGTTTGGCACATATCCTGACATCTCCAAAGCTTCGTAGGCAGTAGTGATCGCCATGCGCTGCATCGGATCTGTCTGATATGCCTCCCGAGGCGACATGTTGAAAAACCTTGGGTCGAAGAGACCCGGGTTCTCAATCCAGCATCCGTAGGGAGTATGACTTGTGTTCATCGTCTTGCCAGTAACATCAACATGGCTGTCAACATGGAAGCGGTCAGCTGGGACCTCACGATGCACATCAAGTCCCTTCTCGAGCAGCTCCCACAATTTCTCGTGAGTAGCTGCGTCAGGGAAGCGTCCTGCCATGCCAACAATGGCGAGCTTGCCTTTCATAGCAGAGCCATGGTCACCGGTGTGTGGCGCCGCACGATCCTTGTCGGCGAATGGTGCTTTACGGAGGAGCACCTCGAGCTCAGTATCAGCCTGGAGAGTGCGGACAAGGCTATTGCCCGCATGTGTTGGGCCGAATGGAATGACGAGACACTTTGTGCCACCGTGGCTGAGAGCGAGAGTAGCACAGCCAGCGAGGACAACAGCACAGTTCAACTGCTCGTGAAGAACGTCGCGAACAACAGCCATGATCAAACTCAGAGAGTCCTGCTCTGCGAAGCACGCTCCGCTTGAGCATGACATGACCGGTATTCTTGGCATGGCATGCTCCAATGCACTCTTGATTCCGGCATTCTCGAGTTGCAAGAGGAGCTTGATGTCGGTCGACGAGTGCAACTCAGCGGAGTGGTAAGGTCCGAATACTGGGAGCGGCATTGGGCGGCTCTTGAACTTATGCTGTTTGAAAAACTGGGTGAGAGTGGTTGGTGGACCGCTGAAAGCAACACTGGTCGAGGTGGTAGCACTGATGTAGGCCTGCTGGGTGGTAATGTACCCCTAAACTGGTTAGCTGTATCAGAACGACAGGCAGAGCAGACACTTACATTAGTCTCATTGAACTCTGTGATCAGAGTGGTAGCCTCCTCGAGAGTAATTTGAGGCACAATGTAGGTCCAGCTCTCTGAGCCACTTGCGGAGTGGTGAAGTTTGTCCGCCATGGAGGCAACATGTCTTCCCGTCCTGAACGCCATGCAGACAAACTCTGCGCCAATATTCACAAGGGCTGAAAGAGATGGTGAAATGGACACTGCTACTGCGGCAAAGAGACCGGTGCAAAGACCGACTGCACAGGTCTTGGATGCATCAGTGGCATCTTCGGCGACTTTCTCAGAGCGGCTAATAACTGATTAGCATGGATTGAGAATGTGGTTGACGGAGTGCTTACTCAATGTAATGAGCTAGTTGAGTGGCAACAAGAAGGGCGCTGTCAACAGCAGAGTGCCTGATGTCCTTGGCATGATATCTGTGGCTGAGCTCTGGTATGGTGGTGAACGATGGAATGCGGCTACGCTCGACAACAGGAAGACAACCAATCTCATTCTGAAGGACATCAGAGACACGGGCGAGAAAGGCCGCGGCGAGGATGCTTGGAGTTCCTTGGCGACAGAAATCCGCAAGGAAGGCATGAGTGTCGAGAGACTGATCTCCAAAGAGGAGAAAAGACATCTTGGTCGACATCTTGCGGGTTGGTTTGAAAGAGCGTGAAAATCGTGCCAAGATACTGACTGTCTGGACATGGTTGTGGACTTATAGAAAATGAAGGCCCTTTCGCCTTACTCTGAGATCGAATTCCGCCGGATGGTATATGCCGCCAAGATATAGGATTGAGTCAACTAAACATGTATCGGCCGCCGAGTCCTGGTTCAGTTATGTACGTCGTATAGCTCATATGCCTAGTCGAGCTTTGAAGAGCCCAATATCCCTCTTTTCGTCCATAGCTTGCGAGCAAGGCCACATGGTGGCAGCAAAACGGCCCCTCTTGTGCGAGCTTCAAAGATTATGTTGGAAAGAAATGTGAGCTCTGAAATTTCGCCGACTGCTATACCATGGAGCTGAGAGCTTCAGATGCAACGTAGCCAATGGCGATCTTTCTTGAAAGGACAATTGACACATGCGGTGCACAACATCGGAGACCGAAGTATTTGCAGTGATAGGAACAGGATAAGTTTGGCTTCGCTTGTAGAACAGAGTATAAAGTGGCCCCCTAGAGGTGATGGACCATGAGCGCACGGGATCTTGGCGAGGTACAAAGGTACGGGAGGTAGCATTCCGGCGGACATTGTGGACATCCCCATTTAGGGTCCCGAAAGCGCCACAAACATCACCGGAGCGATTCTTCAGCTGCCTTACCGCACAACTCGCGTTCATGCAACCTGCCAACAGTAATGACTACATAAGCTGCTCCTTGAGGCACGCCTCGGCTGTCAAAGACGATGAAAATGCCGCCGCCATTGACATCATTGCTGTCTTGTGAAACTTCCGGGTATAAGTTTGAAAACGCGGAACGCGACTATGAAAATGGAAAGCTCGTGGTAGATGAAGGTCAAACCTTTGTACAAAGCATAACAGCTGCATAATCTTGGGAACTGAAGAATGGAAAAGACACTCCTTACCAGTGTTAACATGTTGCCTGGTGGCGGAACTGATCTTTGTTTTTGATCAATGCGCTTCATACCCGTATTCTACGATCAGATAGGGCGCCATAATGGCAGAATGTCTTCTGGACGATGTTGTGTTCCGTCCCACGACCATGGCGATAGTCCTCCGAGGCCTTTGAGTACGACAAAATCGGTGGTGTGGATGGCGAGTTTAGATACCAGAAACCAATTCAGAGAAGTATAGCGCACTAAAACATTGGCAGCTTAGACAGATCAGACTGCGGTGTTGTACATTGGTGGGACCAGAGAAAGTTGGAAGGTTGAGAAGTGTCCGCCTCGCGAGACGCGTCAAGTTTTGCGGCAATCAGCAGCCAAGAAAAGCTTAGTAAGCCAAGCCCGAGGACAACTCCGGCAGTTTGTTCAACGAACCCCTAACAACTTCGTCCATTATGGTTATACCGAGCGCCATAATACTCGTACCATGAAGCGCAGCAGGATGCACGATCCGAGTAAACGATGCTACATGAACCTAGAATTTTGGGGACGATTATCGCTACCAAACGCGGGATCTCACGAGCTCGTCACGGCCAACAGTCCATGCGCACTTTGTAGAAGCTTCCAAATAATTGATACCAAAGATATCACGCCCCGGTCCTAGGATCATTCTTGCATATATTAATGGCTCGTTGCAGAACGCTCGGCTTGCCCGCAGCATCTCAGAACACCCAAGAATGGTATAAATGCACAACATGCTGGGGAGAAATGCCGCTGCTATTGCTGAATGCCGATGGTTCGTGTTTTCACCACTGTTTGGAACATCATTCTCATGGGTCAATCCTGGGCGAAAGATCTCGCAGGTGCGACGCAAGCGGCCTGATACCTTCGCGGTGGCTCCTTTCGAACCGCAGACCCCTCGAACGGCTTGCCCCTCTGCCAAACCTCTCAACCACGTCTAAGCAAGCACTTGAGGTCCTCAAACTTCTCTTCACTAACCAAACCTTTCAACCCCTTCTCAGGCAAAAAATCATGATCACAGTACTCGAACCCCGGCACAACCGTCTCACTAATCAAAAGGCCCTCGTTTTCCTCCTTCCCCTCCACATCAAGTAAGAAGCTCGCCTTGAACTTTCCTCCCTCGACAATCCATTGGAGCTTCTCGCACTTGCTCAAGTCCTGACCGACAATAAACGTCTCGACTCTCTTCCCCCCCCCCGGCAAATCCGACTCATCCGCATGAATCAACGCATACACGCCTCTGCCGCTATGCAGCGTATGTATTGTCCTCCCCGTATTCCTATGAAATCCACCTTGCGGCGTGTTTGGGGTCAGGAAGTAGAAGATGGAGGTGCTGGCGTTGCGAGTCTTTGGATCGAAGCCTGGGCGCTTAGGCACGAGTTTCATGGTTGGTGACACCTCTTCTGGAATGGGAAATGGGTTTGGGATGATCAGGGGATCTCTGTCGGTTTCGGCGAAATAGCCGCCTTCGATGTGCTTCATCATGTTTAGGGACGAGATGGTGATGGCGAGGTGTGGTGGTTCTGGGCCGTCGGAGGCCGTGTAGATTGGCTTGATTGGGAAAGTTGAGGTGGCCATGGTGAGTATGCCTCTCTTTAAACCGATATTGAAAGAGACTGAATGGGGGGTTATTTGGATGTTAACTCGTTTGCAGGTGATGAAGAGGTTAACATATACTTCCTGCTGTCGCAGTGCGCGCTTACAGTGTGGCAGGTGGGCCCGCTTAGAAGAAATTTGTGGACCTGGGCTGATGGCGGCCGGCATTTTCCGGTCTCAAAGATGGTAGATTAGATTCGCTAGACCAAAATTTCTTAAGCATAATGGTCTGGTTCAGCGCTGACTGTATTGCTAAATAATCAACTTCAGCAGTTATGCTTTAGCGCGACAATGCTTGTTATCCATGATCGGCAAGTCAACCGATTGAGCAGGCAAGCTTCAGATCTGTCATCCCGCAATCTCAATCCGGATGCCTTCTTCAACTCTTTCATGCATTTTGGCAAGCTGCCGTTTATGACAGTATGCCTCTTCAAGATACTGGAAATTGGTCTTTGAACTTGGATAAAGCGAGTGCCTCTTTCAAGGAGCACTGTGGTGGGTTATAAATCCGGGCCAACGCCCGTATGTCAAATGGACAATAAGCGGCACCGATTCCATTCTTCAAAATGATAGTCCAATTGAATTATTTCCCCATGAAGGCAACGGAGGCTTCTTCTGGAATCTTGACGAGCTACGGCCCGCAAGCCGCCAAGCTCTATGATATGCTTGTACCGTACTTTCCTCTTGATTGTTGCATTTTAGGAGCCGTAGTCCTCATGAACAACTTCCTTCTTCACTTTCAATACCGTCCCACCAAGAGACGAAGACCCGAGCGACAGCGAGTCGGACCACGAAGATGGAACCCTACCATCCTCGCCTGCAAACGCCGCTTCGCAGACCTATCTGTATCAGGCCCACTCTCTATTATCAAACTTACTATAGCATAAAATAGAGAATGTCGTGGTATTGGCCACCGCTACCCAGGCTGATCATGTCCTGAAATTTCTGACCGATATGGCAATCCCGAGCTTTGACGATAAGGTGAAAATCGTTGGACCTGATCATCCATCCATCACCACTACATCATAGATGGCTAAGATCTTGTTCGCGCTCGAGGAATGTCGACGTGCCCAGGACAGTGTTCGACGAGTCCGGACCTCGAGTCCATTTCATTCAGACTCGAGTCCCGGAGTTCGTGTTCACATGCGATAAAAGGCGCTAATTTAACTCTATAAATTGATAACTATTTTGAGAATCTTCATGCTTTGGTATCCGCTGCCACTTTAGATGCTTTTGTAACAAATGAGGGAGACTTGCAAGCATTCGGTTTTTGCTCGCCTATAACCACATGACCTAGTTGCTTCCTAAGAGGCTTAGCGGCATTGTTAGCTTCGAAATTTGTCTTGGCATTGGGCTCGAGTCGGACTCGAGTCAAACTCAAGAGTCCAAAAAAGTTCTCAGGTCGAGTCGGACTCATGCCGAACACTTGTCCAGGATATGGGGAACAGACCTGCTGCCGCTGTCATGCGCAGGGATGTTGAGGCCTCGCGTTGGCCTGCGTCGAGAAGTTTTGATGTTGTGGAGTGGGTGACCAAGCCATTGAATACTTGGTGTTGCAATTAGGCCGCTCTAGCAACTGTGCTGGACGCGCGGGGAGCGACGAAATAAGTAGATATGGATAAAATATATCTTTATTGCTTATTATTCTAACTCTGCGATCTCCTCCCTACTTGTAGGTGCGCATCGCCATGGACCCGTTTGAGGGCGGCAGCGTGCGGTCGCTGCCCTCGAGGACGTTTGCCTTCCGTTTGCCGTCCGTTTCTCGTGTCCGAGGACGGGGGACTGTCGTTTGACTGCGGGAGCAGTCTTCAGTTCAACACTTGGTATAGAGAGGTGGAGTTGGGAACGAGTAGGCTGACTAAGAAGAAGTGAGGTGTTGCGGTGGGCGTGGAGCAGTTGTGGACTAATTATATTGAGCTTGATAACGAAGGACGAGTAACAAAATCGGCCCAAGATGATAACAGGTGGCAGCTCTTGGAGAACCGGCGAAGCATTTACATCATCATCTTCAGGACCCGAACGGGGACTATTGATACTCCAGCTATAAGTAAGCCCTCCAAGGTCACCGCTGTCTACATTTTGGCTGGGGGAACGTCTGAACCCAAATCTTGGCGTCAACTCCCGACATTTCTCCAGCAATGATTTCTGTTAGTATTGGAAGATGTCGACGACCTTCCTCGAAAGACCACTCAATATGATGGCAAGCGAGGAGTTCCGGAGTACAATGTATCGGCCTTGGTATCATCGGCTTCTGCTGCATGGATACGGCGCTTGCGAAGGTCATGATGTTTAATGAAAGCCGATAGGCAAGATCAAAGTATTGAGCTTTCACGGGTGTGAGAGTATTGGTGAATCCAAGGCCGAGTGCAGAAGTGATAGGACACTTTGCGCAAATGATATCGCCAACAAATAAACGATTAACGAACACAAACACAATACTGCCTATCTTGCGCCTATCATCTGGCCCGATCTCTGAAAGTCCGCAAGCCTAAGGGGCGTTGCGGTAGACATTGGTCGGTTCGTAGTTTTGAGGACAGAACATCTGGGGAGTAAGATGGACCTTGAGGCTGAAATTAATACACAGGAGGTGAGGTTGAGAGAGAGGGAAGAGAATATTGCGAGGGGAGGGAGGGCGACGAACATGTGGCAGAGGTTGGGGTTGACTACGATTCAGTAGATCACGGATGATTGTTAGCTTGTTGGAAGTTCCAATTTGGGACTTGGCGGGCCCAAATTGGGTGGTTAGGATACATATCGCGATGGTTGGGACGAATGACATTTACAGCACTACTTTCATTACCTGAACCCCTGCTTCATGCACTGTGATTGTCAATTTGACGCCATCCTTGTGATCAGCCTAATCTTTAATGATCATCTGATAACCGAAAGCACACCATGATATCACCCGAACTCCCGCTAAACCGCACATGCCAAGACCGAACTCCAAACCTTACACCCGAGTGACATGTCCACCATAAGACTTTCAAGCCTTCGAAGCCAGAATGTCATTGCACTTCTCAAGCAACTCCCACTCCGCATCATCCTCCGCCAGCTCAACTCGAAACTCCTCAAGTCCCATAGCCTGTCTAGCTCTCTTCCCAAGCTTTCCAGTATTCTCGTACTTAATACGTCCAACGTGCTGGGACTCACCGACACCGCCTGGGAAGTCTGGTGGCGGGATGCCGCGCAGGAAGTGCTCGCGCTGGGTGGCGATGTATTTTCCGTTTGCGAGTGTGAGTGGTGTGGCGGGGATGTACATCACGGAAGAGTCGGCGATGCCGCGATGCGAGGTGTCGACTGCGTGGATGGCTTGAGGATTGTTAGTGAGTGTGCCTGGAGATATTTCAGAGAACAGTGGTAAAGGAATACTTACTATCGCAGTGCCAGGCGACATAGTCTCCTGGGTCGACGATTGGGACGTGGATCATCGACCTGCTCAACTCCAGATGTGGGTGATGTTCATCGGAAAGCTCGAAGCAGGTACCTGGGTATGCACCTTCAATGGCGGAGTCTTGGATCTTCTTGAGCTTCCAGTTCTCAGGGCGGAGGTATTGCTCCTTAGACAACCTGTGGAGGCCACGAATCGGCTCAAAGAATGGGCGGAGGAGGTAGTATGCCGTGTCACGGTCAAAGAGTGGGTTGACGAGAAGAGTTCCCTCTCCTGGAGCAGTGGTAGACATAGAGAGCCAGCCTTGGAACATTCTGAAGCACGAGCAGGCAGATGGCGCGGCGTAGTTATCTTGAACGGCAGCAAGTCTGGCGGAAGAGTCCCAAGGGTCAAATGCAGAGAGGTTTCCCTTGAAGACTTCGTTGTAGACGCCGCCCTTGCCATAGCCATGGTCCTCCCAGAGCTCAACCGAGCCGCCATCGACGTGTGGTCCGAGTGCGAATTTGTTGTCGCCTGGATTGCGCATGCGGAGACGGTCGGCATAAGAAAGAGGATAGAAGCAGAGAAAGGAGGTAAACAAAGCCCTGCTGGAAACAAGATTGCATATTTATTGTCTAGCGAAAGCCAGGCACGGGTGAAAATGCATTGAGCGAGTCGCCTACAGTCAAAATTGGCAATTCATCTGTGGTTCGTCGAAAGCTAAGGTGAAATCGTCTGCCAAGGCCAATTGACCTCAAGGTGAACACAAAGGCGCGGTCATATGGTATACAGGACGGGAAGTATTCTTTGTGCTTATGTTGCGGCTGTATTGACCTTGATGGATAAAGTTGGTCGTACGGGTTGATTCCCGAACTTGGGCCGCCTCGGCTGCCGCATTGTCTTGGCAAGTTTGACTTGACGCGTCTCACGTCTTTTGCCTCAACCACATTCACTGAAAGCCGCGACAACAACATTTCATAGGATTTTACTCATACATATTCGGTCCTTTGTTCACACATACTCGCCTCCTTTTGACATGAAGAGCTTATTGGCCGTTTGTATGGCAAACGCCAACCGCTTTCTCGATGGTCGACCTCTTTCTTCATCGATAGCCACGCGACGAAAAGTAGGTGGCAAAGTCTACAGCTGACGATCTCTGCAAATCGTCACATGTTCCTAATAAGTCAGCTGATGCATAAGATGTCAGGTAACCAAGAGCGGAATGGCGTCTGGGGTTAGACGATGCTATTGCCGCCGTAGTGGGCCATTAACACTGAAGAGCCTGGATTTAAAGTCGTTCCAACACGGAATCAACTATGGGATCGGGCAGCCATTCAGCGCAATTCTCGATGAGTGGTTCTGTCCAGGTAAGCAATATATAAGCAAGCTCGTTCTCTCCGCCTGTGACCTTGAGCAAGTGCTTTACACTCGGTATCTTGCCCTTGTTGATATTTCCTTCATCATAAGACACAAGACGCAAGACTTCACGACAAACAATCACATTCAAGCAACATGGACGGCGACATGTGCGCCCAATGCCAACTGGCACGAATGGGCTTGGGCGGTGGCGGCGGTATGCCTGGCATAGGTGGGTGCGGGAATCCGAACTGTCCTGAGTGTGGTGGTGGAGGCATGGGAGGCATGCCCTGTATGATGCCAGGAATGCCAGGGATGAGTATGCCAGGGATTGTTATGCGCGGTATTCCGGGTATGGGAATTTCAGGAGGCATAGTAGGATGGAAACCCCAGTTGTCCTGAATACGGCAGAGGCGGCGGCATGATGGCAGGTGGAATGGGATCAGGTGGACAAATCGGCAATCCGCAGGGCACACCGGCACCGACTGGCCAATCTGTAAATATGAACCCAGCGCTTGTATGCTTTGGCCTCACCGGTCAGCCGATAGATTGCACGATCGACACTGGCTGCGAAGTGACAACCATCAGTCTGGGCGGTTTCCAAAAGCACTTCCAAGACAAAGTCCAAATCGACGCCTCCTGCAGAGAACGCATGGACGGAGTCGGCCAAAGTAAGGCGACAGAAAATGCTAGGCCGCTTCAACATGACGCATATAATCCAAGAGCCTGGTGGGGAGAATATCCAGGTGAGTGGCGATGATGCGCATATCTATCCCAACAACAATACGAAGGAGCTGTTGCTCGGTATGCCGTTCTTGAGGCAGAATAGAATGCATATGCGGTCCGACGATAAGGGCGATACGATAGAGATCTAGGGGAAGAAGGTGCCGATTAATATGGAGACGCAGTTCGTTCGGAGGGTTCACGAAGCCGGAGGAGCCGAAGTTGTATGAGGGAGTGGGAGGAAGCAGTATAAGCTTGGTGGTGGGGTACTGTTCCGCAGGCTGCGAGACTGGTTGGAGGTGCCGGCCATTCAAGACATCATGCTCGTGGTCAACGTACTGACGGTAAGCATGGTCTTATGACCGACGATGAAGCCATCGCAACGGGAAGACCTGGATGGCGAGGCGCATAAACCACATAGCGCGCACACTAAGCACGCTATGCACCTTGCTGGAGGCCGTCGTGGATGCGGTCGTGGTCGTGGCGGGGGTGCATCATACGACACATGGCATAACGATGACGAATCTCTAGCCAGAGCATCGCAGGAATCGCTGTAAGCTGAAGCAGACATGCCACGTGGCTCTGGTGCGAAGCCAGCTGCACACCTTGTTGGTTGATGTGGACGTGGTCGAGGCCGAGGTCAAGGTCAAGATGTTGGAAGGCGCGGCGGATCGAGCTGCGTGGTCGCCGCTTCGATCGTCAAGCTGAGTGGGCGAAATCCTTATTGGGGTAACAGAGCCTCTTTATGTGTCAGTTATCGTTCAAATTTTGATCAGCCATATAGGTGGCTAGCCATCTATGATGCTACAATGGCTCATTGAAAACAGATCGGGGTTCTGGTCAGCATTTCTGGTATTGACCTGTTTGAGGATATGGTCTTTGATCACGCCGCGAATTGCCAATGTGAAGAAGAACTTGTTTAAACTAAAAGAGGCAGTGTGATGCACCATCTACAATTTATCTGCGAAGCTCTGGAAGATAGTTTCAAGTGTATGAGTTTCGTGACTCGTGAGCCTATCCATGAATAACTTAGGCAACCTTGAACTTCATTCATTCATTCCGACTCCTTTATCGGGTATTTCGTACGTCGGCTGCTCAGCTGAAAATCTCTCGTTTGCCTTGGGCCATAATGCATTCGAAGCATGGGCACCACCGGCGACACAAAACATCCCCGCTCATCATAACAAGTAAATGGCAATAGGAGCTTCTCTTGCTGGATATATTAAACGTCTATTTTAAACACTCCGCTCGCATTTTCATATTTTGGGTTGGTTGCCATGCTCAGAGAGTTCCTCTTCGGCCTGAAAGGCTGGAACGGGCAGACGGAATTCCAAACATAAACCTTGTGTTGAGATGGCAATTTGCTGTTGTGCTCTTCAGGTTAAGAGGCTGGGCAAAAGGTAATTATATACGCTTCCAGGCTACGGTGTTGGTCTTGGTGCCATTGATTGTTATAGGGTATTGTTAAATACCGCTTGTTATTGCATGCACAGGACTTCGACGAGTCGACAAGCTGGAAACTAAGTCCAACACTCAGTATTCGGGCTCTATTTAAAGTGGAGTGAGTGCCTATTAGATGCCCGTTCCACAAGGGCAAATATTGGGATAAACGCACATGTATGCCCCCTGTCTTCCTTTTTGATATACGGAACGAGGTCGCGGTGATGCTGAGCAGCTAACACCAGCTACGGTCAGGGCTCCATTAAGGGTTTTTGCCTGTTGGTCATGGGAATCATAGAAAAGCAAGTTTACCGTCATCAACCAATTGCTATTTGCCATCATTACCGATTCGCTTTGGAGCAGAAACCCACCAGCGTAACGAGGAAGTCCTCTTGACCATCTAGTTAAATACCTCTCTGAGCTTCGCTGAAAGACGTCTTTTGTAACGAGTCACGAACTAGTTTTTGAAGTACTTTAAAAGATTGAGGAAAGAAGTTGAAAGAGAAAACATGGCCCTTGGGTAACTAATGCATGGCAGCCAACCAGCATAAGCATGGGTTTCTGACGTACCACTCAAAATCGGAAAAGCTAATTTGCGGCTACATACATACATTCCACATGAGTGGTCGTGGACTCCTGCTAGCTATTCTCTGCCATCCGCTCCCAAAGTGTCCAGCTAACGAGCTCGACGAAATACCCACGATGCATTGCGGGATCGCCTTCTTACTGCT
>RCNJ01000397.1_pt1 | contig 17706 bp, 16 predicted proteins | sample 2041171 | NCBI WGS metagenome assembly RCNJ01 (sample SAMN09708213, study PRJNA481090) | feces metagenome | biome: feces | host: Pygoscelis adeliae | place: Antarctica: Rookery Lake | collected 2010-03-01 | reverse complement strand
TCCTGGATTCCGCGCAGCCACGATGCGAAGTGACGGGCCAGCGGCGAGCGAACCCTCCACACGCTGGGGGGCTACATCCGCGGGAAGGGCACCGTGGCCTTCGTCGACGCCGCGGGCATCGGCATCGCCTTGTGGATTCTGCAGGTTCCCTTGGCCCTGCCGTTGGCGGCCATCGTCTTCATCACCGCTTTCATCCCGATCGTCGGGGCCACCTTCGCCGGCATCCTGGCGTCGCTGGTCGCCCTGGTGGCCAATGGTCCGGTCGTGGCCCTGATCGTGCTTGGTGTCGTGGTGCTGGTGAACCAGCTGGAAGGAAACTTCCTGCAGCCGGTCGTCATGGGGCAGGCGCTGCACCTGCACGCGCTGGTCATCCTGCTCGCACTGACCGTCGGCACCGTGCTCAGCGGCGTCGTCGGCGCCGTGCTCTCCGTCCCGCTGACCGCCGTCGGCTGGGCGATCGTGAAGATCTGGACCGGCCGCGACACGGAGGCCGTCGAGGAGTACGAGCCAGCGACAGCCCAGGAGGAGTAGCCTCCGAGCTGGCCGGCACTGATCCCGGGGCAATACCCACTCGACGTACAGCCAGCTCAAAGCTTCGGCCCCTAGAGTCATAGGTACCTCATCAGGTGCGAGTGATGAAACACAAGGCCCCAGTCCTGCCCGGACTGGGGCCTTCATCGTGCCGGGCTGCCCCACCCCGTTCCGCGGGGAGCCGCTCCCATCAGTGGGCCGGCCATCGCGGCCCACGCAGACACGCGAAGCCCCCAACACCCGAAATCACCGTGGAACAGACAGGCCGAAGGGGGGACGCCCATGGCCACACCCCACTCATGCCCACGGCCGGCATATCCCCGCGATGGGTTGGCGGTGGCAGCGAGTCGCTGCTACTGCTGGCGGTGTCCGACGTCATCGTGAATGTTCCGCGCGCGAACGCCGACCGGGAAATGACCTGTACGACGATCCGGCGGCCTCGCGCCGGGATGACTTCGTCGATCCGGTTCGCCGTCACCCGGCGCCACTGCCTAGACTTCCGAGGAGGGCGATTCCGCCCATCGAGAGTCGCCGAGGAGAGCCGATGACCGCCATCACCACCCCTGGACCGACATCGGATGCTGAAATCCCCGCGTATTTGCGCACGCTGGGGATCCCCGGCCTGGCCGACATCCACGTGCACTTCCTCCCGGAACCGATGATGCGCAAGGTATGGGCGTATTTCGACCAGGCGGGGGAACACTACGGCCGATCCTGGCCGATCCACTACCGCACCGACGAACAGGAACGAATCCACACCCTGCGCGGTTTCGGCCTCCGTGCCATCCCGGCACTGTCCTACGCGCACAAACCGGGTATGGCCGAGTGGCTGAACGACTGGAACCGGGAGTTCGCCACCCGGATTCCCGACGCCGTGCAATGCGCAACGTTCTACCCGGAGGCCGGCGTCGGCGATCAGGTCCGACTGGAAATCGAACGAGGGGCACGACTCTTCAAAATCCATGTCCAGGTCGGTGGATTCTCGCCCGCCGATCCCGCGCTCGATGAAGCGTGGCACGTCCTCGAGGAAGCCGGGGTCCCCGTGGTCATCCACGCAGGATCAGCTCCGATCAGCGGGGAGCATACGGGGTCGGGCCCGGTACGCCGACTACTGAAGCGCCATCCTCGGCTGGTGCTGGTCATCGCCCACCAAGGCATGCCCGAATACAACGCGTTCGCAGACCTCGCCGAGGAATACCCCGGCGTCTACCTGGACACCACGATGGTCGGCACGGACTTCACCAACGATTTCGCGCCGATGCCGTCGCAGTATCTGGGCCGACTGCCCGGATTGCGCGGGCGGATTCTCTTGGGCTCGGATTTTCCGAACATCCCCTATCCCTATGCCCACCAACTCAAGGCGCTGGCACGACTCGGCCTCGGTGACGACTGGATGCGTTCGGTTTTGTGGGACAACGGCGCACGGCTCCTGGGACTTCCACCCCGCTGAGGCCGGTAACCACTCCAAAGGTGCGAGTGATGAAACACCAGGCCCCAGTCCCCCCGGACCGGGGCCTTCATCATGTTCGGGGCCTTCCCCGGCTACAGCGAGACGATGACCAGCGTCGCGGCGAAGACCAGCCCGGAGGCGATCAGCACGATCGTCGTATAGCCGAGGATGTCACGCATCTTCAGCCCGGCGATGGCCAGCAGCGGCAACGCCCAGAACGGCTGGATCATGTTGGTCCACTGGTCCCCGTAGGCCACGGCCATGATCGGGACCGAGGGATCCACGCCCAGTTGTTCGGCCGCCGTGAGCATGATCGGGGCCTGCACGGCGAACTGGCCGCCGCCGGAGGGGACGAAGAAGTTCACCAACCCGGCGCTGAGGAACACCAGCACCCCGAAGGTCTGGGGCGTCGAGATGGCCACGAAGGCATTGGAGACCAGCACGATCAGCCCGGTCCCCTGCATGATGCCCAGGATGCCCGCATACAGCGGGAACTGCAGCAGGATCTCCCCGACGTTCGAGGCCGCCTCCTTGGTCAGCGCGACCAGCTCGAACGGGTTGCGCACCAGCAGCAGGATCAACGCCAGGAACGACCAGTTCACGATGTCCAGGGTCAGGCTCCCACCCTGGGCGAAGTGGATGACCAGGTAGGCAACCAGCATGATGCCCAGCAGCAGCGTGGGTAGTCGGCTGGCGTCGACGCGGTCCGCGGGGGTGACGACCTCCTCCTCGACGACCACACCCGTTTCGCGGGCGTCACGGGTCAGCTCCACGATCTTGTCGGACTGTCTCGGTGCCACCAGGAACAACGCCAGGGCGACGACCGCGATCGTCACGACGGCGGCGATCATGTTCCAGCTCGAGAACGTGGTCTCGGAGATGGGCAGTGTCGCCCCCAGCTCCTCGGCAATGAAGGAGTCCGGCGTGGCGGCGGTCAACGGCCCCGAACCGGAGTAGCCCATATGCCAGACGACGAAACCGGCGAACCCGCAGGCCACCAGCATCGGGAAATGCAGTTTCAGGCCCCGTTCGCGTCCTTGGGCTGCGACCTCCTTGGCCAGCAGAGCTCCGACGACGAGCCCCAGTCCCCAGGTGATCAGCGAGGCGACGGCCGCGACGAGGAAGACGAAGAGGTAAGCCTGGATCGGCGAGCGGGGTATCCCGCCCAGGAACACCAGGAGCCGGCGGACCGGCCGGGTGTTGGCCAGGATGTACCCCAGCATGAGCACCAGGGCCATCTGGGTGATGAAGGCCAGCAACCCCGCCAATCCGTCACCCCAGCTCTTGACGATCAGCACCGGGGAGGAGCCGGTGAGGGTCAGTGCCAGGATGGCGACGATGAAGGTCAGCGCGATGGCGAAGACCAGCGCCGAGGGGATGAACTTTTCGACCAGTTGGTTGACCGGACGCATGGCACGCGAAATGGGCGTGCCCTGCTGGCCGGTGTCGGTGCGGTTGCGCACGAAAAACACCTCGCGGGATTCAGGAATGGGTGACGATCGCCACATTACCCGTGGTTTGCAGTCAACCCCCACCACACGCACAGCGGACAGCTAGGTTCGGCCCTTAGTCTTTTAAGTACCTCATCAGGTGCGAGTGATGAATCCGGCCCCGGCTTTCTCCCCCCGAAAGCCGGGGCCTTCTTCATGCCCGGGCGGTCCGCCTCCGGGCACCGGCACCGGGTTGGACGGCGAAGATATCCGGGGCCTCGTATCCGTCGGCGGCGAAGCGTTCACGGACCGCATCCCCCACGGCGTCCGCGGCCACGACGTCGACCAGAGCGATCGCCGATCCGCCGAACCCTCCCCCGGTCATCCGGGCGCCGATCGCCCCGGCCTGCTGTGCTGCCTCGACGGCGGCATCGAGTTCGACGCAGGAGATGCCGAAATCATCGCGCATCGAGGCATGACTGGCATCCAACAACGGACCGCTGGTTCGTGGGCCCTCGGCCTCCAATGCCGCCACCGTATCCAGGACCCGCTGGTTCTCGGTCACGATATGGCGCACCCGGGCGAAGGTAGCGGCATCCAGGACCTCGGCGGCACCCGCACCCCCTCGGACGCACTGGTGGGCCCCTTGGCCACTGCGGCCCTGGCCCAACTGCATGTGGATATCTGCTTCATGGGAATCCACGGCATGACCGCCGAAGACGGTTTCACCACCCCGAACATGCTCGAAGCCCAAGCCAACCGGGCGTTCATGGCCTCAGCGGCAGAACTCGTCGTCGTCGCCGACCACAGCAAATGGGGCATCACCGGGTTATGCCAGATCGCGGAACTCGGTGCCGCGGACGTGCTGATCACCGGGGACGCCCTCTCCCCCGAGGCGGTCGACATCCTCGGGCAGTCCATCGAGACGCTCCTTCTGGCGCCCACACCCTAAACTGACGGCATGCCCCAGCCCCTCAGCCCGGAACTGGCCCAACGCGTCATCGACCAGGTCGCACCGACGCTGGAGTTCAACATCAACGTCATGGATCCGACGGGACGGATCATTGCCTCCACCGACCCCGAACGCGTCGGCTCGACCCACACCGTCGCGCGGGCCGTGGCCGGAGGCGAGCCGGGGATCGTGCACGACGGCGGTTCGCCGGCGGAGCGCCCGGGGGTGAACCTGCCGCTGCGGCTGGACGGGAAGATCGTCGGCGTACTCGGTATCACCGGGCCTCCGGAGAGGGTCTCACCCGTGGCCCAGGTGCTGGTCCTGACCACGGGCCTGCTGCTGGAACGCGAACGTGAACTCGATGATTCGGCCCGTCGGGACGCTGCCGACCGCGAGTTGCTCTCCGGGCTTGTTTCCGGCGAGGTGGACGGTTCGGCCATCACCGGGGCGCTGGCATCCGGACTCCCCGAAATGGTGGCCCCCTGGAGCCTCTACGCCATCCTAAACCACCAGGCGACCGGCACGCTGGGCCCCGATACGGAGCAGGCGCTTCTGCCCGGACCCCAGCGGCGGGCCCGCTTCGGCGGAGCACAGTGGGTGCTGACCGGGGCCCGGTCCATCCGGTCGGATGGCCGGCCTGCGGCGATCCCACCCGGCGGAACCATCGTGCTCGATGGCGGTTCCTGCGCCGACGGCGCCGACCTGGCCGGGGCAGCCCAGGCTCTGGGCGCGCTGGTCGCCGCCAACGACCTCCTGCCGGAGCCACCGGTTTCCCGGATGCTCAGGCTCGATGAGCTGGCCCCCGAGCTCAGCGTCTCCTGCCTGCCCTCGGCAACTCGAACCTCTTTGGCCCGCCGGGTGGACTCCCTGAGCGCCGGACATCGCCAGACAGTGGTGGCCTTCCTGCGCTGCGGCGCCTCGGTCTCGGCCACGGCCCGGGAGCTCTTCCTGCACCGCAACACCACCTTGCAGCGGCTGGAGCGCATCACCGAGCTGACGGGACTCGATCCGCGGATCCCGGCACAGGCGGCATCGTTGCAGCTGGCCATCATCGCGGCGCGCTGCCCGACCCAGCAACAGACCGCGCAGCCGAGACACCCGCGATGAATCCCCCCTCCCCAACGGACCTACCAAACAGTGCACAACGCCCATGTTTTTTGTAATATTGGTCATCAAAGAGTGGTCAGTTAACCCATATTTGTTCGAGCAGAAGTCCCTTAGAGTGGAGCCATGAGCCCCACATCCTCCTCCGTCATCGTCGTCGCCCCCGATTCGTTCAAGGGAAGTGCCTCCGCTGCCCAGGCTGCCGCGGCCCTCGCCCGCGGGGCACGCGCCGTCGCCGGCCCGGCGGCCACCATCATCGAACTCCCCATGGCCGACGGCGGCGAAGGAACCCTGGACGCACTGCTCGCCACCTGGGGCACGGAACCGTTGACCGCGGCAACCACCGATGCCCTGCGCCGGCCCTGCACGGCACGGTACGGACTCTCCTCCGACGGAACCACGGGCATCATCGAGGCTGCCGAAGCCAACGGGTTGCCCCAGGTCGCCGATATCGACCTACAGCCCCTGGACGCCGACACCTACGGGGTCGGGCTGATCGCCGCCCGCCTGCTGGATGCGGGGGTGTCCGAGATCCTGCTGTGCATCGGTGGTTCCGCCACCACCGATGGAGGCACCGGGATGCTCACCGCTTTGGGCGCCCGGTTCCTGGATGCGCGGGGCTACCCCATCGAGCCCGGGGGTGGCGCGCTGTCGTCCATCGCCCGGGTGGACGTCTCGGAGCTGCACCCACGGGCTGCCACGATCTCCTGGCGGATCGCCGTGGACGTCGACAACCCGCTGTGCGGTCCGCGGGGAGCCGCAGCCGTTTTCGGCCCACAGAAGGGGGCCACCGACGCCGATGTCTCCACCTTGGATGCCGGGCTCGCCCATCTGGCCACGGTGCTCGACGCCGAGGTGGTGGCCAAACAACCCGGTTTCGGGGCTGCCGGCGGGCTGCCGTTGGCGCTGGTGTCGTTGCTGGGGGCCGAAACCGTTCCGGGGGCCGAACTGGTTTCCACCGCCGTTGGACTGCGCACGGCCCTGGCCGGTGCCGACGTCGTGCTCACCGGCGAGGGACGGCTGGATACCCAGTCCCTGGGCGGCAAGGTCATCGATGCCGTCCGCCGCACCGCTGACCAGGACACCCGGGTCGTCGTCATCGCCGGAGCCGTACACCTCGATGCAGCAGCCTGCCGGGAGGCCGGATTGACCGCGGCCTTCTCGATCGCTTCCGGACCGGCCGCGCTGGCCGAGCTGCAAGCCGACGCCGAACGCCTCATCGAGGACACCGCTGCCCAGGCTTGTGCGGCGTTGGGCCTGGGGTCCGGGTCGGCACGGGCTGCCATCCGGTAGGTTCCAGTCGCCGACGGCTAGGCTCGAGGGTGATGAAGATTCTGGACAAGGCGGTACGCATCGACGCATGGCTCTGGGGAGTGCGCGCCTTCAAGACCCGTTCCGCGGCGACGGCCGCCTGTCGAGCCGGCCACATTAAACTCAACGACCGCCCGGCCAAGGCCGCGGCGGTCGTGGTCCCCGGGGACATGATCCGGGTCCGGGAATCAGGGTTCGAGAAGATCCTCGAAGTCCGTGCCCTCATTTCCAAGCGGGTGAGCGCGCAGGCGGCGGCCAGTTGCTACACCGACCACACCCCTGCGCGTCCGAAGGCCCCAGCGTTGATGGTCCCGGTCCGCGACCGCGGAACGGGGCGTCCCACGAAGAAGGACCGGCGCGAACTCGAAAGGATGCGCCGGGAGCTGGGAGGCTAGGCGGCGTCGCCTGCGCCCGGGCGGGCTGCGAGCTCTGCGTCCAGACGCAGCAACCCGTTGCCGTCCTCGCCGATCAGGCGGACACGACCGATGATCTCACCAACGGTCGCTTCCTCTCCCAGCTGCTCCTCGACGAACCAGTTCAGCAGCGGCAGGGCGTCGATGTCCCCCTCCTGCTGGGCCAGGCGGTAGAGGCTGCGGATGGCGTCCGAAACCTTGACCTCGTGGGCCAGCGAAGCCTCGAAGGCCTTCTGCACGGTATCGGTCTTCACGCCCGGCGCCTTGATGTCGCCGATGGTGGGGCTCGCGTCGCGGTCGGTCATATGGGCGATGAACTTCTCCGCGTGGACGACCTCCTCATGGGACTGGGCCCGGAACCAGCCGGCGATGCCCGGCAGGTCGTGGACGTCCATTTCAATGGCCAGCTGGCGGTACACCATGGAAGCCTCGAGCTCGAGGGTCACTTGGTCGTTGAATGCTTTTTCGAGTGCTCCAGTAAGTTTCATATGACTTAATCTACGGTGATTCCGTGGGGCTGTCACCGGAGTCTGGCCTAACTGACCTGGCCATGGATCCATTAGCGAACGCGGACGTTGCCCCCCACAGACCGGGGTTGGGAAGCCATGCCTGATCGCCCCTAGACTGGCCGGATGGGTCATATTGATGTTGCCGGAATCGACTATTTCCTCTCCGACGGCACGCAGCTGCTGAACGAGGTCTCCTTCAAGGTCGGCAACGGCAGCAAGACAGCCCTCATCGGGCCCAATGGCGCCGGGAAGACCACGCTGTTCAAGATCATCGCCGGTGACCTCAAGGCCGACGGCGGGACCGTCGGCCTTTCGGGATCGATGGGCATCATGCGCCAGTTCGTCGGTCAGGTCCGTGACGATTCGACCGTGCGCGACCTGCTCGTCTCCGCAGCACCCCCGGCTCTGGCGAAGGCAGCGGCCGAGATGGCGGCTGCCGAGGACGCCATGCTCGAAGACCACTCAGACCCCGCGGCCGAGGAGAAGACGCAGATGCGTTACGCCCAGGCGATCGTGGACTGGGGTGATGTGGGCGGGTACGACATCGAGACCGTCTGGGACGTGGTCTGCATGGATGCCCTCGGCCTGCCCTTCGAACGCGCCGCCCACCGCCCGGCGACCACGCTCTCCGGTGGCGAGCAGAAGCGGCTGGTCTTGGAGGCCCTCTTCGCCGGCAACGACGAGCTGCTGCTGCTCGACGAACCGGATAACTACCTCGACGTCCCGGGTAAGCGTTGGCTGGAAGGCAAGCTGCGCGTCACCGATAAGGCGGTGCTGTTCATCAGCCACGACCGCGAACTGCTCAACCAGGCCGCCGGACGCATCGTCACCCTCGAACCCGGCGTCAACGGTGCCTCCGCCTGGATCCATGGCGGTTCCTTCGGGAACTACGGCGAGGCTCGTGCCGACCGCAACGCCCGCTTCGAAGAACTGCGCAAACGGTGGGACGAGGAGCACGCCAAGCTCAAGGAGCTGGTGAACATGTACAAGAACAAGGCGGCGTTCCGCTCCGATATGGCCACCCGGTACAGCGCGGCACAGACCCGGTTGGCGAAGTTCCTGGAGATCGGCCCTCCCGAGGCGCTGCCGATGGAACAGAACGTCAAGATGCGTCTGAAAGGCGGACGCACCGCCAAACGCGCAGTGGTGGCCACGAAACTGGAGCTCACCGGGCTGATGAAGCCCTTCTCCACCGAGGTCTGGTTCGGGGACCGGGTGGGTGTGCTCGGTTCCAATGGTTCGGGCAAATCACACTTCCTGCGCCTGCTCGCGGCCGGCGGCACCGACCCCGAACGCGAACACATGCCGGTCTCGGATATCGCGCTGACCGAGGTTCCCCATGAGGGGAAGGTCAAGCTCGGCGCCCGCATCCGTCCGGGATACTTCGCCCAGACGCACATCCGGCCGGATCTGGGCCACCGTTCCCTGCTCGACATCCTGCACCGCGGCGACGAGCACCGTTCCGGCATGGGGCGCGAGGCTGCCTCGGGGCCCCTTGATGGCTATGGCCTTGCCGCGCAGGCCGAACAGTCCTTCGATTCGCTGTCGGGAGGGCAGCAGGCCCGTTTCCAGATCCTGTTGCTGCAACTTTCTGGAGCGACCCTGCTCCTCCTCGACGAACCGACCGACAACCTGGACCTGCACTCCGGCGAAGCCCTGGAACGGGCGGTCAATGCCTTTGAAGGAACCGTTCTGGCGGTCACCCACGACCGGTGGTTCGCCAAGTCCTTCGACAGGTTCCTGGTCTTCGGTTCCGACGGGCGGGTCTACGAATCCGAGGAACCGGTCTGGGACGAAGCCCGGGTCCAACGGGCCCGCTGAGCCTCGTTCCACCAGGGGTGCGGGAATATCGGAGCCGGCCCCGACGCTATACCACGAACGTAGCCTTTACCGGACAGCAGCTGCTGTCGGTCGCGGGCCACGACAGAACCTCCCCCATCGAAGGAGACCACGTTGAGCAAGTACGCCGTCACCAATCCCGCCACCGGACAGGTCGAGCAGGAATACGAGACCATCACCGACTCCGCACTGCAGGAGGCCACCACCACAGCGCATGCCGCTTTCGGCACCTGGCGGACAACGTCCGTGGACGACCGGGCGGCCCTGCTCGGCCGGGTCGCCGACCTCTATGAGGAACGCCGGGACGAACTAGCCGCGATCATCACCCGCGAGATGGGCAAGCCAACCATGCAGGCCAAGGGCGAGGTCGGTATCGTCGCCTCGATCTACCGGTACTACGCCACGAACGGTCCGACGTTCCTCCAGGACGAGGAACTCGACATCGTCGCCGGCGGCACCGCAGTCATGCGCAAGGAGGGCCTGGGCGTTCTGGTGGGCGTCATGCCCTGGAACTTCCCGTACTACCAGGTCGCCCGGTTCGCCGCACCGAACCTGATGAACGGCAACACCATCATGCTCAAGCACGCCCCGCAGTGCCCCGAGTCGGCACTGGCCATGGAGAAGATCTTCCGCGACGCCGGCGCTCCCGAGGGTGCCTACGTGAACATCTTCGCCACCAATGACCAGATCGCCGAGTTGATCGCCGATCCGCGCATCCAGGGCGTATCGCTGACCGGTTCCGAACGTGCCGGTTCCGCGGTGGCCGAAGTCGCCGGACGGAACCTGAAGAAGGTCGTCCTCGAACTCGGCGGTTCGGACCCGTTCATCCTGCTCGACACCGCGAACCTGGACAAGGCGGTCAAGCGCGCGGTCAACGCACGCATGGGCAACGGCGGTCAGGCCTGCAACGCTGCCAAGCGCTTCATTGTCATGGCGGACCTCTATGACGACTTCGTCGAGAAGTTCACTTCGGCGGCTGGCGCCATCACCCCGTCCGACCCCACCGATGAGCAGACGGTGGTCGGCCCGCTGTCCTCGCAGACGGCGGCGGACAACCTGCAGAAACAGGTCGATTCGGCCGTTGCCGAAGGCGCCACGTTACTGGTCGGCGGATCCAAGGTCGCCGAGGATTCCGCGTTCTTCCAGCCCACGGTACTCACCGGCGTCACCGAGGAGATGGATGTGTTCCAGCAGGAACTGTTCGGCCCGGTCGCGATGATCTTCAAGGTCTCCAGCGAGGAGGAGGCCGTGGCCCTGGCCAACGGCACCCCGTTCGGCCTCGGCTCGTCCGTCTTCACCGAGGACCCCCAGCGGGCCCAGCGGGTGGCGCACCGGATCGACGCCGGCATGGTCTACATCAACGAACCCGAAGGCACCGCTGCCGAGCTGCCCTTCGGTGGCGTCAAGCGTTCCGGTGTCGGCCGGGAACTGGGCAAATACGGGATGGAAGAGTTCGTCAACAGCAAGCTCATCCGCACCCGCTAGCAACTGACATCGAGGGCCGTTTCCACCCACCAGGGTGGAAACGGCCCTTGATTTATCCGACGACTACTGGTCCGAGGACCTAGCCGACTCCGAAGCCGTCGGGGTCTGCAGATACCCCGATGTCCCGGACGTCGAGCCGGTCCACCCGGCCGGGGGCCCGGGACGAGCGGAGCCAGTCGATCAGATCCGCGACGGCGTCCGCGGGCCCTTGGGCCGTGATCCGCACGCTGCCGTCGGGCAGGTTGATGGCCGACCCCGCCAGCCCGAGGGACTCGGCACGTTCCCGGGTCCGATAACGGAATCCGACCCCCTGCACGGTGCCATGGGCCATCGCCTCGACGGCCGTCACCTCCCCGACCGCCTCCGGGCCGGCGGTGCCGGGGGTGTCCGGCCCGGAGCTCATGCCGCCCCCGCCGATCCCCTGGACAGCTCAATGGGCGCCACGTCGGTCTCGAAGCCGAAGACGTGGGCGTAGAACGCCAAGGAGAGTTCCTGGGAGCGCACGATGCTCGCCGCCTGCCTGAAGCCGTGTTGTTCCCCGGCAAAGAGCACATAGGCATGTTCGATCCCCTTGGCGGCCAAGGCGTCGGCGAACTTCTGCGACTGGTTCGGCGGGACCACCTTGTCTTCGTCGCCTTGAAGCAACAGCACCGGGCAGTCCAGGTCATCGACGTGGTTGATGGGCGCGCGTTCGGCATACAGTTCGCGGGCCTCCGGCCACGGGCCCACCAGGGACTCCATGTAGCGGGCTTCGAAATCGTGGGTGTCGGCGACGAGTGCTTCGAGATCGGCCACCCCGTATCGGGAGATCCCGGCGCTGAAGGTCGCTGTGTTGGTCAGGCAGGCCAGGGTGGTCCACCCGCCGGCTGAACCCCCTTCGATGGCCAACCGGTCGGGATCGGCCAGCCCGGCGTCGACCAGGCCGCGCATCACCGCAACGGTGTCCTGGACGTCGGCGACGCCCCACTGCCCGGCCAACCGCTCCCGGTACGCCCTGCCGAATCCGCTGGATCCTGCGTAGTTCACGTCCACGACGCCCAGACCGCGACTGGTGTAGTAGGCGATCGCCAACGATAGGCCGATGCGCGCCTGGCCGGTCGGGCCGCCATGCACCATGGCGATGAAGGGTGGTTTTTCGCCGGTGCTGCCCAGGTAGCCGGCGAGCGCCGGTTCGTAGACGTTCGCGTGCACCACCGTCCCGGTTTCGTCGGTGAACTCCATGGCCCGCCCGGTCGGCAGGACCCCTGGGCCCGGCAGTTCGACCAGCGACCGGCGGATGGTGGTCATCCGGCAGGAGGCCAGATCGATCACCCGGATGCCGACCCCTTCGGTGGAGTTCTGCGACACGGTCAGGACCCGTGGCCCGGTGCCACCGTCATGGACCTCGATGGGGAGGGCATGGGTCAATACGGCCTCGATGTCGTTCAGGGTCCCGGTGTCCGGATCGAGCACACCCAGTCTCATCCCGTGCGTGCCATGCGCGGCCAGGATTCTCCCGTCCTCGAGCACCGAGTACCAGGTGCTGCCGATCTGCCACAGTGGTTCGGCGAATTCCTCATCACGCGGGCACAGCGCCAGGGCTTCCTCGCTGTTGACGGCCTGGCTGTAGAGGTTCCACCAGCCCGAGCGGTCCGAGATGAATACCAGGGTCCCGGCGTCGAGCCACTCGGGTTGCAGCACCGATTCGGTGACCGAGCCGGCCAGGTCCGCTACCGAGGCAACCGTCCCTGCCTCGTCCAGTTCCCCGACATGCAGGACGGTCCCGTCCCAGGGCATCTGCGGGTGTTCCCAACTGATCCAGGCGATGCGCCGTGCATCGGGGCTGAGGCGGGGAAAGGCGACGAAACGGGATGACGGCGTCACCTGGCGCAGCCGTGTCGCATCCTGAGCGGCACTGCCGTCCAGGGGGATGGCGACGATATAGCGTTCCGGGGTGGGCCCGCTGAGGTCCTCGCAGACGGCCAGCACTTCGCCGGCGCTACCGGAGGGAACGAACTCGGCGAAACGCAATTGCGGGTCACTGTCGGCGTCGGGGTCGGGGTCGGGGTCAGGGTTGGGCCTGGAGTCGGGGGTCAGCGCGCTGATGCCTTCGGGGCCGCGCAGGTGGACCCTCTGGTCGGCGAAGTTCGTGAAGACGAAGCGGCCGGTTTCTGCTGCGTCCCCGAGCGGGGCCCAGGCCGCACCCCCGTATTCGTGGACCCTGCTGCGGACGTTGTAGGGCGCCGGGAGCAGCTCCACCTGCGGGTCGCCGTCGGCCATGATCGTGCTGCGTCCGCCCTCTTCAGGCCGGCCTTCGACCCACCAGACAGCGTCTGCCACGAAACGGGGAAAGCCCACCGGCCGCCGGGTGGCAACCAGTGATGTCGCGGTGAGAGGGGATGGCCAGGAGCCGAATGCTGCACGAATACTCATGACAGACGAGCCTACCGGCGGGCCTCCCGCCGCCGGACCCTGCACGGGCAGAATAGGGTCATGACACGTTTTGCAGTCTTCCTCCGCGGCATCAATGTCGGCGGGGTCCGCATCACCATGAAGGACCTCGCCGCTGTGCTCGTTGCTGCCGGGTATCGGCGGGTCATCACCGTGCTGGCTTCGGGGAACGTCATCCTCGATGCCGACGTGCACGACGCCGGATCCCTCACCACGGATATCGAATCCGTTTTGTGCGAACGGTTCGGGTGCCGGGCACGAGTCCTCGTCACCACCCACGAGGAGTTGTCGCAGCTGGTCGCGGCGTACCCGTTCACCGCGGTCGATGACGGAATCCCCCGGCACGACTATGTCGTCCTCGCCGCCTCCCGGCAAGTAGTCCAGGCGGTGCTGGCCGCAGTACCGGATCCTTCGCCCGGGGAGCTGGTCGCTGCCCGGAGGAAGGTGCTCTACTGGCAGGTCCCCCGGGGGGAGTCAAAGAAGACCCGCATTGCCAAGGAGCTGGCCCGCACCCGGCACAAGGAGCAGGTCACCACACGGAACATGAACACCCTGCGCAAGGTCCTGGCCAAGGCCGCCGCCGAAGACTAGACGTTTTCGGGCACCCGGGCGGAATCGGCGTCTTCCTCGATCTGGCGGGGGCCGTTGATCATCACCGCGCCGGCGATCAGCACCAGGATGCACACCCCCAGCATCGCAAAGGACGCACCCCAGCCGCCGGTGGCATCGCGCACCACACCGAAGAGCAGCGGAGCCACCGCGGCACCGGCATAGCCCAGCCCCTGGCTGAAGCCGGCCAGCACTCCGGAACCATACGTCGACCGCGAGCGGAGGTTGATCAGCAGAAGGGCCATCGCGAAGGTGCCCTGGCCGAGTCCGGCTGCGGTGATCCACCACCAGGTGCCCTGGGTCGGCATGAAGTACATGCCGGTATGCCCGATGATCCACAGGATCACGAACAGGCCCACGGCGAAGATCGGTTGGCGCATCCGCGGCACGAACAAGGGCACCAGCAGGCTGACCGGCAACCCGAGGATGGCGAAGTAGGCCAGCGCACTGCCGGCCACCGAGGGGTCGACCCCCTGGGAGATGAGATAGGGAGGCAACCAGGTGAAATAGACGTAGGTCTGTCCGGAGTTCCCGGCCAGGAAGATCGCCAACCCCCAGGCCACACGGGAGCGCCACGGGTTGATCCGTCGATCGGCTTCCACGGGGACCATTCCGGCCAGGCGGGCTGTGGCCTGATCCGGTGTTTCCCCGGCCGTGAGCCGCGCATGTTCGGTGGCTTCGGCGTTGCGCCGGCGACGGTCGGACGAGAATTGGATGAACCAGGGGATCAGCACCACGATGCTGACGAGGGTCCAGAACCCGATGGAGAAGCGCCAGTCGGAAACCTGCTCGAGGGGAACCGCGAACATCGGGCTCATGGCCGTCCCCACGGCGATCATCGTCACGTAACCGGAGGTCACCAGGGACATCCGGTCCGGGAAGTATTTCTTGACCAGCGGCGGAAGCACCACGTTGCCGATCCCGTAACCGACCATGGTCAGGCCCGAAAGCAACAAGAACGAGGTCACGTCACCGACGAACGCCCGTCCTGCCTGCCCGACGATGGCCAGCACCACGGAAAGCATCAGGGTGCGCTCCAGCCCCATGACGGCGATCATCCGCGGAGTCAACAACCCGGAGACCGCGAAGATGATCGGCGCCAGCATGGCCAGCAGTCCGATGCTGAACGCGGTAAAACCGAGCTCCGGGCCGATCAGGTCCAACAGCGGAGGAACCGAAACAACGGCGGCGCGCACGCTCAGGGCCATGAGCATGATCCCCACCAAGGCCGCGATGCGCCCCTTCCACGGCTGGGTTTTAAGTCGCAAGGCCATCATGAGCCCTCTTTGAGCCGGTCTACCTGCTCGAGTAGGGCCCCGATATCACTGCCGACCAGTGAACGGGACCAGGTGCCGGGCATCGTCGAGTGGTAGTAGAGACCCTCACCGATCAGCATGATGGCCTCGGCGGCATGCGGGTCGGCCACGTCCTCGCGCACCAGTCGTTCCCAATCGGCGTGGACCTGGTCCAGGGCGGCGACCGCCGGGGCATGCGATCCCGCAGCCAGACGCACGACGGCCTGATAAAAGGCGTCGAATTCGGTTTCCTCGACCGTGGAAGTACGTACGTAGTATCGGGCCGCCCCCTCGGGTGCGGCTGACATGCGTTCGCTGTCCTGCTGCGCGGCTTCAAGCAGGCGTTCGATGACGGCTTCGGCCAGCGCGTCCTTGGAGGGGAAGTGGTAGAGTAGCCCACCCTTGGAGACACCGGCGAGTGCGGCGGTCGCGTCCATCGTCGCCGCCCGTTCGCCGTCGCTGCGCAGCAGATCTGCGTAGGCGTCGAGGATCTTCTCCCGTGCTGCTGGTGGTCTGGACATGCCCTCGACTCTAGCGTTTTTGGCCGACCCCGGCGTCATCGACGCAGCATGGACTCCATACCGTCCGGACGGTACAGTTACTCCGGAGATTCGTTCCCCGAACCAAGGACCTGGCATGAGCGCGTTGCAAGACCGGCACACTCGGAGGCCGCACCCCGGACGAGCACGCCGCTGGGCAGCCCTGATCGTCCTCATGTTCCCGGTCCTGCTGGTCGCCGTCGACAACACCGTACTGAGTTTCGCCGTCCCGTCGCTGTCCCGGGCCCTGGAACCGACGTCGACCCAACTGCTGTGGATCATCGACGTCTACCCCCTGGTGCTCGCGGGCCTGCTGGTCCCCATGGGGAGCCTGGGTGATCGGATCGGCCGCAGGAAGCTGCTGCTCATTGGTGGGATGGGTTTCGGGCTCGTCTCGGCCGTGGCCGCCTTCGTCCCCGACGCCCCACTACTGATCGCCGCCCGGGCCCTCATGGCCGTCTTCGGCTCCATGCTCATGCCGGCGACCCTGTCCCTCATCCGGAATATCTTCACCGACGCCTCCGAACGCCGCACCGCCATCGCCGCCTGGGCCTCCGCCTTCTCCGGAGGTGCGGCCCTAGGGCCGATCCTGGGCGGGTGGCTGCTGGAACATTTCTGGTGGGGGTCGATTTTCCTGCTGGCCATCCCCATGCTCCTGCCCCTGATCGCATTGGGCCCGTTCCTCATCCCCGAATCCCGCGACCCCCACCCGGGACGCATGGATCCGCTCAGCATCCTGCTGGCCGTGGGGACGCTGCTGCCGATCGTCTACGGCATCAAGTCGGCGACGGGCACCGGGTCCCTGGCCGTGGGCTGCGCGGCGATCACCTTGGGTCTGGCGTGCGGCACGACGTTCGTCCGCCGTCAGTTGCGCAGCCGCTCCCCCATGCTCGACGTCCGGTTGTTCCGCAACCCGGTCTTCTCCGCTGCCTTGATCGTGAATCTCTTCAGCGTGTTCGCCCTGGTTGGATTCATCTACTTCCTTTCGCAGCATCTTCAGCTGATCGCCGGCCTGTCACCGATGGAGGCGGGCTTCTTCATGGTCCCCGGTCTGGTGCTGACTGTGGTTTTCGGGTTCGTTGCCGTGCCGCTGGTCCAGCGCATCGGACCTGCCGGCGTGGTCATGACCGGCCTGGCCTTCAGCGCCACGGCCTATGTACTGGTCGTGGTGGTGGGCCGGTCCGGGTCGTTGACCGGCTTGCTGCTGGCCTTCTGTGTCCTTGGCATCGGGGTCGGCCTGGCCGAGACGATCTCCAACGATCTGGCCCTGTCGGCGGTCCCGCCGGCGCGGGCCGGTTCGGCCGCGGCCATCTCGGAGACCGCCTACGAGGTGGGGTCGGTGCTGGGCACTGCGGTCCTGGGGAGCATCCTCAATGCCGCCTACACTCGCGGCGTTGCCATCCCGTCCTCCCTGGACTCCGAAGCGGCTGACCGCGCCCGGCAGACACTGGCTGGGGCCACCGATGTCGCCGACTCGATGCCCCCGGGCCCCGCAGCCACCGGATTGGCCGAATCGGCGGCCCGGGCCTTCGACGGAGGGGTCGCGATCACTGCGGCCATCGCCGTCGCGCTCATGGTCACCGCGTTGTTGGTCGTACGCTACGCCCTGCGCGGCGGGGTCACCGATGTCGAGAACCCTGGGGAATCCCCTGTGGAAACCGGCCCGGAAACGTCCGAGGGGCCCTGTATGGAGACCAATGCCGGTCCGCCAACCGGCGAAATTCCAAGGAATTTGACCACCCAATAGGTTCTTAGCCCGATCTCGCGTATGGTGGTGGATGTAGTCGTAGTTTTCTCGCAGTAATTTCA
>RCNJ01000396.1_pt1 | contig 17708 bp, 16 predicted proteins | sample 2041171 | NCBI WGS metagenome assembly RCNJ01 (sample SAMN09708213, study PRJNA481090) | feces metagenome | biome: feces | host: Pygoscelis adeliae | place: Antarctica: Rookery Lake | collected 2010-03-01 | reverse complement strand
GGCCTTGCATGTAGGACGGTTTTTGCAGCTCTGCCAGATCCAGGAATGTGGCGGCGAAGTCGACGTTGCAGATAATGTCGTTGCATACACTGCCCTTGGCAATCTCTCGTGGATATCGAATCATGAATGGCATTTGGAAAGACTCTTCGTACATGAATCGCTTGTCGAACCAGCCGTGATCACCAAGAAAGAACCCTTGGTCGGACGTATAAATGACGACGGTGTCATTCGTTAGGTTTTCATCGTCGAGGTACTTAAGCATCCTCCCAACGTTGTCATCGATCGAGGCAATGGTGCGCAGATAGCGCTTAATGTAGCGCTGATACTTGAAGTGTCGAAGCTCATCGTTCGTCTTGAACGTGAACACCTCGCCGCTATCCTTGTCAATGAGACGGAGTTTCGTCACATCCTCAGGATTTGGGATCTTTCTCAATGTAGATGTAGGGTTAACCAATTCGCCAATCTCGGATCCTCCATCAGGCTGAGCCAGACCAAGGTCGAAGTAGGTCATGTCCGTGTCAACCCTAATCTTGGCCTCAGCCGCTGCTCGCGCGCGGTTCTTGTAGTCATCATCGAAAGTTTCCGGGACCTTGACGTCCTCCTTGTAGAGGTCTTTGTGCTTTGGGTCGCACTCCCAAGACCGATGCGGTGCCTTGTGGTGGCACATCAGGAAAAAGGGCTTTGCCTGATCACGGGTCTTTAGCCAATCTAAGGACTTGTCCGTAATGATGTCTGTGGCATACCCTTTCTCATACCGTGTCTTGCCCATCTCAATCATCTCCGGGTCATGATACGCGCCCTGCCCTGACACGACTGACCAGAAGTCGAACCCAGTAGGCTCATGGTCACGTCCCTCCCCCAAGTGCCATTTTCCGACCATAGCTGTCTGATATCCGCCCGTACGTAGGTGCTTGGCGACGTTGGGTATGTGCTTGTTGATCTTGCTTTCGAGGGTGACCACGCCATTGACATGGTTATAGGTGCCAGTCAGAATAGAGGCTCTGCTCGGCGTGCAGATCGAGTTGGTGACATAGCAATGGTTGAACCTCATTCCTTCCTCTGCAATCCGATCCATATTAGGAGTGCTGTTGATATCCGCACCATAGCATCCTATTGCCTTGGACGCATGGTCATCGGCCATGATAAAGAGAACATTGGGACGGGTTGCCATCTTGGGATTGGGCTTGGGCGTAGGCTGGACGAGATGTAGTATGCGTACTGTATAGTACGTATATATTTTGCGTAGGGTAGCGAGGGCCGTCCTGTGCGATATATGATAGTCAGTCGCCGTTGATTCACGTTCACTATAATTACAAGGGCATCTTATAGAGTTTTAACCAAAAAGACCTCTCCAGAGTGGGGTTCTCCGGCTTGCCTGGTAGTTACGTTGCCATTAGATTCACGCTGCCAGCTGGACTTGCAAAGACGCACGCAGTAGTACCCCGGCGACAGTAACATGGCAAGAGCTGTAAGAGCATAATTTGAGAACAAGGTTACATGAAATAACTGCGTGCTATCACCTATTCCGCTAGTAAGTGAATATGGCGCGTCTTGTGGCGCGGCTGACTTGTGCCGTCTACCTTCCTTGGAAAATCAAGCACAACTTAACAAAACATTAGTGCAGTCCGTAATCGGAAGGCATGGGACTCACCGTAAGCGAGCCGACGATTACGGAGTCCACCACAGCATCCGAATTGGCTTTGAGGAGGACGTCGTGCTGATTACGATGGATGCTTTACCTGCCATTAGTGGTGGATCTGTAAGGTGCCTATGGGCCCGTCTACGCCGTTTGTTCGAGCACATGGGACGTTGCATTTGAGGGTCGCAACATCGCACCATGGCCCGTATCACTAGTTTGATATATCATGTTAGGAAAGCAAGCTTTGACAAGTTGCGGGGATGCCAAGGGAACCACCAACGCTAATTATCCCGCAGGGATGCCAAGGAAGCCTCAAATGTTAATTACCCCGCAGGGATGCCAAGGGAATCTCGACGGCTAACTACCCTGCAGGTATCCAAGAGAATATCCAAGACTAATTATCCTACGGGGCCACTTATTTCAAAAAAGTAAACAATTTCTCCCGATCAGCCTCAAAGATGGACACCACGAACGAGACGGCCGTGCAGAGCGCATCCCGTCCGCTCTGCCATACATAAGTTTGAGATCGGTGGATTAATAGTCAGGTGACCACCAGTCAATACCCACTGTTGTATGTTTTTTGTCTTTTTTATACAATAGATTTACTTTCTCCTTGGTGGCGTGGCAAGTTTGCCAGGTCCACACTTTGTTTCGCCGGCAGGCATGAACTTGAAACTACCGGAACCTTGAAGGAGTAAGCGTCTATCGGTACAAATTTTGGAGCATTTTCAGAAAAACATTCAGACAAACAGAGGTTCATGGCTATTGTAGTCAAATACAGACTTCATTACTCTGTAATATATCTATGCTTAGTCTCTGTCATTAGTAATTACTTAACAAATGTCGTGAGACAACAAGTCATGGGATCCAGGTCTATTCGCACACGAGAACCCGATGAAGCGCCGATCTAAAACAGATTTTATAAGAAATACCGGTTTATTCGCAACCGAGAACCAAATGAAGCGCCAAATCTAAACCAGATTAAAAACAGAAGTACCGTGTCCCTTTCGCTTCTAACTCTATGTTATGTACCGTAAGAGAAAAACCAAAGTTTGCAAACCTTATATTTTGACTTTGATCGCCGCAGAATGCTGTGGTTCTAAACCACGACCCTGCCAAGCCTAACCTAGGCGGTTCAAGAACAGCATTTGTTAGGCTCGAAATTTGATCTTGTGAACGAACTGTACGTGGTTTTTGAAATGCTGCAATTGTTCGAGAACAAGCCCTTGGGACCTGCACGTTGGGTGACAACGCTCTATCTTGGCTTTCGGATCTCGTCCTTTGAGGTGAATGCTTTCGACGTGATTCATCATCATCGCAGGGCGGCAAAATTCGCCCATCCTCTGCTCGTAGCTCTTTGATTCAACCCCCCATGCAGAATGGGCACTGAGTCTTGCTGAAAGCAAGGGGAGAATGGGAAGAAGCATTGTGACTGGTACATGTCCGATGGATTGATACCCCAGTTTCTGGCAATGAAGTAATTATATCCTAGAATGCGTTGCTTAGCTGGCAACATATCATTATCGCTCCCCGTAGCATCATATGCCTCTTCAACATCGCTCTTCTCAGAAGTCAGGTCCTCCTCATGACTGTGTGGTTGCGGCTTGCTGTTGACATTGCTCCTGCTCAAAGTTGTCTTATGGCGAGCCAGCGGCAAATCTTCAGTTTCACTGTCGTCATTATCGATAGCATCGTCCTCGGCGTACAAGCTTGCTTCGGCATCAGAATCCTCCTGGTCGGTAACATTCATGCAAGCCGTCGGCTCGATTGCTGGAGACTTGAGGGTACTTTCATCACTGTCTCGGCTGGTGGTTTAGCTGAGCACCTCTTGTCGGCTTCCTGAGTCGATCTGATTGTCGTACGCCAACTGGCCGGCCCGGAGAGGACATCACAGATGGTAACTACTTTCACAAATCTCACCTTCTCTTCCTTTCATTGCGTCTACAGCTTCTTCATCGCAGTCGTAAGGTCCATCTTCGCCGCTAACTCGCATATGAACCAGAGATGGACGCCTGGCACTGCATAGAGGTTTGTGTTGAAGATGATGGACGTCCTAGGCCGTTCTAGAAATAGAAGAACAAAGGGTCTGCGGTTGTTTGCCTGGCAAATCGTCTAGGCTAGCGAGATGCCCCCATTGTTTATGCGACCTCCATAAGAAGGAGGCTTTCCCCCGTAGATAGTAAGATGGCGAAAAATGCATCAGTTCAAGCAGTTTGCCCATATCTCCTATGCAAGGATATCTTCAGCAGGAGTTTCCCATTGGAAATCAATGCAGGTTGGCTTTCGATGGGCTCAAGTAAAAGAGGACGTTTAAGCTATTTTGATGATGACTAACTTCGACGTTGGTGTCCTCGTGTACCGGTCTTGGGCAGTAGGTGCAAGGGGCGCTGGCCAGCGTTGCATAAAGTACTACCTAGTAGTACCCAAAGGGTCGCCGGGTAGGTAGGGTATCTTGATCTCGAGGCAGGGGTAAGTACTTTTTAGTTACCCGGTATTGAGCTCCTTAAATACGGGACATTTACAAGCGAATTAAGAGTCTCCCGAGGCTAAAAGTATGTTCCTCCATAACTTGGCAGTTGTTGTAGGACCCCGCAGAAAGAAAATGACCTCCATCCCAAGTTTATAAGTGTAGCTCCGTGGACGGGTCAGCCGAGCACTCGCTTATGCTACCACATCTGGACTTCTCCCATGCCATTACGCCTGGGCGTCACACTGGGTAACTACCTGGGTACTCGGGTAGGGTAGTAAAAATCCCGTGGGTAGGTACTGTTGGAACTTACATGATCGTAACTTAGTTCTGTGTTTCATAACTATCTAGGGGGGAATGCCTCCTTCTTATGGAGATCGCATACACAATGGAAACGTCTAGCTAACGCAGACCCTTTGCTTGGCAACCAACCGCAGCCTCTTTGCTCTTCTATTATTAGAACCTGGGACGTCCATCATCCGCAACAGGTACTGGGGTACTATATAGTGGGCAAATACCCGATATTTGGTATCCGGCACACAACGCTGGCGCTGACAATCCTGACATTCGCCAATTGAATGCCTCGATGGCTCGACGATATCGATAAGCTAACTATGCTGCTTCTCAGTCGGTTTCCACCTGATCTTATTTAACATATTTGGGATGGACGTTATCTCAGTCAGCTCTAGATGATACTCATTACTCGCCCTCAGGACGTCTTTCTTCTCTTCCATTTTTTTTTCAAATCGTATCCATAGATATACATAAATGGATATCAGAAACTTCATTCTGTGCTCCATTCCGACATTACCATAACCTGCGAAAACGGCAACTCCAACTCCAATTTGTGCCTCGATATTTGTCGCGCCTCCGTCGAGGTCCAGCATGCCGGCCTTCCATTTCGACAAACTTTGGTTGCTTCGCTGAGGATTCGCAGAATATTGGTCGGCCGCCGACGGGCTTACTTTGCTTGACAGGTAATCTATCCTGTCCTCTACACTGATATAGCACAATGTGGAGACAAAAATGCCTTTTCCAGCAGCAGGGTCAACCTCGAGTTGAGCCTTAGTTTTGAAAGCTGGAGGTCCGTGTTCCTCTGCCACCACAAGTTCAGAATGTCGATCGCATCTGAATGCCGCTGTATCTTCAGCATAACCATATTTATATAGCTGCTCCGTTTTATGGTCGTCTAAGATTTCGTCGAAGCCCTCAAATGTGTCAAGGTCAGCAGCTAGAGCTGCGTCCATCCATGCAGCACTGCCGTCGGGCAGCATGCTGCTTTCCCATTCTTCAAAAGCGTCTCTGCTGATCACGTCCTTCCTTTGGAGTACCTCAAGTTGTGAGCGTACATTTCCGCAGCTGCTGGTCCAAACCTCTTCAACAGCCAGTTTCTCCTGTTTACGGCGTCGCCGCCATTCTCCCCGCTAAAAATATCGTCGCCGGCAGCTAATCGCTCCTCAATATTTTCCGCACCGCTGTCACGGTCTAAGTTCTTGTGGTCCCATCAATCAAGCGGCGCCGCAAGTTCATTGATCTGGTCGGCCACCTCGCCAACATCTCTGATATCAGCCCATAATACAGTCCAGCATGTCATAAAACCCCCCATTGAGCTTAGGACGCCTCTCAACTTGCGAACGGCCCACCACCCACCTCGATTACATTTTAAGTAGCTCGATCTCTGTCTCATGATCCTTATAGCTGGTTCTATTCTCAATCTCCGTTTGCTTAGGAAAAAGCGCTTGGTACTGCTTATCGGTCGGCAGCAAGTTTTCCGCAAAGTCTTCGTATGTCTTTCTCGTCGGCAATGTCTTTTCATCTGGAGGTCTCTCGACCGTTTCTTTATCGTCACTATCCTGCGCTTCCCCACCTGAACTACTATATTCATCCCGACCATCTGGCTCTTCCTCGTCCAAACAACCATATTCGTCCTCCACCCCATTGTTCCTCACCCAAACCACCACCGCATGACTCAAGATTTTGGGCACATTCTACGCATACACCTCCATTCTTCAACACTTCTTTTTGCGCGCCTGATTTGATATCCTGGTCTTGAGGCACCTCTTTGTCCGTTGTGTCTGCGCCCATGGTTATGAGCACGTAGCTCAGGTCAACATCCTCGTCGGAGCAGGCAACTATCCTTGACATGCCGTAGTTCATTCTGTTTTAACTGGTTAGTTTCTTGCATGACAATTCGTATGCCAGGTCTCAAAAGCATCTTGAAAATATTAGACAGGGACGTGTTTACCGCTTGCTACTCGTAACTCTCGATGCGCAATTGTTCCTCAAGACGGTGTAAAAGTTTAGTCGTTAGAGGAAGGGCTTTGCTCTGCCGCTAATACACTGCTGTTGTTTTAAACCACTTCTCCAACGACTAAGACGGTTGCTCTCAGGATGCGGGGTCAAACGACTTCGGGAGCATTATGTCAGCTGCTACATGGGTACATCGACAAGGAAGTGGGCGTTAGACATAGCTAGAAAAAACATACAAAGTCCCAATCCAGGCTGTTTTGAATACCATTCACTGATGTCCTACCCGTTAGTGATCATGGAAACGTGGAAGAAAGCCTAGGGTCCACGTATCGACTGAATTGTGGCGAGAGGAAAGATTAGGTCTTCAACATCATCCTGACCGTAATACATATCTAAACAGTTTTTGCCGGATTGGCAGGTAGGTTCAGTAACTTTCGTTTTCGCCGTCTATCGCCGCTGCTTGGCCATTCCACTTAACAGTACTCCGCCTTAAGCTCTCCATTCTTGTCACAATAATCGTTGTCCTTATGCCACTGAGCAATGCCCTGTGCCTTGTTATACTCCTTGAAAGTTCTCCTTGGCTCCTCTGGCCACCTCACCCAATCCGGCTTACTGTCCTCCATTATACACACCATCTCTTTCGGCATGGGAAGCTTGGTGTCGATAGCAGATACGAACGGATGAATGAGCTCAGGCCACTCCTCGTCCCATAGCCACAGCATGGTGCTGCAGTTGCTGCAAAAGTTGCGCTCAGACGTGACTGGCTTTCCGTCCTTGATGGCGTGGTACTTCCTATATTTAATTAGCTCATTATATCCGCCATGAATTGTTTTTCCCACAGCCGCGAGATGGAGTTGAAACATGTCAAATGTTTAACGAAGCTGGGATCATACTTAATCTGGTCTTTCCCTCTCTTGATGTTCAATGTCGAGTTGATGCCGCCAAGATTGACGGAGCCGTTATAGCCAGCGACTTTCCGACAGATGCTACATGCGCAGAGCTGGTAGGGGACTGGTGTATTTGACTGGAGACTGAATTCGACAGCGCCGCATTGGCATGAGCCTTCGAGTAACCTAGGACTTGTTTTAGATTGGGAGGCTAAAGGTGAAGCTTGAGAAGAGTTAAGATGTGATTGGTGGTTGAAGTGTGCCGTATGAGGATGGGGATCTTACTTCGGCATCGTGAAAGCGTTCGAGAATCAATCGAGCTTACAAAAGTGATGGAAGAATTAAACGAGCAGAGAGAACAGAGAAATATTCAACCATAAGCTGACATCACAGCCTCTCCGCCATTCCATCTCCCATGCTCGCTCAACGACAACAGTAGGGTGTCTGGCCAATAATCCGGGGTAGGTGGGGTAGTGGTAATCCATGCGGCCGGTTCGGCACAACAATTCGGCGATCGTTGGACATTGTCGCGACGACTCTCAGCCTCGTCCGCCACGACCGATAAACCTCTTAACCAATCCGCAAAGATGTCTTCTTTTGGTGCGCCAGGCAATGTTAAGATAAACACTAAGCCTACTCCGTAAGTTCGCCATGAATATCATGAAGAATGGGCAGAGTCTAATGAAAAACAGGCCGGAACGAGGCTCTTTCCCACTCGATCATGATGGTACGATTCTCGAGAACGAAGAGCTGACGACGAAATAAGGATTTAAGAATAGAGGCTGATAGTTGAATAGGAGAGTGTAAAGACATCATGACGAGGTATATGAAGGCGCTGAAGAGCCAGAAGGGGATGAACGACCCCAATGTTAGGACGTTGGCAAAGGACTATTTGGCTTGCCGCATGGACCAGTACGTCGCAATCCAAATCAGTGCGAGAGACTCAATGAACAGTTACTGACGAACTGCTAGCAACTTGATGGCCAAGGACGAATTCAAAAACCTTGGTTTCCACGAGGAGGAGAAACCCAAGCCACTGAATGACGGCAAGAAGGGAGAGCTGCAATGGTAGAGGCAAGACAGAGGCGGGGACAATGCGCAAGACTGAGAAAAGAGAGTGTGTACGACATATGATACCAGCATAGAGGAGGCGTTAGGCATATCCACTTCGGAGTCATGGAATTGAAACTATGCAATCTACGTGGCTGTCTCTTCTTCAAGTTCGCACTGTGAGAAGTGAAGAATGGCCGCCACCGCCGCGCTGTGTGAGCCAGAGTTTGCACAAACTGACTGGCCACTACTCTGTGGCTCCGATCTTTGGTGTTTGAGCTCAAAACACCATCACCTAACTTCAGTGCCATCGACAACAACTTGGTCGGCTTTCGGCAGAACCATTGATCCTGTACCTCCAAGGTTGCGCGACGCCAAGACCATCAAGATGGGGAACGCCATCCGGCGCAAGGTCCATTTCGAGGAGGAACAAGAACATCAAAACGTGAACGACAAGCAGCAATCAAGCCTCAGTGAAGAGATAGAGGAAAACGACGACGGGGTCGAGCACGAGCACGTTTAAAACACATTTCGTGGTTCCGACAGCTACATCCAAGCGACCCCGTCCGAGATCACAAGATGAGCAACGACTCAGCTCTTCTTGGCGTCGCGCTCATCTGTCGCATGGGTGACGGCCCACGCTTCGCGTTCCACTACCCACCAAGACTAAACACATCCACGAAGACCGAGCGCCCACCTTATGGCACAGAGCTCGATCCAACGGGGCCAGAAGACTACGACGATATTGACTCCGACGACGACGATGATGTCAACACCGACTACTCTCAATACAACAGTCTTGAAGGCCTGGGCCTTGGGAAAAAGGGAGTGCGTGACGTGAATCCGTGGGAGGCGGATGATGTTTATGGATTGGATGAGTATGGGAAGGTGATTGCGCCGTGGGAGAATCTGGATCAGTTCCATACTAATGATCTGGCTTCAATCCTCACTCCGACGAAGGAGTATCATAAGCAGTTCTTTGAGCTTACACTTGATCCGCTGACTTTTGTTACTTATCCTATGCATGTTTATCCCGATGGGAGGTGGAAGAAGATGAAGAAGAATGAGCGCAAGGCCAGGAGAAAGGCGGAGCAGAAGAGAAAGTTGGCCGAGGAGTCGACTGCTGACGAGGAGCAGCCCTCTTCTGAGCACCATACTGAAGATGGCGGGCCGAGTGAGAAGTACGCGACTGTCGAGGAGATCCACAAACGCAATGCAGAGATGCCTCGGGCAAAGGGTTCCCAGAAGGACAAGGACGCCGACGATAGCCAAATTGGCAAGATGACCATGTTCAACCTCGTCTTCATCATGAACCCAAAGCGTACGGAAGTACTGCAAAAGATACAAGATATGTTCGAACACGTTGCGAAGGACTGCAACAAAGCGCTCCGCCATGCGCAGAACTACAGCAATTATGTCTCGAGAGAAGCTGAGATAATGCTCAACATCAAGGAGGCGAATAAGGAGAATAAACTGCCTTTAAGCGTTACCTGGGACCAGATCTTGCTAAAATCGACGCTGGCTCGCACCATGGTCAACATTTTTGACAGCATCTCCAATAACAAGATCGCTGTTATTCGTCTTGCTTCCGAGCCTCCTGTCAGTCTGAGTGTTCAAATCCCGAAGCCATATTTTATTTCCATGCTCCCAGAATTCGACGAGCCATCATGTCCCGGCCTGTGGACCACAACTGCCAACTTCCTAGGCGACCAGGAATTTGAGGATGAGACCTCGCTTCTGTCAAAGCATTTCGCTCTCCTTCTCCTCGAAGACGAAGAGTCAACGGTATCATCTATCCAAATCGACGGCGGCGAACTAGCCGGTCCCTTACTCGAATACCTCAAGATCGTCAAGCCGACCCTCTCCTTCCACCAAACGGCACAACATCACGCAATCTCCCTCTCCGACATCCGCATCCTGGCCCAACATCTCATCTATCACCGTCGCGCTATCGCTATCTCGCCACTGCATCCAAGAGATACGTATATCCTCTCCCCCAACTCTCCCAACGCAGACCTTCCCAAGTTCGCAGAACAGTGGAAGCATAAATTTCCTCTCGCTCCACCCCTTACCACCTTCCTAGGTGTGCTGAGCCATGCGCCGAGACCGTATAAGACATTCATCCCCATTAAAACCCACCGGCCTGTGTACATAAAGATGCTAGCTTTCCTCCTTCGCCATGGATGGGCCACGCAATTGAGGACCTTTTGCTGGGTGGTAGCATGGCCAGAGATAAAATACGAAGTCGAGTACGAGCTCGAAGGCGCGAGACTGCGTGCTGCGGTGGCGGATGCGAACCAGGATGGTGTTGAGCAGTCGATGGCTGAGTCTCGTGCTCCATCCTCCGCGTCAACATCATACCCTCAGGCCCAGACACCCTCGTCTCAATCAAAATCTTCTACCACCAACTCTGAGGCTTTGGCGGAACAAGCAAGACTCGCACGCGCCCGCCGAAAAGCCGTAGATGACCTTGCAGCGTTTAACCTCAAACCTAAACCCGTATCTACAGACCACCCATCGCTCAATAGAGCAGCGCATCTGAAGGGCATGACCCCACAGCTTATCCTCGATCCCATGAAGGCTGAGCACGTAGACTCGTTGTACCTCGCTTGCATCTCCAGACGCCTGGACGGTCGTCAGTCGCAAAGCATTGCTGCGCCGGGCACTGCCAGTCAAGGCGCCACCGCCGGTGGGGGTACCAACCCATCCGACACCGCTCCAGCCCCAGGTCCATCCACCACCAATATCCGCGACGGGACGACAATGACGAACCTGACAACCGGCATGGGGGCGATGGGTTTGGGAAAGGTGGGGTTGGGAAATGGGGGTGGGAAGGGCAAGGAGGCGGAGAATAGGAATACGTTTCTTAGGTGGGCAAAGTATTTTAATGGCAGGACTAGTATGGAACGCATTGCGCTCCTGGAGGGCGTGAAGAGGAAGGAGGTGTGGGCGAGCATCAATAGCTGGGATGAGTTTTTGAGTGTGGTTAGGACTTGGTAAGTGGGGTTCGCAGGTCGATACAATCACCATTGCTACTCGCGCTTGAATCCAAGCTTAATCGACGAGAAGAACTGGTTACCATACACAGTACAAAGCATCATAATAAATTATAACTTCCGTCAACCTCTATCCCAAACAGAATCAGGTCGCAGCCGACTCGTAATAACATAGCGAGTCAACATTAACTACATCGTCCCTCCCTCCCCCATCAACAAAGAAATTAGAACGCAATCATAAACATCCTCCACATAACCATCCCCCATCCCCCCATATACATAAGAAAGTCATCGTGCGAACCATTCCATTCCGTTTCAACCTCCACTGAGGCCGGAGGTCAATCCCGAAGCCCATCCCTATGCCCATCGCAACCAAAGCAGTAAGGATCGTCCGCCCATCACGCTGTGACGCACGCTACGAACTGGCCAGACCCCTGCCATGACCACCCAACCACACTTGGCAGGATTGTGAAAAAGCATTGCGCATTTTGCAGGTCGTCATGGGATACCTGCCACACCGCACATCTACTCTACACTCCACTTGAACGGGCGCACATAGGTAGGAAGCGAGGAATGTTGTGTAGCATGCTGTTCCGACACGTCGGGAAGATGCATCTCGTATATCAAGTTGTGCTGAAGTCGTAATTGGTATCGTTCTCGCGTGAACAAAAAGTGGTGCATCGTTTCAGTCATCGAGAAGGAAAGGATCGCTGGTGCAAGGTGTTCAGTCAGTCGTAACGGTCGTAACGGCGGCGGGAATGGGGATCTATCACATTTATCCATCAGCTTGTGGTTCAGAAAGCGTTGTGCTACAGCTAGTGGGAATCATGTATACTGGCAATGAGGTAAAACGCTTGATTTGCCCTAGCCTACATGATCTTTTCTAAAGAGGGTAGGGAAGTGAAGCCGCATGCAGTGCCCAGTGTACGGGTCCACAGCGGAAGGAAACATAAGCAAGCCACCCTCCATATTGTGATCCCAATCTTTCTCCGTGCGCGGTGTGTAAATAACAAAGACCGTAATGCTTTTCCTGATGTTGAGAGAAGTGCGATAGTGGAGCTGAGTTCGTGGACAAGATACCGAAGTCCTGAATATCGTTGCTCATAATTTGTTGCTTTGTATCATGATATTCGTTACGTCGTGAGTGGCGACAGCCCTTAGCGTCTGTCATAATCATAGCCCAGCGGCGGTGGTGGTAGATGCTGCGTCGGCGCGGCCCCATATGGTGGCTGGGGGTCGTGATAGTAATCATAATTGTCGTAATACCTCGGGCCAGACTCCGGACGGTCGCGATAGTTCAGTTCGCCTGTACTTCTGTTTGGGAAGCTCGTGTTTCTGCGGTAGCGTGGACGAGCGCCGACCTCGCCATCACTGTGGTCGGCTGGACCATTCCCGATGGTTTTGCGATCTTTGGATGGTCCGCGAGACACCGACTTGCGACGCTCGAGACGGCGTTGATCGCGATGTTTCTTTTCTTCTTCAGCTTTGCGGTATTCATGACGCTTTTCACTCATGTCTTTCCATTCTGTCGTGGTGTTAGCTTGGCTGCATAAAATTAGGTGATGTATGGGAATGACTTACCAGATATCGCACCCTTAACACCCAATACTGCAATACCGACACTTGCCGCATCTTGAAATCTCGACTTCGCTTTCAGCTTCTTCGCTTGCTCTGGACTCAAGTCTCCCTCTAACACCGCCTTATGTCTGGACTTCCTCTTCTCCCAAGACTGATACACACCATTCGCCGCATGGATGGACGCAACACCCGCCAAACCCGCTGTAATAATTTGCTTACCTCTCATTTTCTTGATCCGCTTGTTATCACCTGATGATGAACCAAGGCTGTCAGAATCCGAAATATTTTGCTTTCCTTCGGCTACTCGCCTGTGTCTTCCTCCACTGTCACGAAGACTGTCTCTGTCTCTTCCTCCACGCCTATCATATTCTCTGTCCGGGCCTTTACCGGATCTGGGGCCGCGACGACGGTCGTACTCGTCGTCAGAGCTGTCGTAGTCCCTGCTATCTCTGCGGCGGCGACTCTTCCTAACCTTGGTCTCCTCGATAATCTCACGATCTCGGCTGCGACTTCTGCTTGCGTCGCGTGCAGTCTCTCCGATACCTAGAGCAGCAAGCCCCTTTCTGGCGTAGTCGGTAACACTCTTGCTGCGCTTATGATCAGTCCTGCGGCTACGATAGCTGTCATCGGAGCTATCGCGCTTGCGGGAGCGGGAGCGAACCTTGTTGGCCAAGAGCCCCATTCCGGCAGTCGCCATTGCCGCAAGCGGAAGGCCGCCAAGGCCGCCACCTGAGCTACCCCCACGGCTGTGACTACGAGCGCGAGACCTGGACCCCGCACGAGATCTAGAGCGGTCACGGATAGATTTTCCATCGTCGTCAACGTCCAGGTCCTTGCGGCTACCGTGGACCGCTCTGGTACCAGCAAGACCACCGACAACAGCCTCAAGAAGATGTCTTTTGCTTTTGCCGTCTTCATCGCCGCGAGATGCAGCTGCTCCAACGCCACCCGCTGTGATAGCTGCAGTGAGGATACGCTTCCCCTTTGCGCCATCAAATCCTCCAGGCTCCTTACGGACGCGGAACGCCTCCGCAGCACCAGCCACCAGGGCAGCTTTAGCAGCAGCCTGGAGCTTAGCGACATGGTCGTTTGTTGTGCTTCTCGAACGAGATCTTCTCCTTCTCCTGCCGTCGTCGCTGGAGTAGCTGCCACGTCTTCCACGGTCTCTGTCTCTGTCGCGATCAGAAGCCTTCGCAGTTGCGCCTAATCCAGCTAATCCCATGGCCTGCTCGACGATGGACTTTCTGCGGCTTGGCTTTGGCCTCTCCTCGTAGGGGTCACGCTCGGTAACGTGTCCATTCCTATCATATTCCATCTCCTTGGTGTACTTGGTCTTGTGCTTTCTCTCCTGGAACTTCTCGTATCCCTCTGCACCTTGGTAACCAGCAAAAGCGCCAGCTGCGCCGATGGCAGCGTTGGCCATCAGATTTCTGTCATGTGGTCTGTCGGGATGGCCTCTCCTCTCCTTGAAATCCCAGGCCTCCTTTGCGCCTACTGCCAGAGCGGCTCCACCAACTGCAGCTGCGATCTTCTGGTTCCTAGACAGGCTGCGATGGCGCGAGACGTGCTTCTCGTTCACAATATCCCTCTCAGAACGCCTCGGATCGAGATAAGCGCCGTGCCGGGTATCTCTCTGTCTCATTCTATCCACACTCCTCGAGCGGATCGGAGCTTGTTCGTATCCTTTGTCCCTAACAACAATACGACGCTGGTCGTATGTTGGAGGTGGAAACTCGCGCTGGATTTCTTCAACAGGACTGTCCAGGCGGTTGAGCGCATGATCGTGGCGCGACATATATTGTGGTTGAGCTTCCATGGTTGGACCTCTGATGTAGGTTTCTTCGGCCGCCTCCTGGTAGCGAGGCTCGCGGTCGTCGCGACGGCGGTGTTCACGGTGCGGGCGATGGCGGCGAGGCATCTCGGTTGTTTCGTAGGATTCGTAGGCCGACATTTTTGCGATGAGGTTGTGGTGTCGCCTGATCTAGGCAGATGGCGAAGTCAGTATTGGTATCGCACGGTATGCGGGGTAGCAAGTGAGGTTGAACCAAGGATGGCTTCTAGCTGTAGCACTATAGATCTCTAGGTAGCAGTAATTCGATTCGGGCAATACTGATGATAGCGATGATTGATCTGCGATAGAAGGGAAGGGGGAACGGCGTCAGGAGCAAAAGTGTTTCAAGTACTGGATGACGCTTGTCTTTGGAGGGGTCAAGTGGCAGGGCTGGGGACTTGGCGCTTGCAACGGGCACACTCGGGCAGTGAAGCCATTCAGCGGTAGTGAAAGACGCAGGCTCATGCACGAAATACAAGGCTCCGCAGTATGAAAGAAGATAATAAAGGTGGCTCAATAAAGTCTTCACCTACCATTTGACACTGGATGTCTGCGTTGCTGAGCACTAACAAAGGTTCCAGGCACCTTGAAAGATACCGTGACAGCTATAATCAATAGAGCAAGGTACTGACACCTTTGGCAGCGGCAGACAGACAGGCTGGCAGAAACTCATCTTTCAGCTTGACAACACTACGGGGTATGATCCGATGGGTGGCAGCTTGACCGATCACACGCGGTCAAGGCCCTTCAAGATGCGCCTTTCGCAAGTCGTATCTTGGAGACGAGCGGAAGTCTCAGATCGGGCCGCGAACAAAGTCGGGTATAGCCGTGGGCCCCATAACACAAGGCTTCGTCGCCTGCACCTGCTGACACCAGCTCGTCTTCCAGCTGTGATTTTTGGAGGCCCTTCGGCCGTAGAGTGTGCTCAGGACATGGTAAATGGATAAAGATCCTAAGATTCTTTGGGGAATGGAGCATGTTTGTGGGGCAAGCAACCTCCAATGATCTTTGTTTCTCCTGTTCATGACATCCTGCGGTGACCCCTTCACCACCCACTGCTTCGGACTTTAATACGAGCACAACTTTACGCAGCATCTAATGTAACTTCAACTTACATCCTTCGTTCAACATCACGAGGTAATCACGGGTTGTTTCTAGAATCTGTAACCTTCAATGTCTTAGCCGAAATAACCGCCAAGCTGACGACGACTCCAGCCACGCCCGCCACAACCGCCACACCCGCCACCTTGTTGTCGTACGCCACATTACCACCCACACCCATCATTTCCGCCCCATCGTCACTCGCCCCACAAACAAGGAACGCCGAAACCAACTTTGGTCCCCGGCCATGCCATTTGCAACGTCGCAATTCGTCATTTCCACTTTTTCCCCAAACAAACACCCACTACATGACGGAAACATCAATCTGATGGGCCCGCAGGCCATGAAACCCTAATAGCCGAGGATTTGGTGCAGTTGTTTCTGTTTGTAATGCTGTGAGAGGGCGAGCGTCTTGGTCTAGAAGCTTCACTCAGACATCAAAGTGGTCGGTCCAAGTTTGTCATCATCCATGCCTCAAATAGCCATGCCAATTTAGGACAATTGCATTGATATCTCGGTTCTTGGCGGAAGAAAGTCGCCTTGGCAGGCAAGTTATGACGGCAACTTGCATCATTCCACACAGCTTCAACTTTCCTGATCTGCTCGTCAACATCATGGTGATGCGCAGATCATCAAACTCGTAGGCCGAGCATATATACAACAAGTGCCTACAAGTACGTTTTGCTTCTTCATACCACCATCCAATACACTTAATCCTCCTCAAACCAATTCTTCACTTAAACCATACTACATACCATATAAATCTATCAAAATGCGTTACTCCATTGCCTTCACCACCGTCCTCGCCGCCGGCGCCATTGCCTCCCCAGCCATCCAGGCTCGCCAGGAGAACAACGACAACGGCGTCGGTGACAAGTTCAACTCCGCCGCCGATAAGCTCGTCTCCGAGTATATCCCAACATCGGTCTACGACTCCCTCTCGTCCCCAGTCATGTCAGCCGCCTCTGCCGCCTCCGTCACCGGCGATTTCAAGGACATCCTCCCATCCGCTCTTCGCGAGTCCTCCGTCCCAGGATGGCTCGAGTCTGCCTGGCCAACCAAGTACAGCTCCCAGTACATGGCCTTGACCAGCGGTGTTGGCCACCTCCGTGGTGCTGCCACCACTGCCTCTGACCAGTCCGACGCCGAGGAGACTGCTGAGAGCGCCACCTCCTCCGGTTCAGGAAAGGTCGATGAAATCAAGGCCTCCGCCAAAGATGCCGCCTCCGATGTTAAGTCCAAGGCTACTGATATCGCTTCCGATGTCAAGTCCAAGGCTACCAACGTTGAGGATAAGGTTACCTCCCTCGCTGGAGAGATCACCGGATCTGAGGGTGCAGGTGCCCGCGCTACCGCTGCCGTCGGTGGTGCCATGCTCGGCGCTATGGGCCTCGTCATGGCTTTGTAAGAAGGTTAATAAGCTTATGAAGGGATATGAGGGATATGGAAGCGAGAAAGGATTGTGCAATTTTGTCGTATGATACCACATGCATTTTACGGTGTATGAATGAGGGATAGGAGGAGTTAATCGAATAAAATCAATTATGGCTCTAAACTTTGCTTATCTGCTCGTGCTCGTACTACAGTATCTGAGTCTCATTTTGGGAAGATCTAACGAACTTGTGTAGTAGAGTACTGCTTTTGGAAGTTTTCAAGACAAAATAAAATACCCGAGTAAGGTGACGGAAGGTATGCGTGATCAAAGCAGGGCATTTTTCCGGACAAGGCCGCTGGGTTCGCAAAACCCTTGTTGCGGTATGCCTGCGCGCGACACATTGCCACCCGAGTGTCGAGGACTAGGAGCTGCGCGGGTAGGCTGCTGTTGGAATCTGAGGTTCGGCAATCAATGTATATAAATCAAGCACTTTAAAGTCGTACTGCTTTTGTTTCTTGCTGCCTACATTCGCTA
>RCNJ01000394.1_pt1 | contig 17767 bp, 15 predicted proteins | sample 2041171 | NCBI WGS metagenome assembly RCNJ01 (sample SAMN09708213, study PRJNA481090) | feces metagenome | biome: feces | host: Pygoscelis adeliae | place: Antarctica: Rookery Lake | collected 2010-03-01 | reverse complement strand
CTTTGTTCATGTAGTTCATATACTCAGACCTTCGTAGTTAGACTTTTAAATAACTCTATCAGATATAAACCACTCGCATATTTCAACAAAAATGATGTTTCCTATCGTTCTCTGCTCGCACTAGTTTATTGCAACTGCTAATCGTTTGCCCATCGTTCTTTTTTACAGTTCAGTCTCTTTTCTTTGCGATTTTAGATTTTCGCATCGAACCAGTTATTTCATCCTTCTCTCCTTTTTCATTCTTCTTTCTCGTTATATTCTCGAGCGTCTGTTGCCAAAGCCCATACCGTCCCAACAAACTTCACAATAATCACCAACAACCTCCTCGCTCGTGGTCACCGTGCAATTCCCTCTACCCCTACATCTCACCGCATGAGCGACGAAATAGTGGCCACAGAGGGCATAGCGAAGATAGTGGACGTGGCACATCGGCAGTTTATTCCAAGTTCATCCAGACCATCGACCTCCACCTAGCCTCAGACCCAGCGCGGCAAACTTCGGGACGTGAAGTCGGCGAGATGGTAGTTCGTGTAATTTATGCAAAAACTTCCAAGGAATGTCGACAAAGTACCATGAATGGGGTATGCTATGAGAAGTGTGATCCTGAGCAAGAAGACGAGGACAAGGGTCCCAAGTACACGGTGGAAAGTACACCTTGTGGTGGGCTGAAGAGAAGGACGGCGAAGAAGCGACCTTGACATAGGATGAAATGGCTGTGTGGGTGTCGGTAAGCGGTTTGTCTGTGCAGCTCGTCGTCGACGACTTTCTTCTCTTTCCTGTCGTGCTCTTGCTCGGGTTGCTGAGGATACGCGGCCAGGTAGGAGAAGAAAAGGAAGTTTCCACCTTGGTTTCAGGGGGTCGGCGTCTAGTCGTTTTGCGAAGTTGTCCCAGATCTCAGTCTCCGTTCTTCTTGAACGTGATGACTGGCCAGCCGCGATCATGCCAAGGTGTATGAACAAGGGTATGCTGAAGATTGACAAAAGCGGAAGGCCAGATGGTTTTATTCTCAGGAAGACAAAGACTTGATCGAAAACCTGCGCTGGAACTGCAGAAGCATGTCGCTATCATGACAAAGGCTGTGTCTCTGGGAACTCGGTTAAAGAACAAAGAGAGTCACCATGTGGGACATCAATGCACCCACGATAGTAAACTCAAGAATTAATTTTTGCCAAAGACTCGATTCTGCAACATTCGAAACAACGACTTGAAGCTCTAGAACGACCTCGATAGAACAATCATTGAAGCTCCAATTGATTGATAGACAGTTTCACCTACCTCACCTGACAACACCTAATTCCTTGCCCCCGCTGGCACACAACCATGGCGACCGCCGAGATCAATTTCGGCCAGCACGGGTACGAACCCATTCACTGCTACTGCGGCTGCTGTTCCCGTTGCAGACAGCCAGAATGTCGGGCACCGCACCGCTTCTTCACCTATGAGGGTTACCTTTTGCTTCTAGTCGCAACGAGAAGCAAAACTGGATACAGCCGAAAAGGTTCTTGCTGCTGTCGATATCGCCGAGCAGACAGCGTTTCCTGGTGGAGCAGCAAATGCTGTTATTGGGAGATGTATAATATGCGGCAAGCACGATTGCGCTCGACCCCACCGTAAATATACGAGAGAGGGATATGCGAAGTGGCAGATTGAACTCGCGGGTATTGATTTAGTTGAAGCTGTGCTGAGGGCGAATGAGGAGTTTAGAGTCTGGGATGGAGGCGACGAGACACCCACTCCCCAACAGCACCAGCACTTCCCACAATCTCCCAATCCAGCAGCTTATCCAACCACCGGCAACAATCCCACGAGTTGCAGCGCAGAAGGCTACAGAGGCGGAGGGGGCGGTCGCAATGGCGGCGAAGGACCTGACCCAGACTACAACGACCCAGCCTACAAAAAATCTAACATGCCGCCTCCTGCCGAAGGTTACCCACAGTACAATGATGGGAGATATGTCAAGATTATGAAATACTTTCGTCAAATATGGGCTGAGGACTATGCCGCTGCAATGAATGATGGCGCGCAGGAGTTGCAGATGCTGAGGGAGAAGTATGAGCAAGCGTGGTGTAATCAGACTGGGGAGGAGGTGCCGAGACATACTATGCCTTGGGATTTGCCTCATATACCACGACCGGGAAGGGTGGGTGGTGGTGGAGGAGGTTACGCAGGAGGGGGATACCAGCAGCCTCAGCCCGGCTATGGCGGTGGTAGAGGCTATCAAGCGCAACCCAACTATGGCGGAGGAGGATATCAGCAGCCTCTGCAATATATCAACCTCGAAGACGACCACTCCCGCGACCCACCAACACGCAAGCCAACTTGCCCACCACCCGAGGGGCGATGGCCAGAAACCAATGGCGAGAGATATGTGAACATCGTGAAGTTGGCTAGAGCGTACTGGGCTCAAGAATCGGCAGGGTTGGCGGATTCGAACAGGCTGGCTGCGTTGAGAGAGCAGTTTCAGCAGCAGTGGTGTAATATTACGGGCGAGAAGTGTCCGAAATGGAAACAGCCTTGGGATTTGAGACATTCCGTATCCGAACGGGAATAGGTACAACACTGCAGGGGGAAGTGCTTGTATGGGACCAGGAATGGCAGGCATGAACGCTGCGATGGCCGGTGGAATGCCAATCGCGAATATGGGGATGAGTGGTTTCAACATGGCTGATATCTTCCGAATGGCGGGTTATGGAGACGGTGTGCCTGAAATTCCAAGGATAGATGGCGGAGGTACGACTTTCAACATGAATGGGACAACTTTTGGTTTAAACCAAGGAGGTGGTTTCAAACAGTTTCAACCTCCGCAGCAACCTCAACAACAACAACCCCAACAGCCTGCACAACCAGCTGCTTCCCCGCCAGGCCCTTACATACCGGCAGAAGAGCGGAACTTGCCGTTCGAGCGTTCTCGACGGTCTTATATCAAAAATTCCCTTGAAGAAACAAACGGCAAAGATGCCTCAGCAACCCGTGCCAGGACATCCGCCCTCAAAAAGCGGTGGCGTGAATAATGGGGAGAACTTGCGTACGACGTGCGCATGTCCTGGGACGACATCCTTGATGAAAACCCTGGAGATGGCTTTGCAAGTGAATGGCATAACGGCTTGGCTGACACCGGGCCTGATGGGATTACAAGGCTTTTCGATATGGATCTTTTTGCGAGGGCGAAGTGGGCTGACAAGGAGAAAAGAACGGATGGCGGGAAGGCGTTTGATGAGTTTGATAAGAGGGTTAATCGATGGACGAATAAGGGAGGGTTGAATCAATTGTCTAAAGAGGGCTTCAGAAGGATGAAGATAGGGGCGGCTGATGCGGGGTTCCCTGACCTGGTGTGTGAAGGGTCGAAGGCTGCGGGTGGTCGTAGGGAGAGGGGTCGGTCGAGTTCGAGGGACAGGGCGAGATTGAGATTAAGGAGTAGACGAAGGGAGAGGAAACCTCATGGTAGAGGAGATCCGGAATATGAGGCCACGAGAAGGAATTTTGAGGAGAAGTGGGAGCAGAAGGTTGCTGGAAGTGGTAGCGATTATAGACGTGAACAGTTTGAGACCATGGAAGCTGCGTGGGTAATGCGTGTTGGATCGAAAGGAGGAGGTGAGTGGATGCCTTGGCATGACTATTATCGTCGTAGAGAGAAGGAGTGGAGTAAGTCTCGATTTCGATCTCGATCTAGGCATCGGAATAAATCTTCAAGTGGAGACAGATCGTACACTGACAGGTCAAACAGGGACAGAGACAGGAGGAGTAGAAATGAGTTTGATGATAAAATGCAGGGCCTCGGCCGTTTTGATAGTAAGTTAGAAGAGGTGACGGGTGCTTGGAATCTGGCGCCTGCCAGACATGAAAGAGGAAGGGAAGAGTTTCGGAAGAGGTGGAGGCAGAAAATCGATGAAGATACGGAAGGGACTGCGCTGAAGATACTCGCGCAGCGTATACAGGTTGAATTTGAGAGGGGAGTGCAGCAACCTAAGGCCAAGGCTGAGGGTATGCCTTGGACTGAGTTTCTGGATGTTGAATCCGTTGAGAAGAGCACTACCGCAGCTCAGGGTGATATGGGCTCCAAACCGTGGCTGAAGAAGCCTAAGGACGACAAACCACTGCCGACGAAGATGACGGCCCAAGAAGCACAAGCTTTGCGCAACAAGAAGAAAGCTGAGAAAGGAGCCCGTTGTCCTCAAAACCACAAAGCCGACACGAGGACAGCCACAACCCCAGCCCAAACCAACAAATTCAGCGACCATAATCCAACCAGAGACAGGATTACCGGTTGAATTCAGGACGTACGAATTCCAGAAAAGGCACTTCATCAAGCAATGGGAAGGCAGTATCGCCAACAACCGTAACAACACTCCAAACAAGAAACTTGCAGAAGTTATTCAAATAGAGCTTGAGTCTAAATTCAATGATGATAGAGCAGGGTTTAAGATTTGGCCTTGGACGCAGCACTTGGATGATGCGAAGAGGCCGATTCCTAATGCCTCTGAGCAGATTGAAGTCGGTGCACCGCCGGCTGCACCGAGAAAGGAGAAGGCAAATGATGATGTACCACGGAAGGGGTCTATGACTGCTGATGAGATGCAAGCAGAGATACAGAGACGGAAAGCCGTTAAAGTTGGCACCAACGCCCAAACAACTGGTCAACCAGTTGCCGAACCTGAGGATTCAATTGCTGAGGCTGATGACAAATACCAGAAAGGAATAGAGGGATTCCTGGAGCAATGGAAAGAAAGGCTCGCTCACCATGATAGTAAAAGGCCGTTACCACAGCTTGCGATGGTTATGCAGCGAGCATTTGAGCTTCGGACCAAGGATGAAAGAGCTAAAATGGAGGATATGCCTTGGACGCAATACTTTCATGCCAAAGAAACAGAGCAACCTATGGCTAAGCCAGCTCCGCCAAAAGGATATCAGCCGCCAAGAGCTCAGAGTATCGCTACGACTGTTTGTTCCCGTGGTGCGCCACTCTCTACTATAATCCCTACTGTAGATGCAACACCCGTGGACAAGTTTACGTTGGAGATATATAGGCTCGATGAGGAGTGGGATAAAAGACGCGCCGGCTGCAATGACAAAGAGTCGCTCAGAAGGCTTGTAAAAATTATGCAGAGAGCTTTCGAGATCAGGAGTGACGACACCAGAGCATATACGCGGACCATGCCGTGGACGAAGTACCTCAAGGACGACGCTCCACCTAAGGCGGCTGTTTCCCAACCTCGCAAGCTAGCTGAGTCTCGGAAGTCTCTCCATACGAAGGCGACCAAGGACAATGATCCCGAGCTCAACAGGGCGACAATGACAGCGGACGACTTTCAGTACTACAGCTTAAAAAATGAGCTGGAGGAACAGTGGCCTCGATTGCTAGGGAAAGAAAGGAATAAGGAGATCCCAATGATTGACAAGCTTGCCATGGTTGCTCAGCAAAACTTTAACAATAAGGCGAATGATGAGCGGTCGATGATGGAGAATATGCCTTGGACAGAGTTTTTGCCCGCGGATTATTTTACCAATCCTGAGAAGTATAAACTTCGACGGAAACTATTCGCAAGGGAACCGCAGGCGACAATCGAGCCAGACACAGTGCTGCCACCTGTTGAACAACCTCAAAAACCATCAGCGTCATTACCGCCGCCAATACTAAAAGAGCTTTTAAGACCCACTAGCGAAGAGCGTGCTGAAACCTCGGACGAAGACCTGAATCCTTACTACGCCTACGCGCTCGAAGCATTTAATGAAACTATGAAGCATGCTCATTCCATGGACGGGCTCAGCCGACTGGAGAAAGGCTTTCAGAGCCAATGGGAGGCGAAGGCGGGTTTTGGAACTTGTGAGCTCAAGATGCCGTGGCAGGAACTGCTTGGACCGACAAGACACAGGACAGTCGAGGAATTCCGAGCATCTTTGAAGCCAACCTGTCAGGAGAGGACAACGAGAGCCCCAACGAACCAGAATGGAAATGCATCACGTCAGCCAGAAAGATCAACGAACCCGGTAAAATCAACATTGCCTCCAGGTCATAACACTAGTGGAAAGTCCGCGGTGCCTCCAAAGCCGACGAGGCCGCCAGTACCAGCAGACTATACAGTCCGACAAATGCCATCGGCGCCAGCGAAGAATGCGCGAACTCCGAGACGTCGTATACTCTAAAGCACCGCGGCAGGAGACACGAAAGCCTGAGCCAAGGGCTGAAGAAGAGGTTCCACCGGCCGCCAAAAGCGACCGGTGCATGGTTCAAAGACTTCGGCACATTCATGCCGAAGGAGTACAAGAAGGCCACGGAATGCCGTCCACAAAGGACAGTCGACGAGCTTAACAAGAAGTTCCGCTATCAATGGAAGTACAAGTTCGGTGAGATGGCTAAGGAGGTGTGTATGCCGTGGGATGAGGGTTTTGTCGAGCCTGCCTTGCGGAAGGAGATACCTGTTCGTCCTAAACCTACGGTGGCTGATGGATATGGTACGACGACCAAGCCTTCTGCGGCTAGGCCTATGGCTGAGGCTGCAATGTTAGGTAGGCAGTACTCTACTCAAATAACAGATGTTGCAACAGCACCAACAAAGGGAGACAACCAGTTAAAAAAACAGATAGCGGCGATCCTGGTCCACGAACGAGCAAAGTACCCAGGAGCCCATAAACATGCACAAAGAAAGTCCCCGCTGATGCGACCGATGATCAACTAAACATTAGTGCTAAAGATCTGCAGCTGGTTTACAATTATAATCTTCGAAACTTCGCTGATGAGTCGAAGCGGAAGAAGGATGAAAAAGCTGAGGGCACTTTGTGAGAAGTATCGTGAGCAGTGGCGGGAGAAGACTAGAGAGAGGGAAGTTAAAGCTTCTAAGCCACCGCCTTGGGTGCTGGTGTTAGCTGTTCTTGATGGGCAACCTGGCAGTCCTTTCCAACGACAGTCGATGGCAATGCCTGAACCGCCGGTTGGGCGTCAGATGTCGACAAGACTAACCCCGGCTCCTCAGCGACCGGAACCGGAACCGGAACCTCTAAGGGAAGCTGAGAAGACGACAAGGGCGCCAGAGAGAAGCACAACGCACAGGAAAGAAAGGAATGAACCAAGGGCTGACTTATACACCCTGCCAACAGCCAAGTATGCACTAGAAAAGGCTCCAAAGGTGACAGTTGATCCCTGGCTCCACAAACCCCCTCGAGAGGACATGCGGTTTCTGACCAACTACTTCCTCGCCTCGTGGGGCGAGAACACTCTGGACATGCAACATGAGCGAAAAGAGCTGGAAGCATTTCGATATCGTGATATGTGGCTCGAAAGAACAGGAGTTAGTGCCGATAGCAGCCCGATGCCATGGGATGAGGTGGTTGAAGGCATGGGCCCGTATAAGGCTTACATGATGACTTCTGCTGCTAAGAAGAGGGAAGAGTTTCTTGTGAGGAAGAAGGCTAAGAGGGGTATGGAGTAAAGGGACATGTGTTAATGTTGCTGGGGAGGATTTACGATGAGGAATTCCAGTTGCTCGGTGACTTTTTCGTATAGAAGAGAAGAATCAGGTTGAGAGCTTGTCCAGAAGGAGATTCGAGGATGGAGTGGGACCAAACACTCCTGACGGAGAGATATTTGAATTGCTGCCCTTGCATATTCGAGTTAGCATGGTCAGGCAAAAGGCGTTAGATTTTTCCGGGAGTTAAATATAGATTTCCGTTGGACTTTTTGAACATTTAACCGGTACGTACTCGTAGCTTCAAACCCGTTGTTGTTTCTAACGCCACTACTATATTTTATCCTTTGCTGCGTGCTAATCAATTGTGTAGATAAAGGCATACTGTGACATTCGCACCTCGGCAGCGTTTTGGTGTCTTCAAAGAACACCTCTGTCATGTGGCCAATGATGTTGTTTACTTTGTCTGGATCGGTAACAAAGTTGCTGTCGTGGTGTTCTCGGCGAAGAACAACAAGCCTCATTAGTGCTTTCTCGAAAAAGACAAAGAGCCCAGCTGGAATATAAGTACGCCCTCCTTGTCCTTCTCATTTAACAACCCAGCCACGACGATCTGCTGCGCAGAACGACAAGTCCCCTTCACCATCATTTATGATCTTCATGAACACTCATTTACAGAAACCAATTGCAATGGCGTCCATTCCATCAAGAAGCGCCTCGCTTTCCAACCTTGTCATTTTTTCCCTGTCTTTTGCATCCACCGCGAGCCTATCAGCAAGATGCGATTCCGTCTCTAAAATCCCACCCATCAGCGCCACTCCCGAGACTCTTCCAGCCACTACTTACGCGCCACCAAAGAACAGCAAGAGATTCACCTCTACACCAGCACGCTTGCACCTAACTCCCGCTATCATTCTCATTGGGCCGTCGCCACAGACATCGCCAGCCTTGCCATTTCGGCCAGTCAGGACTTCGACTCCAGAACCTACAACCAAGTTGCCAGCTGGTGTTGCAGACTTCCATCCGCGCTACGAGGTCTTGGCTAGGTCTGTCAGGCGTAGGTCTATGTCACTGGACTCAGCTACTCTTCAATACAAGGTTTGTCCTAAGACTTTCCAACCTCGGTCAAGGACCTTTCCTGCGAGAGAGTCAGTCGTCCCGCCCGTCCCTCAGATACCTTCTGTTCATGCCACGCTTACCCCAGAAACTTATAAGCAGCTTCTCCAAGAGCGTTGGGCAGTCTACGACAGGTGGAAGGTGCAGCGGGATGGGGAGGAGACGAGGAACGTGACCGCCTCTCTTGACTCTCGTTTGTCGTTTCCCCAGACCACTCTGGTACCTGACGAGGAGGACGAGCTCACCCTCAACACCACGGTAAGGATTTCCAAGGAGCCACACCACAAGCGCAACGCTCTCAAGAGCCTCTTCAAGTCTGCCGCCCTAGGACCAGAGGCTACTCTGGTCAAGAACAAGAGGCTTACTGTCTCGCAGCCTCGGCTCATCCCGAAGTCACAGCCTCTTAGCAAGGAGCAGAAGCAGGGTGCGGATCGTGCTTATGCCGCAGCCATGACGGAGGCAGCTGATCTTCCACCAAGAAAATTGAAAATTATTCATCGCGAGGAGCCGATCCATTATGAGAAATCGGTTGCGCTACAGACACAGCCGACGAAGCTCCAGAGGAAGGATAAGGCGCTGCGTCGGATTGACGGTGAGTGGTCGAGCACTATTGGTGTGTATAGTCGGATGGGACTGAAGTTGCAAGCCCAGGGCTTTTAATAGGTTCAAGTGAGCGTCAAATGGCGATGTTAGCATGAATATTATTGTAGATAATATGAACTAGAAGATTTTCAAGGAGGGCTGGTAGCAAGGGCTGCTGGCAGCTCGTTGTATTATAGTAGAGGAAGAAAAAAACATCTCCAGACACTCAATCTCTGACTTAGTAATGAGTAGTGATATTACTTTTGTTCGTGACTGTCCAAGTTAGGAGTTTACCATCGGCCCGAGCAGCTGCATAACGATTTCCAATCACTCATTTCACTCTCTCTTTCTCTATTTACTGTTGCCCAGGCCCGAATCCGCCTTTCGTTCCAGCATCTATGCCATTCACTACTGAGCAGCTCAATTCAGGAGCGAGCACGAAAGGTCTATAAGCAGGCTCAAGCACCTAGATTCAACTCTACATCAAACAGCAAACACAAGCTACCTTGATAAGCAAGAACACGCACCTCAAGCACAAACAATTAACACCCAACGCAACACAGAACACAAACACACATTAAGCGATAATGTACAGCAACAACTGGGACCCACGTGCACAACTCCCGCCACGCCAATCTAACGTCTACGGTGATAACGGAGTTTTCAATCAAGGCACCCACAATCCGGCAGGAAATATAGGGGGAGGAGGCGGTTGGCCTGACTATGGCTCCCAGTACCAGGGAGCCAACCCAGGAGCACAAGGCCCTTATGGTCCTGGATTTGCACAGCAACCACTAGGGGGTCAAACGCAGCAACCGGTGCGCGGGCTTACTCCTGGGTTTCCGGCTTTTCAGGGGCCGGGAGGCCCTCGAGGGTCCACAGGCTATCAGCATCAATATGGTTGGGGACCACTTTGATCGTCCTCTAGAGCATGAGAAGATGGAGGTTGAGTGAAGGAGTCGTTTTGGGTGTGCCCGCTGTCATCGCTGATGGCTGGGAGTCATGGAATTTTGGAGTGATGGGAACGAGGATTGCATTGCAGTTCGGAAGTAACTATACATTTTGGGAGGGCAAATAAAAACTCATCTGCCTCATTGCATGCTATTACCAAGCACGTGCGTACTTGGAGAAGATAGTGGCTCAAGCGAAAAATGTGTGCACTTTGAGTGATATGAAAGAACTAACTGCACGCATATGCCTCGCGTTCCATCTCGTTTCCTCTGTCAGCCCGAGAGAGGCCAGACACTGCTCGCTTTTGGATGAGGCGTTCGCCCTCTCCGCCGGCCACCAAACCCACCACCCCGCAGACCCCTCCTTTCCGTCCCTGCTGATGCCCTTGTTATAGAAGGGCTTAATTTAGACGAGGTTCTCAGTGTTTTCTCCGCCGCTCGCTTTTTTCCGGAGAAAGCAGCTGCCCAGCATCTAGACGGCGAAAATACCGATGAAGATGATGCTCGCGGCAAGCGCCACAGGTCCTACACACGCGAGGAGAAGCTGCTTGCCATCAAGTATGCTGAAACGGTATTGATACCCGAGACAAGCACACCGTCAGTAAAGAAGATTTCAAAGTCACTTGCAGCTCGGCGCATTGGCATCACCACAACTCAGCTTCGTGCGTGGACAAATTCCAAAGAGAAGATTGAGGCACAGAAGAGGGATGGCCACTGCTCCAGGGAAAAGATACGTTTGGGACAGGAGCCGAAGACGGAAGAACTGCTGCATCGAGCGTTTGTGGATGCTAGGGCCAAAGGACGAGGAGTAGGATTTCGCTGGTTCCCTAGGAGAGCTAAGCAGTTTTACCGCGAGATCTATCCTGGTTGTGCCATACTCAGAGATGATGGACGATGGGCCTATCTCCGTTTTTGCTCTTCGAATGGCTGGTTCCAAGGATTCCGCAAGCGGTATGGAATCCACAATCGCCGCAGAACAAAGCAGGCGCAAAGGGGGCCGGAGGGATTTAGGACAAAGATAGAGGCGTGGATGAAGTTCAATTGCCGTCACACTGCTATTCGCCTTGATTCCGTTGTTGGCTTTGATACCGGGGACAATGCACCAGCAGTCGGCCGCTCTAAGCTGTCTGAAATCGCCAACATGGATCAGACGACTATCGCTTTGGAGTGTCTTGACAATGGGACCTACGGCTTCAAAGGAGCAAGAACAGTCTGACTCAAAGAGACTCGCTTAGGATGAGACCCCCGTCAAGCCACCCTCCAAGCCTGTGTTTTTGCCGACGGAATCCAGAGACGCAAGCTTTTGATTATCTTTCATAGAGCTGAGGTCTCACAAACAGCTCGCCGCAAGAATGAAAGATCCGGTTACAATAAAGGATTCGCAATTAAGTTCAACCCCAAGGCCTGGGCGACAGAAGCGACCACTTACACTAGTTCAAACACATCTACAGGCCAGTCACCGCCGATTTAACAAGAAACAAGGAACCACAACTCTTGGCTCATGATACTTTCACCTTACCCCGGGTACGAGAGACGAGTTGAAGAAGTTGAACTGCACAGGATCGTTTATACCCGGCGGACCTACCGGTAACGTGCACGTACTCGGTGTAGCTATCAATTTGCCACTCAAAGCCCTCATCAAAGAAGCTTTTGAGCGTCACTACGAACAGCATGAAGCAGGGTATGAAGATGGGAAGTTCTCACAAGTTTCAAATCGACCTCAGCTACTCGCCCATTGGGTGAATGAGGCCCAGGATACTCTTCACAAGCGCTATCAATCTACGATTGTCGAGGCCTTTCGCAAAGTAGGAATGAACTTGGATCCTGACGGCTTTGAGGACAGCGAATTGCAGATCATCAAGCGGCTCGAGTGCATCATGATTGGTGATTACAGCCATGAAGACCTTGAGGACGAAGCAGCAGCAGAGCGGGACGAGATTTTGGGTCTTGAGGATAAGACTGAGAACGAAGATTCAGGTACGGAGCAAGATGTACCAGCATCAACAGCACAGAGGCGCCGTGCGAGGGAGAAAAACTGGCAGTATTGAGAAAAGACCATTTGAGGACTTCCAACCGGAGATTTTAGAAGGGAGGAGAGCAGAAGACGAGCACCGATCCAGGACGGCTACTTTACCGCGGCCGAAGCAGACCCACCTACTACACCTGTGGTTTCTGAGGACGAGAAGGATGTTGCTACAACATCAGACGACAACATGGCAGCCAGCGTGGACGTCGACAGCGACGGATCACTCTCAGATATCGACCCGGAAGACTTTGAGATGGTGCAAAATAGTCGATATACGACCGGGTCTTCTAGCTCAATTCTATTGTCACAAAAATCGATACCCGAGAGCCATACCTTATAAACCAGATGTTCTTAATAACCTGCTAAACTACTAAAACAGTAAAAGCGGTAATAACCAGTCGCAGTCTGTGCTTAGATGGTAAAGTTATGCATAAGTATACTTCTCGTTTTCCCTCAACGCTGATCGATCGAACATATGCTATAAAGGTCTTTGTCTCAGGACAATTATTGTCATGAATCATGTGGTCGTTTGATGTTAAAAGATGGTGGCTATGGTGTTGTCGAAATAGAAGTGGATAAGAGCGCGCCGGCCTTGCGCTAAAAGCGACCCTTGTCGGCGTGGCCTCGGAGACCGCGGGCAGCCTCGAACTTATAACTTCTCAAATCGACGAGTAAATAGCGCCCAAGGCCTCGCCAAAGCTTGTTATTATAATTGAGAACCATACTCCATAGTCTTTGGTGCGAGCGCCCTCTTTTGGACGCCAATGTCAGCAACAATGTTGGCCACAGGCGGAGCTCGACTCTGCCAGGCCAGCGCGAGGATGGCTAGAACCTCGCAACAATTTGGCACTTGTTCGGCACTGAGAGCTAAGAGGAGCAATTCCAGGAAGCCAAAAGTGGCGCCCAAACCGTTTGAATATGCGTACGTAGTGGAATCGTGGTAAAACTGGCATTGGTGCTGACTCTCGTCTAGTCCTTCCGTGAAACAACGACCGGTTGACACTATCGAGGCCGCACCGGAGCCAGTCGCGAAAGCCAACCCCTTAAAGTATCGCACAGTCCCACTAGCTCTTATGGCAATAACCGCTTTTACCATTTCAGGATATGTGACATACGCATATGTATCATACAAGAAGACGGTGGCAGAGGGAGCGGAGGCGAATGTGCCAGAGGATGTCTCGGAACGATACGATGTGATTGCACCAAACTTTGACAGGGAGGTGGATAGCATGGAGAAAGTTATGGGTTTGCACAAGCTGAGAAAAAAGCTGGCTCAGGAGGCTTCGGGAGACGTGTGCGAGGTGTCTATCGGCACCGGCAGGAACCTCACCTACTACGATTGGGACTTTAAAGGCTACAATGGCGTTGGAAGAGCGGATGCTAGGGGCGAGGTCAAGAGAGGAAAGGTCAAGAGTCTTACAGCTATTGATCAGTCGGCACAGATGTTGGAAGTTGCGCATGAGAAGTTCTCCAAGGAGTACCCGGGCATTCTCGGCATTCGCTGGGTGGTCCAAGATGCATCGAAGCCGCTGCCAACACCACCTGTATCTGCGAATGAGAGAAGCGCCAACAAGGTGGCAAAGAAGTATGACACTATCATTCAAACGATGGGTCTCTGCTCAACCGGCGACCCGGTTGGCCTGTTGAAGAATCTCGGACAGAGCATTGAGAGGGATGGCAGAATTATGTTGCTGGAGCACGGCCAGGGCACATGGAGCTGGGTGAACAGTGTTCTTGATGGACTGGCACCGCGCCATGCCGCCGAGTTTGGTTGCTGGTGGAACAGAGATATCGGCAAGATTGTGGAGGAGTCTGGGCTTGAGGTTGTCGAGATCAAGAGGAAGCATTTTGGTACGACCTGGTGGGTCGAGCTTAGGCTGCCGGAGCAGACCAAAAGACACGAGAGGGCAGCCGCATAAGAGGGCCCCTATGATACCAACCACAGGCAAGTCAAATGGCTCTGAATTTTCCGCCCGACCGCTGGACTACAGACCTAGAACCTGACAGCGGCCTCGAGCCAGCACCCGTCCGACGGCTCCGCGACTTACCTACCATGTCGTACCGCTGGTTTTGAACTGTGCATGGCGCACCAGGGTCTCTGGGCTTCACAGAGCACCCAACTTCGATTGCCCGGTGGTGCCCATGTCATGCTGAGGGCCACATCCATTCCAAATTCGGTGGCAAACTCTTAGTACTCACCCGGTTGGCTACACCATCGACATGCTGCCTGGATCCAAATCGGCCGCTGCACGGGATTATGATTTGAGGCAGCCGAGAGTCGATTGGAACCCGGCTTGGAAACTCAGACAGGCGCTAGAACACGGAAGGAATCGTGAAAAAGAGCGTTATCACTGTTTACAATGTGACCGGTCACGACGACAGCTGTAAAGGGAACGTCAGGATAACTCACCACTACGACTACAAAGTTGCAGATGTGATTGAAGCCCAGGAACTAACTTGCACGTTTGGATCCTCTTGAAAGAGACGTCCCAGGCTCTCCTGATGTGAGCCATGATAGGCCGTTACCCAAACATGCCAAGGTCGTCACCCTAAGAGCTCACCTACTCCGTCAGGACTAACTAAAAGGATGTAATCAAGCATGGGCAACGACTTGAATTCTCACGCCTATTGATGTTGCTCTACGATGTGGTGTCTTTGCAATATATCTCCTGTGTCAGCCCTCAACGATGTCTTGACGAATTCATTTTGATCGGTAAACCTCATTCGCGCAACCGTGATGATTTAAAGGACTTATCGACCAACGGTGTCTCTAATGCTTTCTTCATCACTTCGAGCACGAGGCAATCTCGGTTTCGAGTGCTTGTGACTGCATAGTGCGCTATCCTACGGAGTAGAGTACAGTAACACCGCCTCCGATCACCAAGACACTAACCATGATACTTAATGACTGGTCGTCGGCAATAGCGATGCCAATTTGATGTCGCTGCCGACTCATTTCTGCCCTCGTGTACGGATATGCGCCAGGGGACTCTACTCTACACCACCTTCCTCATCCTCGAAGCAGTTCTCATTCACTCTCATCATGCTCGCCTTATCCTCATTGGCCACTACAAAACCACTAATATTTCGGTACGAGTAACAAACAAGCCGGCGACTGAACCGTTTGAGAAGGCGTCAAAAAAAATCTTCAAGCCATCATCAGCCTCCTCCAACTGAGTGGGTCACCGTGAGCGCAAGGCTGCATCAATTACCACTTTTGTGAAGCATTTTGAACTGCTGCCGAAAAAAGTTGGCCGTCTGGTAAATTCCTGATGCACAACGCAGGGACAAAGCCGTGCTTCCTCGTACCGGAAAGCCGTGGGCAGCATTAGACCGCATTAGACCGCATTAGACCGCATTAGACCGCATTAGTGGATGTGCATCGACGTCGTTTGAGACGCGAGGCTCGATGTAGAAGTTAAGACTTTTACCGTTGTTTGGTACCAGGGTAGGATGCAAGGGGGTGTTGGAAATGTGCATGATATCCTCAAGGCGGATCGGGCGCGTCGGCACTGCGCGACGACTTCAAGGATCAAGGAGTAAGTCGAAAAGGGGTTGTTTGGGATTGAGTGGTTTGAGGGCGTTGACACGGAGAACTTGGAACATCAAAGACATGGTTATCTGAAGGGTCGGACCCCCGCTATCAAGGACGCAAGGAGAACCCTAGCTGGAGCACGAACGGAGCGTGGGACCACAGCCTCAATCTCTCATCTCGATCCATCAAGATATCATTTCTCTTTTTGCCTTCCTTCGGCGTCTCTTCGACATTTGAGCCCTTAAGAGACTCCCGCCGCGGCCAGCCACAGGAACACAACCCATTCGGACGGACCGGACCTGAACGCCGAGTCTGCATGAAGCCGCATTGGCGCAGCATCACGATGTCGAAGGCAACTTTGCCATCACATCTAGCATGGGGACGCTGACAGGTCCCTTATCATGTAGGTTGTCGCTGGAAGCGAGCAAACAACCTCGGAGTGTCCACTTTGAGCACTACAGGCTGAGTGAGTGAGTGAGCAACTGACTGAGTAACTGACTGACTGACTGAACAACTGAGTGACTGACAGACTGACTGACAGACTGACAGACTGACTGACTGACAGACTGACAGACTGACCGAGATGACCGACATAATTGAGTGAGGAAACTGAATTAACTGAGGAGGGAGACACAATTGATCTGGCTTCAATGCTGGCATCGATATCGTCCAGCCTTGAATGCGGTGTGACATCAACTTTCATACTCATCACTGAAGTTTTGCGCCCCTGCAACCTTGATGGCCAGCGTTGGCCGAGATCACTGGCCGTTGCCGATGTATTGCACACCGCTTTGTGATAGTCATGAGGATGTCGTGATATCTTGGGCCTGGACTGGGATCTAGGGACTAACCTCGCATCATCTCATACTGTGCTCGCGCGAAGCATGTTGCAAACATATTATTGGTGCCATGAGATGCAGTAAATCGGACGAGATATGTCGTGACCAGTGGAAGATGATCGCACGACACGATGATGCTGCCCTCCACTATCAAAGGTTTGCAAGTAGAATCGGCCGAGTAGATCTTCAAGCAACAATGAGGGTGTTGGGCTGGAAAAGGCAAGAGCGATGTGACGACGTCGTCTTGGTGATGCTCACCGTCACGATGTCATGCGACTACCATTTCGTTGCCTTTATCAGATCATCATTGTGCCGAAGAGAAACTGACTCGAGCCAATTCGTCGCCGCGGGCCCGCGATGACAGCTGGAGGTGACGCGCTTATGACATACCGACCAACATCGAAGGATGAAATTGGCGATGGAGTTTTGAGCTCCGTGGATCCAGGATGCTCTTTGCGTTGTGCCATCACGGTGTCTCAACTCTCGAGTACGGCACGCGGCGTCTCACGTGACGCCCCGCGCAAAGTGTTATGAGACCCGAGCACAACGTCAAGCATCCGAGCACAACGTCAAGCATCCGAGCACAACCATCCGAGCACAACGTCAAGCATCCGAGCATCACGTCGTCGTCGCACACCGCGGACATAGAGCACGACGCCGAAGCCGCAACATCCTTCTAGAAACCTCACATTTCCATTCTCGTGCACCGAACTCCACAGGAAACGCGCGCACAACGCCACAAGATAACGGTCTCACCGTTTGTGGCGCTGGCGCGAGTACACAAAGTTCGCGATGTGTCTTCAACGCCGTCTTTTTATGGAAACCGTGAGATCTCACTCGACCGAACCCACGGCGATGACGGCCCAGGCTTGCCGGTCATCGAAAACTGCCGAGTATGAACCTCGCGATTTGCATTTTCTGTCGTATTTGTCGGAGCTCAGGCTTCGATAAGGAAGCTGGGCCGCCGGACAAGCTCGGATCTTGAAGGATTCTGCGCAAAAGAATTCCATCCCCGCTGTGGGTTACAGGGTGGACACCAAGGTGGATTTGGACAGTGGAGATGCAGATTGAAGCGGACTTTTAGATCTGACTGTGGATACCATAAACCCGGAAACAAAGGGAAATTGTGGAATTCATGGGATTTGCAGGATTTCTATGCAGGCGGTGGGTGGACAGGCCGTCGTCAGCGCAGAAGGGTGCAGACCACCCACCAGCGTCTGCAGCCTTCAGTGGGTGGCACGGAAAATAAGAGGAAATTCGAATTTAATGGTTGGTCGACGAGTTTTCGAGGTCGAGGACCTCGACGGGTATTATTTTGC
>RCNJ01000393.1_pt1 | contig 17834 bp, 20 predicted proteins | sample 2041171 | NCBI WGS metagenome assembly RCNJ01 (sample SAMN09708213, study PRJNA481090) | feces metagenome | biome: feces | host: Pygoscelis adeliae | place: Antarctica: Rookery Lake | collected 2010-03-01 | reverse complement strand
TGCTGGCGTGTAAGCCAACGTAAAGGAAGTGTCCGGAAAGGACCAGAACAAACATGCGTGCTTGCTTGTTTGTGTACTAAATGCTGGAGAACGTGTCGAGCTGTTAGAACAGCAGCGAGACATGCTCTGACAACAGAACAAAACGTGTTTGAGTAAGGTAAAGACGCCTAGACTCAAAAACAAAGACATGGCAAATGGGAACCTTTAAATTACTATAAATTTAGTTTAGTCTCAGAAAACCTAGCATCAACGGTTGTAAAATATAACGTCACTGAGGACTGTGGTTAATTGTGTGAGCTGTAGGATAAAGTTTGGTGGCGGACAAGGAGAATTCTGTAAGATAAATAGGCTATCATCAGCGGTTTATGAGAACATTAGGAATTAGTGATTTGACAATGAATGTTGTTGTTTACTTGATCGTCCAAAAGCAAAGTGATCAACACTAATTATTCTAAAGAGTGTGATTCAATGATCTTTTGCTGGTTTCCATGTATGATAAATATAAATGTAAGAAATTTGTTCTGTTTCTTTTCAGAATGTTCAATGAAGTTCTCCTGGTTTCTAGTCAATTTTATGTGCTTACTAAAGGCAACAAAATGTTAAAGAAACCTAGAGACATTGGTGGAAACTGGTAGAATGTAGTGGAATGTAGTAGAAGTTTTACATTTGTAAGCGGAATGTCCTGGATAATCCTGAAGTAATTGAATAAAGCAAATGTTGAGATAATAATCTGAAGTATTGAATTGTGTAATACCAAGCGTCTGGGATAATTGTGATGGCTGCATTGAAAGTGTTGTGTTGAAATCTGATTTAAGAATTGCTTAAGCAAGATTTGCGCAAGTTGTGACACAGTTGGACTTGGATAAATGCACTCACTTTAATTTGGCCTTCAGATTCTTTTAGTCGAGGGATTCCTAAAGCCAGCCGCCTAATCAGGCTCAGTCCCCCACCGACCAAGACACCAGCCTAAATATGGCACTACCACGAGCAATATGATCGATCCACTTCTCAGCCAATCCGAGTCCAATATTCTTATAGTTTGTATGGTAATCCCAAAAAATCCAGTATTTTGACAGAATATGCAAAGTTCGTGGTTTATTCCCATTTGTATGGGATTTCTAGAACATCGGAACTTCACATTCTTAAAGCGGGCTTATGCTTATAACGTCAATCATATAGCAAGGTTCCACTGTATATGACCAGCTTCAATCCTACTCAACCTCACACAGTCAGGGTCGAATAGCCGAGTTCATGGTCGGTCATTGATGTCTCTGCGCCGAGGATAACGGGACACCCGATGGCGGGGTATGAGCTAACGCGGGTAACCCCGCGTCTACAGGGTGTCAGCTAAGAACGATTACCATACACGATCGACAGAACGGGATAGCAAAGAGTTTCGATCACGGCGTTATGCTGACGGTAAGCAGTTACATTCTTCAACCCTCTCCTTCCGTTATCTTCGGTTTGTGTTCATTGACTCCTTCTCTTTCGGTGTCATCTTAATTCTTGTCTTGTGCCACGCCTTCGGAGCCACCGCGTCGTCGACCACAGCGCTCTTGGATAGCAGATGAGCTCGTCTCCTACCAAAACTCGTATCTCACAACTTTCTTCCCAAATTTCGCTTTCACCAGACACCAAACCAACCAATTTCGATCCTTCAACCGCATCAATGGGAGACTCAAACATCCCCACTTCTTCCGACGAAGGTGACCACCTCCTCGTCGTCTGGGCCTTCCCCCCACCAGAAGACGCGCTCAACAAAATCAGGTCCGCCCACCCTTCTCTCAAAATAACCTTCCACCTTGTGCAATGGAACGCCAAAGAAGCCCCCAACACCCGCACCGCAGCCCCTGAAGGCGTGTCAGACTCCCTCTGGCTCTCCGCCACGCACCTCTGCACCATGGCCAACCTTCCGCCTCCCCATCTCGTCCCAAAGTTGACGAGGTTGAAGATGGTGCAGTTCACTTCAGCAGGGATCAATCACGTGGTTAAGCACCCGCTATTTACGGATACGGATGTGCCGTTGTGTACGGTAAGTGGAATCCATGGGCCGCCGATCAGTGAGTGGGTGGTTATGAGTATCCTTGTCGAAGGGCATCGTTTGAGGTTGGTGGAAGGCTTGCAAAGAGAACGCAAATGGGGAGACTTGATTGGGACGGAGCAGGGGAGCATGAGAGACTGCGTAGGGAAGAGGTGTGGGATCCTGGGTTACGGGAGTATAGGCCGGCAAAGTAGGTTCTTGTTTCCGTTTAGTTCTGCGTGTACTGTTTATCTGGCTTCCAAGACTGGTCGTCTGTTTTTCACTGTACTGGCCTTTTTGTTTATGTCCCATTTACGCATCGTAGCGCGGGAGAGGTGGATTCGCGGGGGACAGACGTCGAGGAATGAGTTCCAACATAAAACACCCTCTCTCTGTTGATGCTCCTCCCCCGCGCTTGATCTTAGACCTGTTGTCACATTCGCCGCCCCAAAACATACTCATACTAGTCTAGAATCCGCTAACGTACTCCCAGCCGCCCGAGTCCTCACAGCCCTTGGAATGACCATCCTTGCCTACACAGCGTCTCCCCGCACCACCCCCGAATCCCGCAAAGACACCGGCTACATCGTACCCGGCACTCAAGGTGACCGTGACGGCACCTTGCCAACCGAAGGGTTCAGCGGAACCTCTAAGGCCGACCTCCACAACTTCCTGAACCAGGACCTCGACTACCTCGTCATCGCCGTCCCACTCACTTCCGGAACCACAAAACTCATCGGCGCCCAAGAACTCGAAATCCTCGCTAAAAGTAACTGTTTCCTCCTCAACATCTCCCGGGGCCAAATCCTCGACCAATCGGCCCTTATCGAATCGCTTAAGGTTGGACTAGCGGCTCAGAATGTCGACCCGGTCAAGGCACTCACTAAGGGTGTCAATAAGGGGATCAGGGGTGCGGCGCTGGATGTTACGGATCCGGAACCACTGCCAGAGGATAGCGAGTTATGGGAGCTTGAGAATTGTTGGGTGAGCCCGCATGTTTCGGCTGTGAACCCTGAGTATTGGCCTAGAGCTATGGGTGTGCTTCAGGAGAATCTTGGGAGGGACGAGAGAGGGGAAGAGCTGGTGAATTTAGTTTGTAGAAAGAAAGGTTACTAGAGGAAGATGAAGGAAGGGGGATTGCGGTGTGATTGGACGGTGGGATAGAGTAAGGAGGGATCGAGGACGGAGTGGAAAGACTTTTAGAAAAATGCGTTATTTCATCTGATTCTCATACCCGATGTGCGACGGCGAACCTGCGAGTGAAATGGACAAAGATAACGATAGCGGAAAGCCGCACGTGCGGGAGTGATCTATAATCAGTGTGTGGTATCAGACATCTTCCCTATCTCCTATATACAGCCATTCACATCTTACATGAAGTTGATGCCAACACCGAACTGCAATCCCTTCCTCAGCTCCTCATTTTTCCTAATCACTAACGGCACACCAAAGTTCAGCTCAAACCTAGCAACTGGGTGTGCATAAACCACGCCGAACCCAACGCTAGTGCTTGGGAGCCCATCTGCCAACTTACCCACAGTCCTGTAGAAAGCACTGGTATCACTCTCCCAGTCCCTCTTCTTAAGTCCAAGTAACCTTCCACCATTTGCAAATATCTGGAACCTCAACGGGGTATCGGCACCCACCCTTGGGAACGGCATCAACAAATTGACACTCCCCGCCGCAAACACATCGCCACCCAACGCATCCGGGCCATCTCTTGGTCCCAAACCTCCCATCTTGAAGCCTCTCACGTCCGTTGGTCCGCCGAGCTGGAAGCGGTCGTTTATCCTTGACGCTACGCCGCCTAGGGGGTAGAGCATGCCTGCCCTCAAACCTCCGGTCAGGGAGACGCCGGACTCTTCTGCGGATTTGCCGGGTAGCGGAATACCGATCGCGGCAGAGGTCTCCATCTCCGACTTCCAGAATGCTACGTCGCCGCCAAGTACTGAGCCAGCAATTTCAGAGACGGAGCGCATGCTGTACCCTGAGGTGGCGAGGAAAGGATGGTTGAGCGTCGATAATTGGTATGTGTGTGTAATTGAACTCTTGACCGAATCCCCAGCATCCTTCCTGACGCTCGGGCTCGAATTTGCAGCTAGAGCAGTGACCTGGCGCCAAGCTCCTGTGTACTTAATCTCGTGCGCTGCTGCCTTTTCGCTCAACCATCTGAACCTCGCGCTCCCACCCTTGAGCACCTCTTCATGACTCGCCCAAGGCTTTTGAGTCGACGAAGCAAATCCATCGAAAGACAGCCTGTGATCTGGATCGCTAAGGATCGGAGTGTCGAAAGTAGCCGTATAACTGCTCCTCGTCCTCGTACCCGCGGACGCATTCACAGATAAAGATTCCGCACCACCGAATAAATTTCTCAACAACAAGTTTCCATACGCGCTCCCTTCAGTATTTCCGAGATCCGTTCCAGTTTTCAGCGCGATGCGTCCGCGCTCCTTGGCAGCGATGTAGATATCGATGTCTGTTGGGGTGCTGCTAGGGTCAGATGGATCCGGACGATCGACGAAGAGACTTATGTTGTCGTGGTAGATGTCGAAATTGCGGAGCTTGTCGGCTGCGCTGCCGGCGGCTTGGAGGGCTTCTTTCAAGGTATAAGCGGTGTCTGTGTTGGCGGAGAGGAGAGGGGCGAAGAGGCGGTCGAGGAAGGGGTGCCGGGTGTGCTCTGCGCCGAGGACGCGGATGGCGTGGATGGTTACTGGGAGAGTTGTGTTTTCGGTGATCTGTTAACCGCTTGTTAGCTGGAACCAGAAGAGGAACATTTGGAGGAGGGAGAAAAGTACCAGATTCTGGAGCCTGCGCTGAGCGGTCTCATACTGATGCTGGACGCGCTCCTTGACTGCTTTCTCGCGTTCCTCGAGGACAATTGGGTCGACGTCACTCTTGAAGGAGTCGAATACCTGGGAGCTTGTTAACTGGTTGTCCTCGGGCCTAAAGCTATTTTATAGCTATCGGCAGCATTCGGACTATCAACTTACCCGTGGTTCTGATCCTGAAGCCATCTTGAGTTCGTGATGTTCTCTATTGAAGCTCTGTCTGTTTACCTCGACAGCTCTGGACCTCAGTTGGGAGACCGCGTAGGCTCCCCCGTGTCGGAACGGATCAAACCACGATCCTTATCGTGCCTTATCTGATCGTGGGTAGCCCCCAAATGCAGCTGAATTCGGACATTACGCCGCCTTGTCCTCCTTAACGAAACTTAATTACACAACGACACCATCGTTACAACAACCTTCAACTCTTTTTTTAGTTGTTGTTGATAGGTACATCTCATATAGAGGCCATACTCATATTATCGACATTAAGCCGCAACAGCAGCATCAGTCCGAACTCAAAAGTCTGGACAGCCATCATGGCCAGCAGAACCGCCAGCAAGCGTGTAAGTAAATTCATCTTCGCACCTCAATTAGATCACTTTGGAAGTGGATTCCGATGGGAGTCCGAGGAAGTCTAGATGGCTTCAGAGTCTGAAACGGCCACGTTGTATGGTTGCTGAGATATGGCACACCCATGAGAATGAGAGCTAACTCGGATTTCACAGTTGACACGCGAGTATAAGAACATCTCCGAAAACCCACCGCCATTCATCGTCGCTCACCCAAGTGACTCCAACATTCTCGAGTACGTACACCCATGTCTCGTACGTGGCCGAAGCGCCGCACTTGTCTCACCTGCATCTCTACCTGATTATACTCGGCCTGAGCTAACACTCGTCGCAGATGGCACTACATCCTCACGGGACCCCCCGACACCCCGTACCACAATGGCCAATACTGGGGCACCCTCACCTTCCCCCCAACCTACCCCTTCGAGCCCCCTGCCATAAGAATGCACACGCCCTCAGGTCGTTTCCAATGCAGTACCCGCCTCTGCCTCTCCATCTCCGACTTCCACCCCAAGTCGTTCAACCCCGCCTGGGAGGTCTCAACCATCCTTATCGGACTCTTGAGCTTCATGACATCCGATGAGATGACAACCGGCTCTGTGTCGGGGACTGTGGAGCTGAGAAAGGAGTTTGCGCGTCGCTCGCGGTGGTGGAACTCAACAGGTGGCGGAACATCTAAGCGGAGTGGAGTGTCAGGGAACGGCGCTATTAAGGCGGGAGATGGAGGAGAGAAGTTTCGGACGGAGTGGACGGAGCTGGATGAGGAAAATTGGAAGTGGATGACTGAGAATAAGGTGGATCCGAAGACTGGTATCCAGGCGACGGAGACGCAGGCATGTCATCCGACCGCCGCGGTGTTGTCGAGGAGAGGGAGTGCGAGTGGACATGGGATTGCTGGGGCTGTTCATGGTGGTCGTGTTGCTGGTGAGGGGGGGCAGAGCTGGATTAAGAGGAATAGGTTGTTGGTTGGTGGGGCGGTGATCTTTATTTATGTTTTGATCGCTAGATTACTCGCCAGTGACAACGCTTAGATGCCCGGCCATGGGTTTCGTAAACTGGTGTGGAGTTGACGAACAACAGCAGAGAAGTTAATGGGTGGCGTTGTGCTATACAGCGAGGCGTTGGAGGATGGATGGGATGAGGATAGGTGCATTTGCTCTGCTCGTAGCACTGACAAGGCGTTGGTCTGGAGGGTGTTTCGTGGATGGGGTGACAGATTTCATCAAAACATGCTATGAGGTGTGCGGTTATTACAAACCACTAGTTAGAGCCCTGCTTAATAGATACATTGCCTTTTTAACTGCCCACGTTTGAGCAGGCTATGACTGGGTTTGTCCGTCGTTTATAAACTGCACCATAGCACCACGGTAGAGCTGTGGGACGCGTAAGATGAGATCAACGGCGAACTAATTGAAATAAGCTGTTAACGATTCAAGCTGTTCAAAGGCCAGACGATTTCGATGCCTCACGATGCCTCACCTTACGTGCCAGAGACCATCACACATCACATCACAAGCACACATGAGAAATTTTAATTGCCGGCCGAGAAATGATATATTGAACTAAACGAAGCATCAACCAGCCTTCCTTTCTACCAGCCCCATCCAATTCCTTCATCCATCAGCTAATATTTCCCTCCGTCACATGCTTCCTCCAGCCAAAACGTTTGCTCATAAAGATTGTGGTTTTTAAGTACGTCGCGAAAATGCATTCAATACATGTTTGTTGTACGTGGAGGATATCGATCATGAAGGCGAGTAGTTTACTTGGTGCAAGAAGAGCAGGCGCAGCTCTCGGATGCGCAGCCGCAGGAGCCGCCCTGGCAGGAGCCTGTGGTGTGTTAGTAGACGTCGACACTGTGATCAGCTTTCTTTTGTAACAATATTATGCTGATTGCAGCGGCAGTGGTCTGCTTGTTACCAGAGCGAGATGGAGACGTACAAGAACCTTGAGCACAAGAACAACCCATGTTGTCGGATAGAATAATCTTCGAAGCGTTGATGGAGTTTAAAGCGTTTGTATTGAAGTAGAGCTTGTTGTTGTTATTGTTGTAACTTGTGTCTGTGGAAGCAAGACGGAGGAGGGTCGTGTTCTTATATATGCTCTGTAGCTGTCTACCAAGGCTCTGGCGGACGGGTGGAGGGGTCCAAGCGCGTGAAGATCATACTGAGGGATCTTTGCCTTAATGCGGATTACTGAGTGGTGAGGTAGTAGTTGAGGGGCCTAGTGGACTTGTTCGGTACATGTTACTTGCTATCTTATAGGTGGGGTGAAGCGGGGAGATGGGGTCGGATGGCATGCCCTACTGCAGGGTCACCACACCAGAGCTGGCCAACGAGTAATGTTTGCGTTCTCGCCACCACATAAGAATGGTGTCATGCTACGCACAATAGGCTCATGTTGGGTACGAGATAGCGAGGAAACGTGACGAGTTGCAAAAGCCTGGTAAGGCATGGAGACAGATTGTGACGAATGGGAAAGAACAGGTATAAACCGCACAATGCGCTCAGAAAGCCAAGGGAATTGCATCGGGAAAGCCGGATAACGAGAATCGTGGAGGAAAGTAGCCAGCGCCAGCACAATCACGGCAAAAGTGGTACTGTATCGACGACGACCAAGCTTTGGTTCTCCACACAATGCACTCAGAAAACAACTTCCAGGCGTGGCGTCTGGATAAAGTAACCTGAAACACGGAAACAGTATACTGCTTTCTCAACGAAGCTATTCCCATCGGTGGCAGCTCGATGTGCGGCTCACTGAGGCGGCATCTAATTAATGGCTATGTGTCGAGCATATGAGCAATAGCGAAGAACCTCGGTATCAGCAACAACGATTCCAATATGCGCTTGTTCATTTAGCTAGGCTTGAACGCACTCTATTGGAGGTCGATTGTCACTCCGTTCGTTGAATAGTGAGGACGCCAGTCGGTCTCCCCTCAGTGACCTCAGGGTGACATTACCACAAGGTGGGTGGCACAGCGACATTTGCAGCTCCCTTTCCGACCCCTCAGTCCAATCAACGCAACTGAAGTTGGAAAGCGTACTAAGTTGGTGTGGCCAAGTGGAACACGAACTGACCGTGGAGTCGCTGCAAGGCTGAGGCAAGAGAAACATGTCATCCATGAATGCTACTTCACTCAACTCAGTCAGGAAGATAGAGCCTGAGGATGTTACATCGTGCTGAGGTGTAGCTCAAAGCTTGAAGAAAACGATGAAAACCGATGAAAAAGCTCCGCAAAGTGTAGATCTGTAAGGTGCTTCCGATTGAGGGATCTCCGATGCGGCTATGCCGGATGCGGGACTGAGGTTGAAAACTGAGGTAGAAACGATCAACAAACGACTTACTGAGTCGACTTCAATCGAAGAAACCTCAAGGGCCTAGCCGCCGGCTCAGTAGACCACTCCGAAACTGACGCCGAGCCTGCCCCGATGTCCTCGTCGCCCATCTTGCCGCCGCACAAAAGGCGCGTCCGCCAGCTTAATGGCACTATGACAGCGGCAGGCTCGCCGAGCATCGGCCAGCGCACAAATAGCTCAGTGGAGATTTGCTCACACCGCCTCATCTCTCCTCTTTGCTGCCGATCGGAAATGCCGATCCTCCTTCCTGATCCATCGCGTCTCCATCACGGACGTTGCTGCGGTTCTAGTACTGCGTGTTTTGTGCGGTAGTACCTCAAGTCAAGTCCCCAGTCGCATTGTCCACTAGGAAACTGACAGCCAGCACTGCGCTGCTTGTGCGCCTTTTAGCTCCCGGCACTTCCCCTCGGCTACACCCGACACGTGCTAGCCCGTCAAGATGTGTTCCACTTGTGCGGGGCTCCCCCACAACGTTCATTCTCATTTGTCGAACTCTTGACATTCCATATTGGGGGGGCTCCAAATCTGAAGGGAGGGGTTGGTATATATTGGCTGGCATATCTCGAAGCCTCCTCATCTCAAACCAAAGCAATCACATCACGCGAACAATCACTATCACTACCACATCAATCACAAGCTTTTAAAGTTTAAGTCAGAAATCAAATCTTTCAAAATGGGAGACTGCGGATGTTCCGGCGCCTCTTCGTGTAAGTTCCTCCCGTTACCCCGCACTGGCTTGAGCTTCACCGAAGCCACCCAGAAGCTTCATCGAGATTTCAGGAAAAGCGACTGATGCGGTATAGGCAACTGCGGCACCTCTTGCACCTGCAGCGGATGCGGATCCGCCCCAAGCAAGTAAATCATCATCGACTCGAAATGGACAAAGGCTGCGCGAGCTATCATCGCTCGAGTGCACAAGGCTTGAGCGACTAGGATACTCTTAATGTCCTCGGCAAATCATCAATGGGAATAGCTATGAACGATATGACGTAGGGCTGGGGATGTAAAACAGAACTGAAGGCCATCGTCAAACCAGCTGGGAAGGCGGAGAATGCGTTGGTATATATTAAGAGGAAGCAAATCAAGCTATATTGGCTAGGTTCCCAAATGACACCACCATTTCCATCTACATACTCAGTTTCGCTCTCCTCGTGAGTTATAATCTCCGTGATCTCCGCAACGGAGTACGGTGACTCCCAGTCACGTCCAATATATCCCTCGGCTCCATTTGTTATTCCTCAACTTTCACAGTGTTCGATTTCGTTTTCTGGTAGCAAAGACGTGGCCGAGTTGTGCAGATGGCTTCGTCGAATTCGAGAACCTTTGCTCGTATAACAAAATCGGCCGGTACGTCGTATTTCTAAAAGCGAACTTGTCGACTGCTGTTGTACTCGTACGCATGAATCACCAGCTTGCTGAGTGGGATTTCCTAGAATGGCCTCAGGTCTTCGATCGATGGTATGCTGGCATCTATCCTCCCCCCGTTTCTGATTGATATACGTAACTTTTCCAGGTGGCTGAGTGGTAGCGTGGCGGGCGTAGTTCGGAGTTTATTTTGTCCTTCGGCCTTGAAGAGGGATGTATTCAGGCTGCGGCCAATGTCGTCCTGCGGCTACACCTCTTTGAGTCGGATTCATGCACAATCGGACATAAAGTCAAAAGTCGGGCAAAGAAGGCATTAACGTCACCCATCCCGAAGAGGCGAGTTACCCAGCCGTTCACTCTCTTGCGGAATACGTCCCCGGTAGAAGTTGGAAAGCCCTGCAAAGAGGTTGATATAATAACTGATTAAGCCAACCCCAAGCCCTTCGTCGAGAATAACGGACCCCGCCTTGTGTCGTCCGAGATGGGTCCTGTATCATCGTTAAAACTCGGGAAACTCAATCTGACATCCCAAGCGTGGGTTTCTCAAAATTATCCGTACAAATTCTGGACGGATGTAGCACGGAAAGCTTAGCCCCCGTCTGGCGACCTGGGGTTGCCAAACCATTTCCTGAGAACAAGTTGAGTTGGCCGTTAGTGCCAGTGCTCATAAACTATGGTTGCGGCAAGGGACCAGTTCCAATTATTCCGGTGGACTGCCCAGACGCCAGAGGGATCCGGTCTCACAAGCTGTGTACCTCCCCGGCTAAAGGGCCTCTTTCACGATTGGCAGCTGGAGCTCATCCGTCAGTATTAGAAGCAACATCGTTTCAAAATATCCCAGTTGGTGTTGTGGTGCGCATTGGTGTTGAAGTCTGAGAGTCGGTTGTGATAACAAAGCCTAAACATGTTAGACCTCGACCGCATTCATCATAGACGACCACGCAGATTTACTCACCTGGGCCAGAAGTAGGACGAAATTTCAGTTTTGACCCAATTTTTGAGAGACTTATGGACGAAGAAACAAATGGATTGTGGGAGGAAGGGTTTCCATATACCCGAGCTGCTGCATAGCGTGTCTTCCGACATGCTGAGTTGTGGGAGGGTATGACTGAGAATGATGCGCGCTTCTGTTCTTATCGCGCGGTAAAGAGCCCTGCATCCGTGGGATAAAGCCTGCTGGGTTGAGGTGTTTGCTATTTTCATGGGGTCAAGAAAACCGGTGAAGGTATTGTGATGATGATTTCAGTAGACTGTGCTAGCCGCGTGCCTAACTAGGCGGTACTCAGATTTGGGCTCCAAACTGGTTGACAATTTTCATCCCTCTTCGTTTTGAAAAAGCCACATCAATGTTGTCTCTTTCTCGAGAGATGAAAGTTCCCGACGATATAAGAGCTGACCTGTAATTCTCACTAACTAGTTTATTAGAGGAACACAAACCGTACCTGTGGTGGAAAGTTTGTATAGAAGAACACCATCCACAGAATGCTCCGTCCTTGGTGGATAGGTGCACTTTGATTGTACGGCTATACGCGGGACGACAAGGTGCTATCAACAAGTTTTTGCGCTTCATATTTGGACGACAGCTTTCACCGACAGGTTGACATTAGTTTTCGTATATCACTAGTTTTCGTATATTAAGCTGCTCAAGCAGGATCTGTTTGACGTACATGCACGACGTGTGATTGATAGGGCGTTGGACGAGTGACCAGAAATCGAAGGCCGGGAGAAACAGCCAAGAGACCCTGGTTATCTGTTGGCGGTAACCTACCGCGTGGTCCTTGCGTTGCCTCTCTTCGTGGAACATTCAAGTCTCACCACAGCTCTCACATGGACCGAATCGTCTCATTGATGCAGCCTCACTAATCTATTTTGTTGCCAAATATTTCAGTTCTTAGATCTTGTCTTGTTTTTATAGAAAGCTCGGGGCGACCCGTCTGGAATCCGTTTCCCCAGGTTTTCGCCTCGTGCCCCACCATCAGAACCCGCAGCGCCCAGGCACAAGTATATCTGACCGCCGCCGCCATGAACTTTGACTCCACAGTTTGCGCACCCCTAACACCCAAAACCATGGACAGCTCCGAATCCTCTAGCCCAATGGCCTCGCTGCACTACTCGCCGCCTTGGAACAATGTCAGCATTATCGGCATTGCAGGCTCTTCGGGGTCGGGAAAATCTTCGCTGGCACGCGCCATCGTCGCCAAACTGAATTTGCCATGGGTCGTCATTCTGGGCATGGACTCCTTCTACAAGCCGCTGAACGACGAGGATCACCACAGGGCACACAGGAACGAGCTGGACTTCGACTCGCCAGGAGCAATTGATTTTGATATCTTGGTGGAGAAGTTGTGGGATTTGAAGCAAGGGTAAAGATGCCAGCTTCTACGGGCCATCGTTGCAGATACTGATTCATTCTCAGTCGGAGAGCGGAGATGCCGATTTATTCATTTGTTAAGCATCAGAGAGAGTTGATGACGACTTCAGTCTACAGTCCTCACGTGCTCATCTTGGAGGGTATTCTCGCACTGCACGACCAACGCATTCTGGACTTGCTCGACATGAAAATTTTCTGTGAAGCAGATGCTGATGTCTGCTTGTCAAGAAGACGTAAGTTTAGCAGCTGAGAAGGAGTTGGGATCAAGGCACTGACACCTGCCAGTTCTTCGTGATGTCGCAGAGCGTGGCAGAGACGTGGAGGGCTGCATCAAACAATGGTTTGCCTTCGTCAAGCCAAACTTTGAGAAATATGTCGAGCCACAGCGCAAAGTTGCCGACGTAATTGTGCCACGTGGAATCGAGAACCATGTCGCCATCAGTAAGTTCTTACCAAACCCGCTTGCGTGCCTTTTTTTGCTTCGGCCTTGGCGTTACCCTGGCGCTGTTGAAGCTGGCCGCATTCTTAAGATGTCTGTGATGCGCCTTCGTGGTCGTTGTAAACCATGCCGCCATGAACGTACCTGCCATGAGATATGCCCTGCTGAAGCTGGCGGCTATCTCTGTATTCGCGCTATAAAGTAAAATTGTTGCCAAGGAAACAGTAGACCTGGCTTCCGCCGTAGGCTCCTGATCTGATATGAACCGCTACCAGGTTACCTTCCTCGGATCCGTACTAATCAGACTCAGCCATGGTGACTCAATATGTCGAGCGTAAGCTCGTAGAGAAGTCAAGATCTCACCGTGAAGCACTCCGCCGCCTCGGCTCAGACACTAAGGACGAGCCACTGAACAACAACGTCATAATCGTCGACCACACTCCCCAAGTCCGCGGCATCAACACAATCATCCAAGACGTCGACACCTCAGCCGAAGACTTCATCTTCTACTTCGACCGCATGGCCACCCTCCTCGTCGAAACAGCCCTAAACTCTACCAACTTCCGTCCTAAGCAAGTCGAGACCGCCGCAAATTGCACCTACAACGGCCTAGTCCGGAATGGCGAGCCCTCGGCCGTCGTAGTCCTCAGAGCCGGTGCAGCTTTCGAGACGGGCTTGAAGCGTGTTATTCCTGATTGTCGCACGGGACGTATCCTGATTCAGAGCAATATCAGGACTGGCGAGCCGGAGCTGCATTACCAGAAGTTGCCAAGCGATATTGGGACGCATGATTGTGTTTTGTTGCTTGATCCGCAGATGAGCTCTGGTGGCGCAGCGTTAATGTCGGTGCAGGTTTTGATTGATCATGGGGTTAAGGAGGAGAGCATCGTGTTTGTGACATATTTTGCTGGAAGGGCAGGATTGGCGAGGTTGAATCGTGTGTGGCCAAAGGTGAGGGTTGTGGTTTGTAAGATCGTGCCGGATTATGAGGGGCGATGGATTGAGGGACGCTATTTCCGCTGTTGATCAGCGCGTGATGCTGTATTCTGGTAGCGCTTCAGATGTTAGCATTTGAGCAATCGAGTTTTGTGACATCTCGTGGCTTTGGCGACGGATCTGGGAATTGTTGCTAGGCACGTAAGACGAGATATCTTGGTCATTAGAAATAGAAGACCTTCAAAGATGCTCAATGTTTACGTGATATTGTGATTGCTCGAATGATTAATTGCATTCGCCCTCTGTTCGGCGTTCAGCCGTGTGTGTTTCTTATCCAGTTCCGGCCTTGAGGGGGAACGCGCGATGTGCGCCGTTAAGTACCAGACTTGGCCTTTTGGGCTGAGAGCAGATGCGGCCGCGTCCACATTGACCTCAACCTTCGCGCAAAGCACGCCTGACAATCAACAACCAACATCAATCTTTCGACATTGGACAACACGCATTGGTTACCATTTTGCACATTGGTTTCACTTTCGCGCATTTACGACTCGAAATACAATTACACTCCATTAAATACAAAACATCACGAACAATCAGAAACATCTATCACAACCGTCACGATGTCCACCGCGTCTCAGGATCGCGCTGGACCATCGTCCACCAAGAACCCATCCGGCCCAAAGATGAACTGCAGGAGCAGGCCCCTGTCTTCCACAGAAGCTGAGAAATCTCACTGCCGTTGGATCCACATGGACATGATCACAGAACAGCAATTCCCAGCAACCGTCCCCCGATCCTCAAGCCAGAATCCGCCCTCATCCTTTTTTACAACCATCACGCACGCCAGAAAACCATCTCCGACCGCGCGTTCCGAACAGAGTGGAACGGGGCGAAGGTCCTGAAGTTGGCGAGAGGTGTCCAGGAGGAGTGGAAAAATTCGCCGTTGAGGGGGGGGTGGAAGAGGGACAAGGCTTTCTCGATGGGGAAGCACCGGAAAAAGCCCGTGCCGCCACCAAGGAGGGAAGCTGTCTCCGCTGTCTTGACCGAGCAGCTGAATAGTGACGACCTCGAGCAAGGAAAAGAAAAGAAGCAAAAGACTTCTGAAACAATTTTTCAAAGGTTTTCAGCACCCTTCGAACCACTTAACACTCCGAACAAATACACAAGCAAGGACTATGCTTTTCCGAGCAATATCGTCGAGGAGAAAATGCCTTCCGTTCCGCCACAGGTCATCTCTGCTCCTGAAGGAGCAAAACCAACATCGCCAAAGAGGCCAAGAGGGGGAGATGAGCCTGAGACTCCCCCGAAAAGTCAGAAAGATCAAGAGTTGATCTTCCGTATCCTTGGTGAGCACAAGCCGAGCCTTCTTCAGCCAATTATAGGCAAAAGAGCACAGAAGAAGTTGAGGATGACAGTCTCGAGACGCCTCCTAAGCGTTTCAAGAATAAGACGCACAATTCCTTCGGAGATGTGTCTGGAATCAAGAGAAAAGTAGTCGGGCATGAAGGAAATAGTGCCACAACGACCTCTACCAAGAAATCTCGGAAAAGTGCCGAATCGAACAAAGATGACAACGACAGCTGTCAAGGATGACAGCGACTATTGCTCAACGATTGCCGTATGAGCTAGATATGAGGGGTATTGCGGGTACGAGGTACTTGTGCTGAATCAGCCCGCGCCCTCATTAACCTCGCTCTCACCTTTACTACAGTATTATTAATTATCATCCATATCTTGCAGCCCATAGGGTTTAATTAGTGCTATTTATCCAACACTTTATCATTGAATCCTAATAACAGCATATCCGCAGATGATACGAACGACACCTCTTTTGAGGAAGAAGATGAGGAATGGATTAATCCGCCTGAGGAAGGATACTGCCACATCTGCGTCGGCGACCACCGCAAGCTCTACAAAGTCTCATTGACACCGCAAAGAAACACCTCACACACTTGTTTCTTGACAACAGCTGGCGGGAAGCACAGGACCGCATTCTCTGGCTCGAGGACATTGCCAGCATCTTCACGCCTGAAATCATTGACTTGGTCTACGAATACCTGATCGTCGGCGTCAATGGCTATCTTTACCTCTCTGTTCGCGCCAACGATCGCAGCCAGCGTCCGACTGTCCTGAAGGAGGATGATAAGCATTCACTCAAATAAGCGGCATTGTGGCTCTTTGCTGAGTACTTCCAGTTGCCGCAACTGCTGGATATTGCGATGGACAAGTTATACTACACCAAGGTTGGAAAGAGTGGGGCGAAACTAAGCCATTTGAGTTGGTCGCACGGTGCGAGGTCAGCCCCTTGACGAGTTGATTGCTCGACAGGGTATACTATAAGATCGAAGAGTACGATTTTTCGCCGGAGAAGAGATCGAGGTTTCCTTATGATTGGACAGCGCCAGTTCATTCCACTTTGAGGAACGATCCAAAGGCGCCGATTAAAGGTATGCAGCTTGATGGCGCAGTGCCATCCAGATTTCATCAAGGGGCTGAATAAGATGAGATGCACAGCCAGCGAGTGGATCATGAGGGGACAGAGATGCCTTGGAAAGAAAACCTACCCGAAAACCTACTCTGTGAAGGAGACCCCAGACGACTTCGACGAGTGCGATTCCCACGACGACCGCAAAGCCAAGGCCGAGCTCTCCACCCTCGGAAGCAAAGACTACTATGTCTCCTGGTGGCACAGGCGCAGATGGGCTTGCATATGGGATGCACTACGCTACAACGTCTTCGACGAGCGCGGCGACAGGCGCTTGAGGGATTTTCTCGAGGAGAAAGACGCCAAGGGAAAGTGGACCGGCTACTACAAGACGCGCGATTGGGCGTCCTGGATGTACGACGACAATTAGAAGAAGGCTGCTGCCGCTGCGTAGGCAGAGAGGAATGCGCCGAAAGAGGCGGGGTGCAGGGAGATGGCGATGAACAACAAGACTAGGCCTCGCGGATATGTCCCACACAACTATGATCTGCACTCTTAAATAACGGACTAGATATTACCGAGCACGCATTGGATACTGGATACTGGATACCGCAGAGTAGGCTGAAATCATTAGAACGAGGCCTCGGGCGGAAGGGCAAGATAGTGGTTGATGACGCTGCTCACGAAGATAAAGAGTGATCAACGTAGGTGCAGCGATCTCCCTGTGGAGGCACCCAGGTTGCCAGTGACACTTAGCATCGCCCATTTTTTACAAGGTAAGCATGGACCAACTTCTTGCAGAAGTGCTGGGTCCAAATTCGGGGCGAACGGATTGAGACAGTAGCTAAGGATGGAAGTGGTTGAAGGGAGGAGCGTGGAGGCGTGAGGACAGGAATCTCCCCGTGGACGCACCCGGGTTTCATGAGACTTGTGCCCGAGATCGCCGCTCTTTTGCAATAAGTCTGCATGAGGTCTAGGTTGATGTCAAGGAAGAACTGGCTGAGAAAGACTGTCGACACCCCTTGTTGGTAAGGTGTAGGCGACGAGGATGCCTCCTCATGGACGCACATGGGTAACTCGGCTTCTGCCGAGTAATAAGAGACTTTGTTGCCGAGGATGACTGCAGTAAGATATTGCCGTTCAAATGACATCGTGTGATGGAGATTGAGGCGTTGTGCCTCTCTCATTACTTGGTTTTAAAACCGTCGTTTGGAGAGTTAAAGGTAAGTGGTATGTATTCTAGTACCCCGCCATTGGCAAATGCCAACAAATATCTAAGTTTTAAGAGCAATGCGTGCTTGGTTATTACAGGCACATTATACGGTGAGGGCCGTTGGATACCACGAAGTGCAATCGTATATGCTGGGTTTTCGGATAATGGTCCAAATTCTGGGTAAGTTATTGTAAGTTTAATAAGAATATGATGTGGGATTATAGTAAACTTCTCCTGCAACCAATTGTGATTGATGTGCTCAGTTCAAAGCTACTGACAATGTACTATAATAAAGTCATCGTAATCAATAGA
>RCNJ01000392.1_pt1 | contig 17850 bp, 16 predicted proteins | sample 2041171 | NCBI WGS metagenome assembly RCNJ01 (sample SAMN09708213, study PRJNA481090) | feces metagenome | biome: feces | host: Pygoscelis adeliae | place: Antarctica: Rookery Lake | collected 2010-03-01 | reverse complement strand
ATAAATAAATGAAAAGTACCAAATGCATTTGCTACACAGTTGGCACTACTCAAGAGGCTAAATTTGGTCTCGCGTTGTTGAGAACACTCCCCAAACTCATCCTCGCCGCCCTCCGCAAGACATTCGGTCGCTGATAAAAATGCCGCCCGGTGGGGTAAGGATTTGGGCCAATTTGGCTGGGTAACGGACCGTACCCGCGTTAGGCGACCTACCGATCATCCATAAGGATATCTTATGGATGATCCGTCCGATCGGCTCCATCGCTCTGAAGTTGTTCGATAGAGTCTCCTTTTCGTTCTCAGAAATGCCAGACTTACTGGACAGCGCCGACCAAGCCTCTCTCAGCCTCATGATGAAGCAATAAAGAGCAGGAATAGAAGGCATGCCCATTTTTAGGACCATGAATCTATACTCTGGGTTCTTGCCTGCATTCGTCGAGTCATCAAAGAACTCAAAGCCATGCGAGACTTCCAAGGCCATCAATGCGAAATCAACAACCGCCGTCCATTGCTCCTTGAGCGCGAAGCCTCCGACCAAAAACTCGAAGTTGTTGCTCATCCTCAGCATGGGTATCTTTCCCACAATATTGCTGGTCAGGGCTGCCATCTCGAGCAGCTTCTTTCCCATGGTGTCTGCTCGGAGATGAGTGATTTCGCCTTCGTCGTTCCTCGTTTGACACCTCGCGATCTCCCTTTCGAGAGTACGGTATCTGGCATTTCCGGCGAGCTCTCGTTCAGCACAACACAGCTCGCAGGCGCATTTGAAGCCCCAGGACCTCTGAAGTGTTTCATCCATGTTCTTCTGAGTCTTCGACATCGCGGACATGTACGGCATTACGAGCTCTGTGCCCTTTTTCAGATTGCCTGAGACGGTGACGACGATGAAGTCTCCGATGAAGCTGCGTCTGCAGTTTCCGAGACACGAGTGGTTGATGTAGGATGCCTTGACGAACAAGCCCGCTCCGCCATACAGACTCTGTTCAGTCCCCTTGTCTTCAAGTGAAAGCTTCGAATCGGACTTGTCTTCTTTGTTGGACATGTTGGAAAAAGCGTTTGTATCGATAGTGCTGTATATTCGAAAGCTGAATTGTGGCCAAACCAGTTGGCATGTATCCATATGTACGATTAGTGGAGTAGAATACTTACGTGTCAAGAACAGGCTGAGGACCATCGGCCTCATGAACACGTGTTACTCCAGTAGCTATGTAACCTTTTCCGGCCAACTGGTAAACCTCATCGAGTTGGCTCGGATTCCTCTGCAATTTCTGCGCAATCAAATCCACCAGTTGGCCATGGTGGCCAGCGGTGACTCGTTGAGAGTTCGTGTCGATGATGATCGGCGACTTCGTGGCTTCGTCCTTGCTCCGCGCGAAGGCATTCCCATAAGCTTTCTCACAGAGTACGGTGTCCCCAGTTTTCACGTCGTGAGTCAGAAACAATCCACGGCCCTTGCCAGGAACGTTTTTAACCTCGACCGTCGAATCGTATGTGGCGTGGTCGAGGTAAGGCTCCTTCAATGCCTTGACCTCTTTGCGCATGGCGGCAAAGTCATACTGAGGCCCCGGTCCTCCTCTTACGTTTCGTCGACCCCCTTCGTGTAGCCTCTTCTTGACCTTTCCAAGCAGCTCGTGGCCAGCGAAGTCTTCGTCATCCTCGTGTGCGGAAAGAGTCGTCATGCAGACGTCAAACCTCCGGAGGTTGTATTGTGCTTGTGCAGCGCGGTATACAACTTTTTGAAGCAGTTTGGAGTCCTTGAGATTGAAGAGTGGCCCAACGTCGTCCAGCGCCGCGTCGTACTTTTCAAGAAAAAGGTAGGCTTGTGATCGGTTGAGACGAATGACCCCCGAAAGCTCTTCTGTAAGATCTGGGGCTAGCAGGCCGCGGGTATAGCTATCGTTGCGAACCGATTAGCAACGCGCCGCGCAAACACAAACAAAGAATAGGAATGCTCACAACTGGACAGCCTCATGATACTGTTTCTTTTTCAAGGCAGCATTGCCAACTTCTTTCATATAGCCTGCCTTCATGCCCTCTTTGGGCTTCCCCCACTTCTCTGGCACACGGCCATCATACTCATCCAGGAAGAGAACATCGGACAGATGATCAACTCTCATAGTAAACCCCTTGTCGCTCACTGGGACCTTGAGGTACGGCTCCTTAATGATCAGGATCTGGCCTCGGGGGAGGATATTCATCGTGGTTCTCTTATGCTCCGGCTCCATCATATACAGGCTGATCATAACGCATTCTCCATTCTCGTCCTCGCAGATTGACATGATAGCGGTCATTCTGGCGGGGGTACTAATATTTTTGAGAGCAATGTACGATCCCCTGTGATGAGTCTCCACCTTCAGGTCCTTCCGCATGATCTTCTTGAGTTTATCCAGGGGTTGAATACATGGCGGATAGGCTGGAGGGATAAATGTCTGCTGAATCATGTGGTTTCCTGATATCACGCCGAGCGCGAGTCGAGTTTGCAGAGCGAATCTTTCGTGATCAGCGATCATATCGCCACGAGAGTTCCATTGTGGCTTTTGACCTACACGGTCTTGAGCACGGCGGAGAACAGCACGCTGGTTATCGAGGAAAGCTGCGTAGTTGCTCGTGATATCTCTGCCTGCCATTGTGTCGATGAGTTTGTCGATGAAATCAAGTAGGTACTATCAATTTTGCGTTGTCGTCCGGTGAGCTTGAAGGAGCCCAGTTTGGTGAAATATATGTAGTGAAGTCGAGACACTATTATGTGACCCTGGTGAGGTTGACAATGTGCTGACAATAGGAGTCTGTAATGGGGATCAATCACGCAGGTCTCCTTATACTGAGGTTGTACTCGTTGATTGATTGAAGTGGATGTCTGTAAAAGAAGAAGACGAAAGGTCATATGAAGCAGAAACCAGCCTCTGATACCCTAAGTCGAAAAATCAAGGTGAGCAAAGTGCTGTTCGCTTATGCTCCTTGCCTAATCGTCAATGTTGGTCGGCAGGCTTTCCTCGCTGGTCTAAACGAACTCCGCGTCAACAGCGACATCACCTAAGCACTAGCTGCCGCCTGTTAGCTGTTCAAACGGGCTTCCTGCAGCTAGCTCAAACGACTTCTGTGCATGAAGGCATGCAAAGCAAACAAATGACAAGTCGGGTCGGGGAAACGGGACTGCAATTACATAACCGCAATGGAAAGAAAAACGAAAGAATCAATAGTGAAAGTTTTGCTGCCATTCGGTTTATGATTTACCACAATACTAATGTCTGAAGATTGCTCATGAAAGGGAACCTCAGTTCTCTGCTCTCTCTTCGTGCACACTCATCGAGGCTGTACAGGCGTACTGGAACCACGTGGCGCGGGGTAGCTGCATGGACACTAATGGGCCACGGAGATATGTCCTCAATTCGCCAGTCCATATATAGAAGTGCTGCCAACCGATTGTCGCGATCCGATTTGCCAATGTTGATTTGCACTGTCGTGCTGAGCTCCTATGAACACCTCGGGTTTTATTTTCCTGGACCACCCTCCTGTCACAACTTCCAAGGCCGAGTACCTCCACAGATTAGTGATGAAACTGGGTTGCTTTTGATGATTTGTGCTGTATTTCCTTCGATTGTTTACTCAACTCCTTGCAGGGTCCTCATGAGCCTCACGCCATTCTCTCCTCCCAGGAAGTCGCCACCTGGCCCACCTTCATCGCCCTCCATCTCCACTGCGGCTTCGTAACCTTTCAACAAGATATCCTCATCGACCTTCATTCCCTTCTCAACCAGCACCTGCATTAAACCTCTTATTCTCGCAATCTCTCTCCTCGTCTCCGCCGAAATCTTATCGTTCTGGCTGCTGTACGCCGTCGCACTCGTCGCCTCCTCAATTCTTGTGATTCCAACCTGCGTCGCCTCCTCCTCTCCCGGACCTTGTATCGACTTCGAGATCCAAATATAGCCATTAACACCCATAATAACATCAATCGGACCTCCACCATTCGCACCCTCCATCGTCATAACCTGCCTCCTACTCCTCGCAACACCGCCGCCACCACCAGTACCCGATACCGACACGAACACGCCGTTTCTTAATTTTCCATACTTCAAACTCCTCGTATGCAACCCGGCACTCCCATCCATAAACAGACTCTGCACCTCACAGACCAGTAAATCTCCCTCCGAGAAAAACGTCCTGATCTGCAATTCATCCGTCTCCGTTCTCTTTCTCAAGATACCGCCGGGTAAGTTGATAGCGGATAATGGCAGGACGGCGAGAAGTGGTGCGCCGATGTCGACGCGCCAGCGCTTGGATTGCACTTCGATGATGCGGCCGACGACTAGGTCGCCGATTTCGGGGGTGTAGCGAGCGCGGAGAGGGCGCACGGAGAGGAGCTTGTTGGTTTTTTGGATTGTGCCGGCGACGGTGGCGTGGATGGTGGTGGAAGAGGGTGCTACGTATGTGCCGTGACCTCTGTTAAAACATGTTAGCTTCTCGCTCAACCCCTGAGCAGTATATTTCGGGTTATGCAGATGGGAAGATCTCAAGTTACGGACCTCATCCATTGCGGATCCTCAGTGACAATCTCTCCCGGCGTAACAATACTACTCGTTCCGCCATACTTCGCGCGCTTGTTTGGGCGTCCCATGTCGGCATGTCCATCTTGATCGAGGTTGACGCCGCCATCGTCCGACTCTGATTCAGAGTCGAAGTCCGAATCGTAATCTTGTGGAGGCGGAGGTGGTGGGAGAATTGTGATGGCCATTTTTGTGTATGTTTGAAGTTATTTGAGGACGAACGGTGCTATCGTTGTGGTTTGCTGATAGCGACAAGAGCTCAAAATAACGCTGCTGGATTGGAGTTGTCAGCCTTGTGACCATGTCTCAGCCTCGTGGAGATATGTGGACGACGTCTCGCACAACCTCTCAACAAACAACAACTTGTTTGAACTTCTTGTGGGTACCTTATTACCGCCTCTACATGCGCAAACATTAGGATAGAAACTTCAATTTACATTCAATTTGCGAGTTAACTATTTCGCAAGCTTCCCAGGTAGATGTTAATCGGATTTTGTGCAAACACCAGAATGAAATTTCAATTTTACTTTCAATTTACGTCTTCATTTCTGGCGAGGTTTTCCGCGGTACTGTGTGATCACGAGAATATTCCAAGATTCAGTAATTGTTGGAATGTGCGAACGGTGGTATCTGATCGAGTTGATTATCCTTTCTAAGTCTAGGTACGCAGGTCTGAATAAATACATCATTGACCACAAAGACATGCAGTGGCCGCCCTCCAGCTGATTCTATGCACGAAGGCTGGCTGCGGTGAGTGAGACATGTAACGGACAAAGGAAAGGTTCCATGTCAGCGACGGAACTGTCTGCTACATGCCAGTTCCTTCCATAATTCAATAGTAATTAGAAATGTTTGCTAGATAATGAATATATTTAGCTAGGCCCAAAATACCCGGTCTCGTCAAGCTGCAAACGCTAAGTATATTTCATGATCTCCCATATCATCGAGGAGACATGCCGTCATCCTTGGCCCTCTGTGCCATCACCTGCCAGGGCCTGTGAAAGCGCCAGAGGAAGCCATTCTAGCATCCTCCGACCTACTGCGGTTCTCGGGGCGGTTCTCCTTGGCTGGGAAACGGTTAAACCTCATGACCACGGTGGTGAACGCGGCCAGGAAACTAAAGCAAGCCAGACCTAAACCTTTCCCTGACCATGAAGGAGTGAAAAGCTCAGAGCGCATTCAATGGCCCTACGGAATATCAGTCTCTACACCACCAACCACATAACCACATTCGCAGGGAAGACTTACAAACATCTGTCCAGCCTCAAATCTCAACTGCTCCTCAACCATATCCTCACCATCCTCGAAGACATCCTCAGGGTTATATTCCCTCTCTCTCTGATCTCCCTGTCCACCGACCTCCTCAAACTGGTCGGCCTCATATCTGTCAAAGTCTTCCTCGCTGTACTGCCTCTCCCCACCATCATGGCCAATATCCTCCTCCTGCTCCTGCTCCTGCTCGACCTCTGGCTCAAGATTCTCGTCATCCAGACCCTCCGAATCATCCCCATCAATCATAAACTTTGGAGCCTTATTGGAAGTAGCGTTGCCTCCCGCGCCAGAAGCAGCCTTACGCCTGTTGACACCCGAAGCTGGGACACGGGGCTTCCTTGGAGCAGCTGGCTTGCGTGGTGCCGCCCTCATGGCCGGTGCCTTCTTGACTCCCGCAGAGCTCGCACGGTTCTTAGCGGCCTTGGAGAAGCCCTGCTTTTGACGGAGTCCGTAGTAACGGTTGCTGTAACCTGTTAGCCATGATCCCCCAATTCTAATCTCAAGGTCGATTTTTGAATCTGCTGCGGTTCAAATTTTGGGTACAGGAGAGAATGGTTTAACGTACAAGACCTGCTTAGCAGTGAATCCATAGCCCCTGCTCTTCATGGCCTCCGCAATAGTTCCCGCTTCATGGATGGAGAATTGGCGATTCTCTAGCATGGAGAAGACGAGGGTCTGGTCGGCGGCGGTGTTGAACTTGGTGATGAGCTTTTTAGGGGGGTAGGAGGTGTTAGGAGAGGATTGCTCAAAATTACTGCTGGAGTCGTCGGAGTGGTTATACTTGGCGTCGATAGCGGCAGCGGAGGTGGACAGCTTGGAAGACATCTTGAAGTGAAGTTGTCTTGGTGGGTTGTGGTTGGGTATATTGTATCCTTTGTCGTTTTGTGTGATGTGTGAGCTGAAATTGTGAACCTTTGTAGTGCTGGTGTCGATGAGTGACGTGGTTGGTTGTGGATGTAGATGGATCGAGATAGATGTTTGTGGTTATTGTGTAGGCGGATAAAAATTGGTCGGGGGTGGTGAAAGGTCGTAAGAAGAAACGTAGGGTCCAGGTGGAAGTCCAGAGACAAAAGGCAATGGTTGATAAAGGTTGGTGTGGTGTGGTGGAAGGCTGTCAGAGAAAGTTCGAGGTAGTAGTGCAAGCCAAAGGCAAAGGTTAACACAAGCAAAGTGGGTGGAACGCAGACAAGGCAGACAGATTGGCAAGAGTTGTAATGTCTAAAAGGATAAGCGAAGGAGATGCTTGGGACTAGGAGAAGGTACAGCGGGTGCAAGGAGGTTGATATGGCTGCATAATAAGGTCAAAAATGCACAAGGTGTAATGAAATGGTTGGGGATGATACGAATGCGGGGGAGTGTTGTGGTGCAGGTGGAGTCAAGTTGGGTATGGAATTTACTAATGTCCCCGAGAGTTAAAAAGGTTGCACTATTGTCAGCAACAGTGCTCTGTACGGTTGAACGTCTAACCAGTTCCTTATCACAAATCGTCAATCCAGTAAAAGACTCGGACCGGTGGTAAGGTGGATAAGGAGGAAACCTGTAGTTTGGATTGCACCGAGGCTTTCATCCACAGTATCGTAATCGTAGTAGATAACATATCATGATTGCTAATTAATTAGATATCTAAAATTAAACAAGCATTTTAATTTCTAAGTTCTTCGTGTATTTTCTCGAATCGAGACTTGGCGTTCCTCGTCATCATTACAAACTGCGATGGCCTCGCGCACTGGTAGTTTTTGTCCTGGCAAACCAGAAGGTACAGTGGTAGCACAACTCCATAGAGTGCTTGATTCCACAAAATGTCGTTAACCGATGCCACGAATATGAACAAACGGATATATTACTCGGCAGCATTGAACGCATGGAAAAGTCCCACCACACCAACTTTTAGCTGCGACGCTACTTCGACGCTTCGAGACAACACCACATCCCAGGTATCGAGATCACGACGTGTCTCTTTTATCGCGTCTGTGAGAACGCCGAGTTATGAGTAGGGGGTTTGTGCCGTGTTTGTTGGATGAGATGAGTTCAGCCGTGGAGACGGGGGACGAAACGTGGCAATCCGCCAACTCAACTTCACTTTGACCTCACCTGAAATTCACTTCAACTTCACCTATGCGCAACTTGTAATATCATGATGTCTTGTGTTTCAATTAATTTAGATAATTAAGAGGGATCATATTACTTCTTGGGACCAAAATAATGTTCCTTATCTCGAAATTGTCAATCGCCTTCGAATCCAGCGAGGATTAGTAGGTGGGCTTTGCTATGCAACTCCGGGATACTGAGTCCCTTCCCTTTCCCTGCACCGCGTTCAAGACGGGTACAAAATCCGGAGGCGTGGTGTCAGAAGCGAGACGTTTATCCATCTTCCGTGCCACATGCATGAAATGATCCCGCTGCGCCCACTTAACCTTCTCCGGCTAGCAAGTTTCTTGGCCCAGGGGAAGCCACCCATGGCACCAATCACGGACACAACCCAGACACTGTCGAGGATTGTTGATATCCAGGGGTGCGTTTCCCTAGATTATAGGCAGTCGAAGGAGGAGCCGAATGTGAGGTCGCCGATGATGTCGAAGGTCAGGTAGTTCATCCAGGCGCTGATGTCGACGCGTCCCTTGGTTCCTGGGTTGGTGATAGAGGCGCGGAGCTGGGTTAGGGCGAGGTCCATGTACCTTAGCACCAAGGACTCGACGTCGCGGACTGCTTTATCGGAGAAGGCATGGCTTATGAGCCTCTTTATCCTGGCGTGCTCGGCATCGTCGTGGACAGAATGGACGGAATACACGCCGTTGTAGGGCGGATCGAACATCGACGAGCCACGACCGAAATGCGGTACAGGTTCCTTGCCGGAAATGCTCTCTTTGTACACCATCACCTCCATCCATATGTCTGGCGCGGAGTAGGAGACACGGTTTATAGAAAGGCGGACGATAGGGCCATACTTAGGTGCTGGTCGCAGATCCTGTAGGAGACTTGGTGGCTATTGTTGGAGATACTCTCATTGCGTTATTTCATTTGTACATCACCGGACGTTGGCGTTTCGTTTGTCAGTAGCAAACGAATCGAAAAATCAAGAAAACTGTAAAACCCAAATGTGTGCGCGGCGCGATATTCCCCGATCAGGCCAACTAGGTAATAGCAGAAAGACTTCCAAGAAGCTTAACATTATACAGCAAGGCAAGTTCGCCGACGAAGAGGGTAGACACGCTGTCAGAAGACAATCATATCATTGTCTTCCTCGGAATCGAGACGTCACCAACGCAGCAGAAACTAATCGCAAAGAATGCACGCGAATTAAAGAACTCAATGATCGCCAGTATGGCTACGAATTGAGGTATACTCAACAAAGTTTGACGTATTGAATCTCAAGCCATCGCTAACCGCTTGACAGTGAACCGCTGCAGTCAAAGCCACCGCTGCTTTCAGCCGAGACAAAGACATCGTCACCAGGTACCGAATGACAGCTTACCATCACCGTCAGACGCCAGGATATAAGTGAGTTCAGCCGGTCGTCGGCGACCCCTCCGGTGGCCAAAATTCAGTGGTATGTAGAGTAGAGTGAAGTCTGTCGCCTAAATATCAGGCAGAGGTCCCCACTCGTCGCACAACCGGTTATCACATGACCTCGCGTTTCCACCTGGTCTCGTTTCGCAACGGCAGGAATGGTCAAAGCTTCTAAGCTGTCATTATCCACGCTAACGGCTCATTTGGGGGGGTACGCAGGCAGCACATCCACCCAGACCCCGCTGCCGCACGATTGAGTTCGGCGATCACACTGCCGCCTCGTTTTCTGCAGGGTCTCAAGCTCAATCGAGCTTGGTCGACTTCTTGGTAATGTTCCATATCCCTTTCGTTCTTCGTTCTGCGCTCATGTCAGCAATTTGCAAAGGTATATAAGGGACGAACATTCCTCCCATCTTTCCATTTCACAATCATCACACTCCGCATCCACACTGTACCGGCTTCTTTTTGGACATACCATCTTATATCGTGCTTAACCGTTGTCCGCGGCCAACTACATCCTACATAACGACCTTCTCAGCTAAGCTACAAACCAAGCGTAAGCCATCTCCGTCCATTCTAGCGAATTTGTCATTAAAACCGCCCTGATATCCTGCAGTTTCGAAAATGTTGATGGGATCACTTGCTAAGCGTAAACGCAGCACCAGTCCAAAAATGGCGTCCGAATCGACCGAGCTTCGTCTCCCATCCATCCCAGTCCCAATTAAGGACTTCATCCCATATCTCGCCGAGAACGGGAACAAACCAGTTCATAAAGCCCTTGAGCCATTCTCGGCCTATGAGGCCGAGCTGAGAAAGTTCTACGCTCAGCGTCCAGATCACGAAGTCCTCAAGGATGGCCTCACTAACATGGTCCCGCTCTTCAATGGTCACGAGCAAGACTTGAAGATTCGTGCCAGAAATCTTGACGGCGAGTCAGAGGCTGAGAAGGAGAAGTATGTGATGCCGCTGCTTGATGAGGAGCGCAAATCGAATGGTGCTCCAGCTGTGGTCACCTCTCTCAAGGAGTTTCAGAAGAACTTCAATTTGTTCTCCGAGTCGTCGTTAGTGGAGCTCGACTGGAACAACGTCGTCGCTGCTGGGTCTTCCGTTACCACTTCTCTCCTGCCAGTCCCAGAGAAGTGGGCCGCCAACAAGAGAAGTTTGAGAGAGTATTATCACGAGAAGCTTGCCCCAGCCAGTGATGTCGATCTCTTCCTTTACGGTTTGACTGAGGAGGAGGGTCTTGAGAAGATCAAGCAGATTGAGTCCGCCATCAAGGACAGCATTCTACACGAAGTCACCACTATTCGCACCAAGAACGCCATCACCATCGTCTCCCAGTATCCAACTCGCCACGTTCAAATTGTTCTCCGTCTTTATGATTCTATCTCTCAGATTATCACCGGTTTCGATGTTGACTGCTCTTGCGCCGCTTATGACGGTAAGCAGGTTTGGACTAGTCCCAGAGCTCTTTGCGCCTTCTCTACTCAGTGCAACACTGTCGACTTGAATCGCCGCTCGCCTTCATACGAGAACCGCTTGTCGAAGTATTCCCACAGAGGCTTCGAAGTCTACTGGCCGGAACTTGACAGACCTCGTGTCGACCCAACCATTTTTGAGCGATCATTCAAGAGAACTCTCGGTCTCGCCAGACTTCTCGTGCTTGAGAAACTGCCAAAGAGTTACGATCGTGAGACTTTTGCCGACAAGAGACGTGAAGAGAGAGGCAGGCCTGCGATCAATCGTGATACCTATGGCGGCCGCAGACTCTACGGGAACATTAAGGACGAGGAACAAGACGAGGTGGCTGAATGGGTTGAGGAAGACCAAATTTCGAACTACCATACCATGGTTGTGCCATACGGCACGAAGCACACTGCCAGCAAGATTCTCCGTCTTCTTTACAGCAAGGATCTTCTTCTCAATGCTGAGTGGAACCGTCCGAAGGAGCGCGAAGTGAACCTGCATCGCCATCCATGTTTTCTCGGCACTGCGGAAGAAGTCCTCGAGGACTGTTGTGGCTTCTGCCCTGAGCCAAATACTGATGAGGAGCTTGAGGTTTACGAGCAGGAGAGTAAGATTTATGTTTCGGGTCCGCTCAAATTCATCCACGACGATCCGGGGCGCCAAGAGGTTGGGTCTTTCAACCCTGTTACCACTGACGATTGGACTGAGATGGCTTATGTCGGAAACACTCAGATGCTATGCCAGGCTATCATTGATGGCGACTTGAAGTATGTTCGTAGCTGGTGCGAGCAGGAGGGTAATGACCCAAACACAAGAGACTATGTTGGCAGAACTCCACTCCACTTGGCCACCATCAATGGTTGCACTGAAGTCGTCAAGGTGTTGGTCGACAATGGTGCCAAGCTCGTCTATCGTCTTCTTGATGGTAGATCCGCTCTTAACATCGCTGCTCAGCTCGGCCACATCGATATCATTAAAATATTGATGGAGAAGAGTTTGGCAAACGAAGAGGAGGAAAATGAGAAGGCTGATGCAAAGGCTCGGGAGGCGAAGGCTGCCAAAGCGTCCAAGGTCGACTCAGATGGTGACAGCGACATGGATAAGCTTGAAGACGATGAGTCGGATGGCGCGAGCCTCGGAGAAAGTGAGACAGACTCTGATGACGACTCCGAGACTCAAGGCTTTACCATGATCAAGAAAGATGAGGCGAAACCTGAAGCGTCCAACGATATTCCTGACGACGATGAGGAAGCTCCAGACTTTTACGACATTAACGCACCAGCTTGGGATCTCCAATGTACGCCATTGCATTTTGCAATTATGGGAGGTCACATTCCAGTCATTCGTCAACTGGTTGAGGAATACGGAGCCGACGTACTCCTTCCAATCAAGTGCTCTCCGGAAAGATATCAGGAGAACAAGGCTGTCCTTCCCATCGTCCTTGCTATGGCCTCCCCAGAGGAGACTCGCAGCGATGTCATCCAGACACTCCTCGAGCTCGGCGCCACAACAGCTCAAGCCGATATGAACCACTTTACAGCTCTTCATTACATCGTAGAGAGCAAAAAGCTGGACATTCTAGATCTCCTCGCCAAGCACGACGGCGCCGCTGCTAAGGGTGTCTTGAACCTGGTTTCCGTGAACCATGGAAACAACGCAAGCACTTCTCTGCTTCTTGCTCTTCGTAACGGACACGAGGCAATGGCGAAGAAGCTCCTAGATATGGGTGCTGCCTCTACCATTCCGTTCGATGACTATATCAAGGCCTATATGGAGAAGTATACTCACGCTTTCGGGTCTAACCATGACCAGAACATGCGGTTGTTTCAGAACTCTTGCCCACAGCCAGTCATTTCTGCGGCTGCACACGATATGCCACATATAGTAAGGGAACTGGTTGAGGCTGGTTCCGATGTCAATGAACTTACCACCAAGGCTCACATGATTATTGAGAGTCCACATAGAGCTACCTATGATCAGGGTCACAGTCTGCTTGATATTGTCAATCGTAAGATTGAGCAGCTGAAGGAGTGTGGCAACAGCGAAAAAGACAGAAAAGAGAGGGAGGAGAAAGCGCCTGTCAAGCCAGAGAATCTGAAGGACGAGTCATACTACCTGAAGGGTCTCGAGCCAGGGACTTATAAGTATTGGGTTGCTCAACATCGCTACAAGTTTGCCAAGGCTGCCAATCAGAGACTCTGGGATGTGTATAATCGCAAACCGGAAGACGATAAGTCTGGACAGTATGTGCTGTCTGAGGAAGCTAAGGCAGCGAAGCAGGCAGCCGCTGATGCACTTTGCGCCGAGTTTGAGGAGCTTCAGCAGTTTTTGCTTGCGAAGGGTTCCAAGACGTTCGGGGAGATGCATCCAAAGCTCCCTGAGCAGGACAAGCGTAACCGCTATGGTAACTATCGCCAGACCAGAGACGACGATTATGAAGAGTACATCACCAAGTTCAACTTTACGCGCCCAACGCTCTGCGACAACGACAAAGAAGGCTACTTTAGACTTTACGAAGCCGTCTGGAAGAATGACGAGGCTGAAGTCAAGGCGTTGACTTTGCAAGAGTGGAAGAGTGAGGATGGGAAAATGAATGCTCCTCTCCAGGTTGCTGTCAAAGATGCGATCCACGAACAATACATCCCGTACGATTACTATGGTAAAGCACCACCTCCGAAGAAGCAATGGTCTTTTAATGGCTCCTCACCTTTCGGTCTCGCCCTTCTGAAGGAAAATCGCAAGCTGGCGAAGGTTATCGTCGAAATTGCTCTCGCACAATATGCCCCCGAGGACAAGGGGAAGAAAGATAAGAGAAATGGATGGCGTCTGCATATTGAGGAGGACTGTGACGGCGGACACGACAGCGATGGAAGCGACAAGAGCAACCAGTTTGTTCACTTCGAAAGTGAGATTGTGGATGATGTCTACACCATCGACAACATTGCGGCTATCGCTCGGGCTGTGAAGTCGACTACTACGCCTCTCGAAATGATCCAATGGAACTTTAACGACCCATGGTTTGCAGATAACTGGGAGACGAAGCTCGCCGACAAAGTCACGGACATGAAGGATCAAAATGTCACCAAAGTTTGTATTGAGCACCTTAAAGACATGGTTAGCACTACGCTCAACAACTACATCATCGAGCAAGACGATGTCTCCCTCCTGCGCTTCCTCTACGAGATTGCCGAGACGACGGTCGGCCAACTGGATGACTCTGACATCGCCACCGCCTCTCCGGCCTCCAAGCTGACGGAGGGCCTATTCACCAGCGCGATTAAGAGTGGAAAGACATCCCTCGTCGCAGAACTGATCCGTACCATTGGCGTCCCGCTTTCCGATCTCGTGAAGACTAGCGGTGTCGTAATATCAGAGGAAAAGCCAAAGTACTACCAAGGCCTGAACATCGGCGGAAAGAAGAACAAAGACTGGGCTGATGCCGCCAACCCCAATGGCGGATCCGGGTACAGCCGCGATCTCTCAAAGGACTCACCACCCCTTCTCAAGGCCGCAAAGTTCGGAAGTCTGGAGTCCATTCAGTGGTTCCTCACCGACCTTCCAGCCTTGGAGTACCTCAAGTTCGCCGAGTCTCACCCAGGCGACAAACGCGTGAGGGCGCTTTCTGATTCCAAAGGCGGTTTCAAGGCAGCGATCGAGAAATGGTTAAACACTCGTGCAGACCTCGTCCTGCACTGCGCACTCCTCGCTCCCTTCGACGACAAGGATATCCCCAAGCTAAAAGCGGTGCTGAAATACCTCCTCGATGCACGTCCCGAGCTCCTCGAGAAACGCTCCCTGGGTGGTCTGACACCATTACTCTTAGCTGCCAAATGTGAAAGGCCGGAAATCATCAAACTCCTGCTTGAGGCGGGCGCGGATCCAAGGAAGAAAGATGGTACTGGCCGTAACGTAGCTCACTACATAATCCAAGGGCACAGGGGGCATGGCGACGGCTCATGCATCAAGGACCGTCTCGATTGCTTCCGCCGCTCCGACATTGAGGGAATGCTCCTCGAAGCTGATAACGACGGAAATCTGCCGAGGGGGTGGTACGGCTTCAACCTCCCCGAGCAAAAAACCGTCACGGAATACCAGTCCAGGGACCTAAGCATGATGTCCCCGCTGGGTGAGTACCCGCTGCACCAGGCTGTTAAGTTTGCGAATTTGAGCGTGGCGAAATTGATTGTTGGGTATACGCCGATGCAGGTGGGGTGGGAGAATGCGACGGGTATCACCCCGCTTGAGATGGCGGAGATGAAGGTTAAGACTAAGATTGCGAGGGAGAGTAAGGATATAAGCAGTTGGTATAATGATGAATTCAATGACGATGAGGAGCCGGGGGTTGTGGTGAAGGATCTTAGGACTTTCGAACCTAAGCCTAAGGAGGTCGAGGAGTGGAAGAAGGATAAGGACCTCGATGAAAAGGAGAGAATGCGTCAGATCTATCAGTTACTGCAAAAGACACAGAAGGGGTTGCAGGCCAAGGGAGAGTGGAAGAGGCGCCTCGTAACCCTCAACGAGGCAAACGAGGTTACGAGACGTATTACTGCTGGGAACGCCAAAGAAGTCAGAGCCTTTGCTCAAAAAGCGACGAAGTCTAGTGAGAACGGAGAGGGGAGAGAAGCAAATTGGGATGAGGTTATGGGTGCGTGACGCCAGAAGTGTGAGGATTATCTGGCGCAGTGGGAGAAATGGCATGGGAAAAGGTTTGGAGGTCAAGGATTTTCGAGGTTTGGGGGGTCGCAGCCTGCGAGGAAGCCCCTGGACGGGAAAATGCCGAGGAAGCGCCTCGCCAGGAGATAGGGAAGGTGCCTGGTTGAGATCTGTGAGCTTAGATGACGACACGGTGTTCTCGGGCAATGTTTTCTTTGATTTAGTTGCAAGATGCGAAATGATAATGTCTTTCATTAACCGTCTTTGGTTCTAGCCGCTCGGCCTTTCGATTGGTGTGCCACGAGATCATTAAACATGGACCACCCGGCAGAGTTCACCCGAGTCAATATTGAATCTGGAACCCTCGACTGGGACTGGGCATGTCCATATTGCTGTTGAGCTGGAGGTGCCAACCTGTTGCTTGGCTGCTTTACCATTCTTCGCCAACAGGCAGCGTTGGGCACGGATACGGAAATACCCGAGCTGTAAGAGTTGTAAGAGTAGGTAAGTTCAAAGTGGAGTACGCTAGCCAATTGAGCTACCCTACCCCGATACCCGGGTATGTATCCAGTAAAACAGCACCATTGAAGGGTGAGTATTCTCACATGGTTTGGACTCGAAGGGGCTTACAAAGTGCTTGAACGAGCTAATATTTTTTAACCAAAGCATAAGCGGTATAGCATCCTAATACATAGACACAAACTTGAACTATTTCGTCAATTTTTTTATAGCTTATAAGCGAGGACAATCAAGCGTGGTGGTCCGTGTATTAACTGGGTAGAAATCCGGTAGCAGCCACCCGGGCTCTTCTCACCATTACCTACCCTTACCTGGCGAGGTCAAATACCCAGAGGGTTACGTATCCTCCAATGCTGATTACCTTGTTGCTAAGTGATGTTGGAAAGCTGGCCATCCTGATGTATGTCCTGTCTACCCAGATGTGTATCGCCAAATTGAAATATCTCCAGGCCAACCGGTTAGCAGCTGGGCAGATGATTAACATGATTATGGCTGCCCGTCTTTGGCATGAAAATCTTAAACAATGGAAATATCAGCCGGCCAGCTGGTTGGCAGTCAGAAACATGCCCGTGGTCGTTTCACAAGGACGTCTCGGCGGTCAACCATTTTCCGCAGTACTGAGTGTCTGGAAAAGTTTTAACCACTTCTCAGTTCCATTTTTCTATATACACCTTCTGTACCCTCGTTACCCTTCCCTCGGTACAGAGTCTCTAAGCATCAAAAGGCTTCTGCGCCCAAACCCTCTTCGTATACTGCCAAATATGCCAGCCCTTCTCCAGCTCCGTTTTGATTCCAGCAATATACGCATTCGCCTGCTCAATCGTCCACGGCTCCGGCTCACCACACTTAGTGAGCATGTACGTAGCGTATCCTTCCAATCCGGTTCTGTACTGGTCGCCGTTTACGCGGCCGGCGTCCTTGTAGATCGGGTGTTTTGGCCTGGGTGAGGATTAGTATTTTAAGGTGAGTATAATGGAACGGGAATAAATACCATGCTCCGCTCGGGCATTTGTACAGCTTCTCCTGGACGTTGATGAAGCCGGCGTTCTTGATCTTCTCCGTCATACTCTCCCACACCCTCAGACTCCTGCCGAAGTTGACGGCGCACTTGTGCATATTTGGTCCCCAGCCATTCAACAGGGAGTCTTCTGGCATGGTTCCATCGTCACAGCGAAAGTCAATCGATGGCTCTACTTGTTCTGTTGCCAGTTAGATTTGTCTTCCTTTCTCTGATTGTCCTCCTCAGAAGATGATGATCAACCAGTGAGAATCTGGACCAAGAACTCACCGATCCATCCGCCAGGCTCAAGGTTATCATAAACTTGCTTGTACAACTCATCCCATTGCTCAGGATCGAAGCCACCGGTAAGCCAGCGCATATGGATAAGGTCGAATTTTGTGTTCCAGGTCCAGTCTTTAGCTATATCGTCAACCTGTTTGCTGTTAGATCTGTCATCCTCACAATGGCCCACACGCCAGCTCAACTGACCTCAAAACTACAGTTCGGCGGCATCCAGGTCTGCGGCGGAGGATACAGATCAACACCCCTCACGTTGATATGAGGAAAACGGTCGCTAGTGTCTATTGCCCATGCTCCACTTCCGGTTCCCAAATCTAAAATCTCCTTGGCGCCCTCCGGAATCGGAGCCCTGAACAATGGGTTCTCCTCATGATGATCAAGGATCAAATGCATCAAGTGCAGGTTCTCCATGGACTCGAACTGTTTATCATCCGCAGGCGTTGGATAGGCATCTTGACGGAGAGATTGGTAACGACGCCCGTGCTCGTGGTGGCCGCGGTAGAGGGAGGAGGTGACGGAGGAGGTTTCGCTGTTGTCATCCATGGAGGAGGCGTCGTGGTCAGTGTCCTGGGGGGGGGGGGGGGGGGGG
>RCNJ01000477.1_pt1 | contig 17887 bp, 20 predicted proteins | sample 2041171 | NCBI WGS metagenome assembly RCNJ01 (sample SAMN09708213, study PRJNA481090) | feces metagenome | biome: feces | host: Pygoscelis adeliae | place: Antarctica: Rookery Lake | collected 2010-03-01 | reverse complement strand
GCGCTTCCCGGATCCGCTGGAACTGCGCCGCGTAGCGGTCGTAGCCCTCGGGGACCGGGAACCCGTTGTCACGAGCGACCCCGAGGTAGCCCCGTTGACGGGCGAACATGTCGAAGTCGTTGACGAACCGCTACCTGCTGTTGGCCGCACTGGCAGATGGTCCATCCCGACTGCGCAAACCACTGCGTTCACGTGATTCCGACCTGATGATCGAAGCCCTTCGCGCACTGGGCGCTGGTATCAAGGAACGCCACAGCGAGGACGGAACCGGGCAGGACCTGCTCATCACCCCGATCGATCTCCCGGCAGTACGCGGTGCGGTCACCGTGGACTGCGGCCTGGCCGGGACGGTCATGAGATTCGTCCCGCCACTGGCCGCCCTGCTGAATGCCACCGTATTCTTCGACGGCGACCCGGCCGCCCGGGTGCGTCCCATGGCCCCCGTCGTCTCTGCGTTGAAGGATCTGGGCCTGCAGGTCCAGGACGAGGACCCCGGCATGCTGCCGTTCACGCTCGAGGCCACCGGTTCGGTGACCGGAGGACATCTACGGGTTGATTCCAGTGGTTCGTCGCAATTCATTTCCGCTTGGCTACTCGTCGGGGCCTTCTTCGAACAGGGATTGCGGATCGAGCACGTCGGCGATTCCGTGCCGAGCCTGGACCATATCCACATGACGATCGCCACGCTGCGCGAAGTCGGGGTCCAGGTCGATGAGCCGACCCCCAACCAGTGGCTGGTCCATCCCGGAACCGTCAGGGCCTTCGACGTCGCCATCGAACGCGACCTGTCCAACGCCGGCCCATTCCTGGCTGCCGCGCTGGCAGCAGGTGGCACGGTCCGGGTCCCCGATTGGCCTGCGGAAACCACGCAAGTAGGCGCGCGCTGGCCGGAGATCCTCACCCGGATGGGCGCCACGACTTCGTATGACGCCGGCGTGTTGACGGTCAATGGCCACGGAACCATCGAGGGCATCGATCTCGCCGACGCCTCCGAGCTGGCCCCCACGGTGGCGGCGCTGGGCGCCTTGGCGGGCTCTGAAACCCGTCTGACGGGTATCGGACACCTCCGTGGACACGAGACCGACCGTTTGGCGGCCCTGGTCGCCGAAATCAAAGCCCTGGGTGGCGACGCCGAGGAGCTCTCCGACGGAATACTGATCCGCAAACCCGTCAACCGGGGAGGCGTCTTCCACAGCTACGAGGACCACCGCATGGCCACTGCCGGTGCGGTCATCGGCCTTGCCGTCGACGGGGTCCGGATCGAGGACATCGGGACCACGGCGAAAACAATGCCCGACTTCCCCGGGATGTGGCAGGAATTGGCCGCGACCGGCGGAGCCTGACGATGGCGCGTGATGCCCGCAGTTGGGACGAATCGGACGTCAGGATCCGCCCCAATAAGAAGGGTTCCCGCCCACGGACGAAGGATAGGCCCTCCTACAACGAGGCGCTCATCGGACGCATCATCACCGTGGATCGCGGACGCTATACGGCGATCCTCGACGAGGACACCGCCACCGAGCGGATCGTCATCGCGGCCCGTGCCCGTGAACTGCGCCGCTCCCCCGTCGTCCCCGGGGACTTCGTCGCCCTGGTGGGCGACACCACCGGCCAGCCCGATACCCTGGCCCGCCTGGTCAGGATCCAGGATCGCCGCACGGTGCTGCGGCGCAGCGCCGATGACACCGATCCCGTGGAGCGCGTCGTCGTGGCCAATGCGGACCAGTTGGTCATCGTGGTCGCAGCTGCCAATCCGGAGCCACGGACCGGGTTCATCGACCGTGCACTGGTCGCCGCCTTCGATGCAGGCATCGACGCCATCCTGTGCGTGACCAAGGCAGACATCAGGGATCCGGAAGAGCTGCTGGATAACTACCGGCACCTGGACATGAACATCGTCACCAGCAAAAGCATCGGAGCTGACGTCTCGGGAGTCGACGCCCGTTCGGCCGACGGCGCATCGGCGCGTTTGGAAGAGGGCGCCATCGTCGAACTGCGACGTCTGATGGCCGGACGCGTCACTGTGGTGCTGGGGCACTCGGGCGTCGGCAAGTCCACCCTGGTCAATGCCCTGACCGGGGCCGAGCGCGCCACCGGAGACGTCAATGCCGTCACCGGCCGTGGACGGCATACATCCTCTTCGGCCATCGCCCTCAGGGCCGACGAGGCGCCGGCGGGAACCTGGATCATCGACACGCCCGGCATCCGTTCCTTTGGGCTGGCACTGGTCGATCCGGACAACATCCTGGACTCCTTCCCTGACCTGGTCCAGGGTTCGGTCGACTGCCCGCGTGGTTGCCGACACACCCCCGACTCCCCCGGCTGCGCACTGGATGCATGGGTCCGCCGTCCCGAGGCGGATGCCTCGGGACTAGCCCGGTTGGCCTCCCTGCGGCGTCTGCTCGGCGTCGAGGAAAAGGTCGAGGGCAAGGAGCTGGGGTCGGTCTAGGACCACGGCCCGGAACGGTTCCTGCGGTAGGTTTGAAGGCATGACCCGCGACGTAATGAGCTATAACGATGACCTCCGCTTGGCACATGCCATTGCGGATTCCGTCGATTCCCTGACCATGTCCCGTTTCAAGGCACAGGACCTGCAGGTGGAGACCAAACCGGACCTGACCCCGGTCACCGATGCCGACCGGATGGCCGAAGAAGCCATCCGCAGCCAGTTGGGCCGCACCCGCCCCCGCGATGCGGTACTGGGCGAGGAATTCGGCAGCACCGGTCATGGCGCCCGTCGCTGGGTGATCGACCCCATCGACGGGACGAAGAACTTCGTGCGTGGCGTACCGGTATGGGCCACGCTGATCTCCCTCATGGATGAAGGCCGCGCCGTGGTCGGACTTGTTTCCGCGCCGGCACTGGGCCGTCGCTGGTGGGGGGCCGAGGGAACGGGAGCCTACACCGGCAAATCCCTGGCCTCGGCCACCCGTTTGAAGGTTTCGGGGATCAACGACCTCGCCGACGCTTCCCTGTCCTATTCAAGTCTGGGCGGTTGGCGCGAACGAGGATCTGCACGACGCCGTCTGGCGCACCCGGGCATTCGGGGACTTCTGGTCCTATTGCCTGCTCGCCGAGGGCGCCGTTGATATCGCCTGCGAACCGGAACTGAACCTCTATGACATGGCGGCCCTGGTCCCGATCGTCACCGAGGCCGGAGGCCGCTTCACGTCCCTGGAAGGCGAAGACGGCTGCATGGGAGGCAACGCGCTGGCCACCAACTCCCTGCTGCACGACGCCACCCTGGACGTCCTCAAGGGCTCAAGCGGATCCAGGACACCGATTGCCGATGACCCGGCCGAGCAGCAGGACGATCACGCCTCCCCGTGGGAACGCGCCTGAGCCTCAGCGGGCGGCGCGGCGTCCCGCGGGACGACGTCGATTGCGGCGTTGGGCTACCGCGTCGTCGGCGAGTTCTTCGCGCTTCAGCCAGTTCAAGACGATGCTGGCGAGGGTCAGCACCAACATGATACCGGCGAGCCAGACGTGTCCTGCGCTCCACAACGCCGCCACACCCAGGAGGAACAGTATGTGGGCCACCACGGGGTGGGTCGGCCACCCGAGGCGCCATGGCGCCTGGGGTGAGAGCAAGAGGCCCCAGAGGACGACGAGCGGGATCAACAAGACGAGAACGGCCACCACCGGTGCCAGCGGCAGGAACTTGATCGCCCACAGCCCGGCAGCACACAGCAGTGCCACCTCCAGGACGAACGCCAGTATCCCGGCCGGGCGGATCGGCGTTGCGGAAGGCGCGTCCGTCACGACTTCGGCCGCGTTCTGCGGTTCATCTTCCATGCCTTCAGCCTTTCCCTTCCATGGCAGCCCGGGAGCGGGCAAGCCTGAATATTTGGTACACCATCTAGAACATCTGGGTCCGGGTGCTTCTTCCATTCTAAGCATGTCGCCACGGTAGACGGGACAGCACGCAAAAGGCCCCGGAATCACGAGGATTCCGAGGCCTTTTAAAACGTGGAGATGGGGGGAATTGAACCCCCGTCCGATGTGGTGTTGCCAGGACTTCTCCGGGCGCAGTTTGCTATGGGTTTTCTCTGCTCCAACAGCCGTCTCACAAACATGCGGCTGGCCCCTTTCGGGATACCCCGAGCACAGTCATCTAAGTTATGCCCTACACCCCGATGACAAGGGTGTTGGGCAGTGGCTATCTAAACGACGCCAGTATCAGGGTCGATAGCAATCCCTGGCTGACGGACTTGTCTGGCTGCTTAGGCAGCGAGAGCGAAGTCAGTGCGCTTTGAGTTGGCACTTGTGTTTTGCAAAGAGCGTTTCCGAGATAACTTTGCATCCTCGGCCCGCTTCTCCTGTCGCGACTCACATCGTCGAAACCGATCATCCCCGTATGAATTTCTCAAATGCGGGTTTCCCCGCTCAACCCCACGGGCAAAACCCGCGAGACATCTAGCATAACCCACGATGGACGGGAATCATTCCCGCCCACCGTTCCGACTACCAAAATCAGGACGCGTGGCGGTTCCGCTCACGCAGCGCACGCAGTGCCTCACGGTTGTCCTGCTTTTCGCGGAGGGTCTGGCGCTTGTCGAATTCCCTCTTTCCCTTCGCCACGCTGATTTCCAGTTTGGCACGCCCATCACGGAAATACAGTTGCAGCGGCACGATCGTGTAACCGGGGTCCTGGATCTTCCGCGTGATCTTGATGAGCTCTTCACGGTGCAGAAGGAGTTTCCGCCGGCGCCGGCCCGCATGGTTGGTCCACGACCCATTGAGGTACTCGGGAATGTAGATTCCCTCGATGTAGAGCTCTTCGTTGTAGAACTGGCCGTGGCCGTCAACCAGGGAGGCCTTGCCTTCTCGCAGTGCCTTCACTTCGGTTCCGCTGAGCACCATACCGGCCTCGTACGTGTCCAGGATCTGGAAATCGTGGCGGGCCTTCCGGTTGGTCGCAACGACCTTGCGCTCCGTGGTGTCCTTGGGCATGCCAACCTCCTCCTGTGAACGTCGTGGTGCCGGGCCGTGGCCGCGGTGAGTCGAACATCAATCCTACGTCATCAGGTGCGGCGCCCGGACGTCCCGAACCCTTGCTCCCCGAGGCCCCGTACCCGTGCCAAGGACGACAGCGCCCGGCCTGGAGGGCCGGGCGCTGCGCGTGGCTGCTAGAGCAGTCCCGCCGGGTTGACGACCTTGCCGTCGAGAATCGTTTCGAAGTGCAGGTGGCAGCCGGTGGAGTTGCCGGTGGTTCCCACGTAGCCGACCAGTTGGCCTTTCGAGACCTTCTGACCGGAATTAACCACGTAACTGCTCAGGTGGTGGTAACCCGTCACCAGTGCGTGTCCATTGACGACTCCGTGGCTGATCTGGACCTTGTTCCCCGAGGTCGGCGACATGGTGGCGTACCAGACCTCGCCTGCGGCTGCTGCATACACGGGGGAACCGCAACGGCCTCCGAAGCCCCAGTCGAGGCCTGCATGGACGTAGCCACCCCTGCCCCCGTAGTCGATGGTTCCCGCGGGGGTGGGGCGCCAGCCGAAGGTGGAGGTGATGTATCCGCCGGAGGATGGCTTAGACAAACCCCAGCTGCTCGTACTGCTGGAGGGCTCGCTGCTGGAGGACCCGCTGCTTCCCTGGTTGGGTTCCTTCTTCGCCGGGGTACTGGCCTTCTTGCTCTTGGTGCGTTCGGAAGCGGCCTTTCGGTCTGCCGCGTCGGCTGCTGCACGCTTTGCCGCGGCATCGGCGGCGTTGGCCTGGGCAGCCTTCTCGGCGGCCGCGCGCTTCGCCCGCGCAGCAGCCTCGGCCTTCGCCGCGCGTTCGGCGGCTTGCTCGGCGGCAACCTTGGCGGCCTGTTCCGCGGCAGCCTTGGCAGCTTCCTCCTTGCGCTTGCGCTCGGCGGCCTCTCGGATCAGCCGTTCCTGGCGTTCCTTGATTTCGGCAACCACCTGATCGTGTTCATCCTCTTGCTTCTTGATCTGGGCCTTGACCTGGGGACGCTTGGCGTTGAGTTCTTCGCTGGCATCCTGGGCACCGTCGATGAGTTCGTCAACGTGGCGTTTTGACGCTTCGGCCTCGTCCCGGGCCGTCTGCTCCCGAACGAGGGCCGCCTCGGCTTGGCCCTTGAGATCGCTGATCTCCTCTTCGACGGCCGTCAGCCGCGCCTGCACGTTGGCATCGGTCGCCTGTTGTTGGCTGAGATCGCTGAGCACCGCGTTCTGGCTTCGCAGCGCCTGATTGGCCAAGCCCAGGCTGTCGGCCAGGCTTCCTTCATCGGAGTTGGAGTTGAGCATCAGGCTCAAGTTGCTGGACACTCCCCCACGCTTATAGGCCTGGGTGGCGATCTGGCCGATGGCCTTACGCGTGTCTTCCATCTTTTCCGCGTCCTGGACCATTTGACTGCTGATCTGGTCCTTCGACGCCTGGGCTGCATCCACGCGTGCGGAGAGTTCATTCACCTGATCAGTGGCACTCTGGACGCTGGCCCGGGCGGTCGAGAGTTTCTCCTGGGCGGCCGGAAGCTTGTCCTGGTAGCCCTTGAGCCTCTCCGCCGTCTTCTGGATGTCGGCATCCAGGAATTCCATATCGGTTTCCAGGGAATCGAGCTGCTTCTCGACCTTCTGCTTCTGGTCGTCCAGCTTATCGGCCTGGGCCACGGGAGCCATCAGCGACAGGGACAGCAGACTCACCAGGGCGCCACTAATCACGGCTCGGGACAGGGTCCCTCTATTGCGGTCCGCCACAGGGTCGGTCCTTTCAGTGGGTCGGCAGGTTCATGCCCGAAGCAGCCCAGGGAACAGGGGGTCGGAACAACCTAAACCTTCAGGTAACGCCTTAAGGTCAGGACCGACGATACACCAGCCAGAACGATACCCAGCGCAAGCAAGCCCGGCGCGACAAGGAATACCTCACTGGTGGCAATGAACGCAGTGTCCGGATACTCGATCGCCAGCTTGCCTTGGATCAGGTACTTCACCACCGCCCACAGCGTCCCCGAGGCCAGCACGGCTCCGATGAGGGCGGCAATCACCCCTTCCAGGACGAAGGGTAGTTGGATCACCGCCTTCGAGGCGCCGACCAAACGCATGATCCCCGTTTCCCGCCGTCGACTGAACGCCGAAAGCCGGATGGTTGTCGCCACCAGCAGCACGGCACAGAAGATCATGACCACCGCGATTCCCACGGCCACCAAGGAGGCAACGTTCATGATCGAGAAGATCTTCTCCAGCAAGTCACGTTGGTCGATGACGGTGTCCACGCCCTTCATCGGGGTAAACAGCTCGTTGATGACGTCGTACTTTTCCGGGTCCACCATTTTGACGCGGAAGGATTCCGGGAGCTGGTCCGCTGTGACGGTGTCCACGATCGGCGAGTTCTTGAACTGTTCGCGGAAATGTTGGAGGGCCTGGTCCTGCGACTCGTACTCGTAGCTTTCCACATACGGTTTAACGGCGGCAGAGTCGAGCTGGCCCTTAATGGCAGAACGCTGCGAATCGGTCACTGCGCCGTCGGCGCAGGTCTGCGAGCCGTAGTCGTCGCCACACAGGAAGATGGCCACCTCGACCTTGTCGTACCAGAAGCCCTTCATCTGCGTGATTTGCATCTGTGTCAGTGCGGCGGCGCCGACGAAGGTCAGGGAAATGAAGGTCACCAGAACGACTGAAATGACCATGGAGAGGTTTCGGCGCAGACCTGAGCCGATCTCGCCGAGAATGAATGCGAGCCTCATGCTTCGTTCTCCTCGGCATCGAAGGGAGCAATCGCCTGATCCTTCGGGTTGGCGGTTCGCAATTCGCGGGAACCGTCCCGGTTGACGATGGGGATCATGGCCGTGTATTCGCCGGCTTCTTCGTCGCGGATGAGTTTGCCTTCGTCCAGTTCGATCACCCGGCGGCGCATGGAGTTGACGATATCCGTATCGTGCGTGGCCATGACCACGGTGGTGCCATTTTGGTTGATTCTGTCGAGGATGTTCATGATCCCCACACTGGTGGCGGGGTCGATGTTTCCGGTCGGCTCATCCGCCAGCAGGATCCCTGGCTGGTTGACGATGGCCCGGGCGATGGCAACTCGCTGTTGTTCACCACCGGAGAGCTCATTGGGCATCCGCCGTTCCATGCCCTCCAGCCCAACGGTCCTGAGGACTTCGGGAACGGTGCTGCGGATGGCGGCCCGCCCCTTTCCGATGACCTGCATCGCGAAGGCGACATTGGAGAAGACGTCCTTATTGGGCAGCAGCCGGAAGTCCTGGAAGACGACGCCGATGCCACGACGCATGCGCGGAACCCTCCAATTGGGGATTCCCGCGACGTTCTGGCCAGCGACGTGGACGGATCCACGTGAGGCCTGGTCCTCGCGCAGGACAAGTCGGATAAACGTCGATTTACCGGAGCCGGAGGCTCCAACGAGGAAAGCGAAGTCACCGCGATCGATCTCGACGTCGATATCATCCAGCGCCGGACGGGACTTCTGGTCGTAGACCTTGGTGACGTGCTCAAATCTGATCATGGCAGTTCTGCCCACACGGACCACCGGTCAGTGTCCGAAAATGCGGGGCTTTGCTGGGGGAACGTACAGCACCGGCATTGAGCACTCTAGCCCCGTCGTTCTGCATCCGGGTGCAGGCGGCAGCGTGTGTCGGGGTCTTGGCCCCGACGGTGCGGGCCCGGCCCACCAAGGACCGGGCCCGTGTTCACGACGACTGCTGTGGACTATGCGTCCGCGAGTTCTCCACCCAGGGTGAGTTCGGGCTCGGTCGCGGCCCGGACTTCTTCGACGCTCACCCCGGGAGCGGTCTCCAGGAGCACCAACCCCTTGTCGGTCACCTCGATCACCGCCAGGTCCGTAATGATCCGATTCACCACGGCCTTGCCGGTCAGCGGCAGCGAGCACTCGCTGACGATCTTCGCCGAACCGTCCTTGGCCGTATGGTCCATGAGGATGATCACCTCCCGGGCGCCCTGCACCAGGTCCATCCCCCCACCGGGGCCCTTGACCATCTTGCCCGGAATCATCCAGTTCGCCAGGTCCCCGTTGGTGGAAACCTGCATCGCTCCCAGGATCGCCACGTCGATCTTCCCGCCGCGGATCATCCCGAAGCTCATGGCCGAATCGAAGAAACTCGCCCCCGGGTTGACCGTCACGGTTTCCTTCCCTGCGTTGATCAGGTCAGGATCCACATCTTCCTCGAGCGGGTAGGGGCCCACACCGAGGATGCCGTTTTCCGACTGGAGCACCAGGGTCCTGCCCTCGGGGATGTAGTTCGGAACCAGGGTCGGCATCCCGATGCCCAGGTTCACATATGCCCCGTCCACCAGTTCCTGCGCGGCCCGCTCGGCCATCTGCTCACGTGTCAGTGCCATCGTCTCAACCTTCCTTCGTCGCCGAATCGGCAGCTTCACCGGCGGGGCGCACTGTGCGCTTCTCCACTGGTTTTTCGATGTCCTTGCCGACTTCCAGGACACGGTGCACGTAGATCCCCGGTAGATGGACCTGATCCGGATCGATCTCACCGGGCTCCACGAGTTCCTCGACCTGGGCGATGCACACCTTGCCGGCCATCGCCGCCGGCGGGCCGAACTGCCGGGTCGCCTTGTTGAACACCAGGTTCCCGTGCTTATCGCCCTTCAAGGCGTGGACCAGCGCGAAGTCCGAGACGATCGCCTCTTCCAACACGAACTCGTTGTTCTCACCGCCCGGGGCGAAGGTACGAACCTCCTTGGGCTCCGAACCCTGCAGAATGTTGCCGTCGGCGTCGTACTTCTGCGGCAAACCCCCCTCGGCGACCTGCGTGCCGACGCCGGCTGCGGTATAGAACGCGGCAATACCTGATCCACCGGCGCGCAGCTTCTCGGCCAACGTCCCCTGTGGGGTCAATTCCAATTCGAGTTCCCCGGTGAGGTACTGACGAGCGAATTCCTTATTCTCCCCGACGTAGGAAGAAGTCATCTTCCGGATCCGGCCGGCGGCGAGCAGGACGCCGAGGCCCCACCCATCGACACCGCAATTATTGGAGACCACCGACAGGTCCGTCGCACCTTGTTCCAAGAGGGCTTCGATCAATGTCATCGGGTTGCCCGATAGACCGAAACCGCCTACTGATATGAGGGAACCATCCCCGATGTCCGCTACGGCTTCCGCCGCGGAACCGACGCTTTTATCCATTGCCAATTCAAAGACCTCCCTTGCTCCATGAAATATTGTTGCGGCCCCGCCGTCGGGCGCTGTGACCGTCGTTACGTTCCAATCTATCGTCTCCGGTCGGACTGAACCTTATTGGTCCAGCCGTCCGGACCGCTGATATCAGCGGGCGCTCCATCCGCCGTCGACGGTATAGGAAGCCCCGGTGACCATGCCGGCGTCCGGGGAGGCCAACCACGCGGCCAAGGAGCCGACTTCCTCTGGTTCCACCAGGCGCTTGACGGCCGATTCGGTGAGCATGATCGAGGAGACAACCTCGTCCTCACCGATGCCGTGTATTTTGGCCTGATCGGCGATCTGGGCTTCGACCAATGGTGTTCTCACGTAGGCCGGCTCGATGCAGTTGCTGGTCACGCCGTGTTCGCCACCTTCGAGTGCGGTGACCTTGGAGAGCCCCTCCAAGCCATGCTTCGCGGCGACATAGGCGCTCTTATAGGCGGAGGCACGCACCCCGTGGATGCTTGACAGGTTGATGATCCGCCCGAATCCACGTTCATACATGCCCGGAAGAACGGAACGGATGAGTAGGAAGGGGGCCTCGAGCATGAGCCGGTGGATCAGTCGCCAGTCCTCGGGAACGAATTCGTGCACGGGGTTGATGCGTTGGATCCCTGCGTTGTTCACCAGGATGTCAGCATCCAGGATGAGGTCCTCCAGCGCCGAAGTATCCCCCAGATCGACCTGCCATACCTTGCCTCCGATGTCGGAGGCGACTTGTTCGGCGGCCTCACCGTTGAGGTCCGCGACCGTGACCGTTGCGCCACGGTCGGCAAAGGCCCGTGCACACGCGGCTCCGATGCCGCTGGCTCCCCCTGTGACGATTGCGTGGCGTCCCTGCAGGTATCCGCTCATCTGTTTGCTCCCGTTCTCGCTATTCAAGCTGTTCCAGCGATCAACGAAAGCGTGCCGGCAGCAGCACGCGTTCGATCACTGCACTCGGATCATTGCACGGGAACGGGGCCGCTGTCAGGGGCAGCTAGGCCATCGAGGCGTCGTGACGCGCGCTATTCGGCGTGTTCATGCCGGGCGTTGGCCCGCCAGCGGATGCCTGCGTCGATGAAGTCGTCGATCTCCCCGTCGAAGACGGCGCCGGTGTTGCCGACCTCGTGCTCGGTCCGCAGGTCCTTGACCATCTGATAAGGGTTGAGCACATAGGAACGCATCTGGTCGCCCCAGGAAGCCTTCACGTCCCCCGCGAGCGCCTTTTTCGTCGCATGTTCCTCTTCCTGACGTGCCAGGAGGAGCCGGGACTGCATCACGCGCAGGGCGGCGGCCCGGTTCTGGATCTGAGATTTTTCGTTCTGCATCGAGACGACGATCCCGGTGGGGATGTGGGTCATGCGGACGGCGGAGTCGGTGGTGTTCACCGACTGGCCGCCTGGGCCGGAGGAGCGAAAGACATCGACTTTGAGCTCGTTGTCGGGGATCTCGACCGAGTCGGTCTTTTCGATGAGTGGGATGACTTCGACGGCCGCGAAGGAGGTCTGGCGTCGCCCCTGGTTGTCGAAGGGGCTGATCCGCACCAGTCGGTGTGTGCCGGCCTCGACGGACAGCGTCCCGAAGGCGTAAGGGGCATTGACCTCGAACGTCGCCGATTTCAGGCCGGCTTCTTCCGCGTAGGAGGTATCCATGACGGTCGTCGTGTAACCGTGGCGTTCGGCCCAGCGCAGGTACATGCGCATGAGCATGTCGGCGAAGTCGGCGGCGTCCACACCACCGGCGCCGGCGCGGATGGTGACCACCGCGGCACGTGCGTCGTATTCTCCGGCGAGCAGGGTGACGACTTCGAGCTGGCTCAGCGCCTTCCGCAGGGATTTCAGTTCCTTCTCTGCCTCGGCCAAGGAATCAGCGTCGTTCTCCTCTCCTGCGAGTTCGACCAGGACCTCAAGGTCATCGATGCGGGCTTCAAGGCGCTCGAGCCGGTTCAATTCGGTCTGACGGTGGGAAAGCTTGGAAGTGATTACCTGCGCGGCGGTGGGGTCGTCCCAGAGGTCCGGGACACCAGCCTGTTCGGATAGTTCTGCGATATCCGTCTTGATCTGTTCGACGTCGGTGACGGCTTCGATGGAGGCGAATGTATTGCGCAGGTCGCGGATTTCCGCGGGAAAGTCAGTAGAAGCCATGATCTTCCAAGACTACGTCATCTGGTGAGCCCGGTTCGGGCACTGGACTCCACGCTGATGGGAATTCCCTCGGGCACGAACCAGCCCACGATGGGTGGGCGCACCACGGCACGCAGGCGCACAACCGCCGTGGCGCCGTCTCCGCTGGGGCTTGCCCGGGCGATGGCGAATCCGTCGAACCTCTCGGCCGCACCTACGTCGGCGACGTATTTGGAGGCCGCCGCCGCCACCCCCGCATCACTCAGACGCAGGTTCAGCACCCCGTCTTCCCCGTTTTCCTCGACTTCGAAGCTGTCTGCAGCAGCGGTGACCGCACTATCAGCAACACTCAGGAGTTTGCGGGCCTGGGTATTGACCAGAGTGGCCGCCAAGGTCGCACTGACGGCCAGAAGCACGATCAACACATAGCCGATGATCAGAATCATCGATTGTCCGTCTTCGTTAGTCCTCGCAGACCGGTTGGCGCCCGGCTGCAGCTGCGCTCTCCGGCAAATGGGGGGCGCAATCATGAACCGTCGTCTTCTGTTGATCATGTTCGGATCACCCGAACCGATCGACGCGGACGGTTGCCGATGACGAGGAACTTCCGAATTCGAGGTCGACTCCTGGTGGCAGAAACGGCAAGCCGACACGGATGGAGACGTCCACTGACACCGTCGAACCCGGCTCAAGACAGGAAGGCGAGCATCGATATGCCATCGTTGCGGCATGGGCATCTACAGCAAGGTTTCCCAGCGCCACGTTGACGGCGTTCTTCGCCCGGGCAGCCCCTTCCGCCTCGGTATCGGCAGTCGCGAACGTCCGTGCAGCGTGGTCTGCAGCACCGACTGCCGCAAACGAGGCAGCCTGCAACTGCGAAGCGCTGATGATTAGATATGTGACCGGGACCAGCAAGAGGACTCCGAGGAAGATGAATTCGACCATGGAGGATCCACGCTCCGACAAATGCACATCGGACCAAGCCTGTCGAAGTCGGGTCAAGACGCGGCTAATCGCCATATCGCGCTGCCTCACCACTGACCTGCAGGTGCCCGCCAACAGCAAAGTACCCCAGGAGCGGGAAGGGCGTGCTGACGGTTATTCTCAGGCCGGGCTGGCCGCCGATGGTAGTGACCCTGAAGTCGACGTCCTTGCTCAGGCCCGGCCCCAGCGAACCACCGATGAGCTCACGCGTCCGCTGCGCCCCCTCGGCTGGTGATCGATCGGCCAGTGTGCCGAACCGTGCTCCCGACGCAGCGGCATCCATCAACGTGTTGCGTACGTGCAGGACAAGTGCCAGCTGCAGGACGGAAACAAACAGCATCGTCAACAGGGCGGAGACCATGACGAATTCCGCCACGGCGGATCCGTTCTCTGATCCACCTGGAGAGGCGCGCTTCCCGCAGGATATGCCGGCGTGCTGCAGAATTTTCATCGGCGGTATTCGACCCCGGCTTCTTCTAGCCGAGACCAGAAACTCGATTGATGGCTTGGTTGAACAGATCGCTCAGTCGCGGACCGGCGACGGCGAGTAGCGCCGCAACCAGCACTGCGGACATGAGCGTAATCATGACCCATCCCGGCACGTCACCACTTTCGTCATCGTGAATTCGCGAGCCGATGCTCCGGACCCGTGTCATGCAGATCAACGTCGCAGTCAGTCCGATCGCCTTGGCTTGGCTCCATGCGTTCTTCATTGTGTTGTGCCTTCCTGTTGGGTGGTTAGGTTCCGTGGATTTGACCGGACTCGGCATTCATAGATTCATGTCGATCAGCGAGAGGCCCGGATAGACGGCGAAGACGATGGTGAGAGGAAGAATGCCGAAGACGACGGGGATCATCATGCTGATTTCCTTACGTCCGGCAGTCTCCATCAGTTCCCTTTTGGCTGCGTCCCGTACGTCTTGGGCCTGGGCCCGCAATACTTCTGCCAAGGGCGTACCGCGCTCTGCCGCGACGGTGATGGCGTCTGAGAATCGAGTCATTGCGTTGAGATCGAGTCTTCCGGCCAATCGCTGGAAGGCTGCTGTCATTGCCGTTCCGGACCGGATATCCGCTAATAGCGCCTTGAATTCGTCCGGTAAATCACCTTCGGAAGTGCTGCAGATGCGTTCGATGGCGCCCACGGTGCTCTCCCCCGCCCCCACGGCCAAGGCGATGAGTTCGGCAATGCTCGGAAACTGGCCCAGAATCCTCCGGCTACGTCTGGTCCCCAGCTCCGTGAGATGCCACTCGCGGAATATGAATCCGGCTCCTGCTGCGCCAAGTAGAAGTGTGAAAGCGAGGAACCCATTGAAGTTCCCTCTCGTCGCCGATGCGACAACGAGGAGGCTTCCCAGCAGAAGACCGGCACCGGCATAGGTCAGTTGAGAAATTCGGAACTCTGTCACGCTCGAGTCCAACCCGGCCCGTTGGAGCCGTCCTTGCATCCCTCCCCCAGCCGGGTTGAAACGGTTCAACATGGTGACGAGATCTTTGAGAACGGGCCACAGGATCTTGACCAGCGGACCCAGCGGTGTTTCTGCAGCCACTTGGCCGGGGCGGGCACCGGATAGTTGTGATGCCGTACGCAGTTGCCCGGAAATGCGGTCTGAGAACTTCACGCGACGCATGGCGGGGAGTCTCACAAAACACAACCAGAGGCCTGCGCCCAACAGCAGCCCCAAGGCCAGCCCCCAGGCAATGGAGCCCGTCATTTGAGGATCCTTTCCTCAGAGGGCAGCGATCCAATGCCCAGCATGATCCGATAACACAGGAAGGAAATGAACAAACCGGCCAAAAGCACGATGGCGCCCCCGACCGTTGAATATGCTTTGACTGCCTGCGGTTGGGTCGACATGAGCAGCAGGATCACCCACGGAGCCGCGACGGCCAGGCGTGCCGCGTTCACCGTCCACGATTGCCGGGCTTCGAGTTCGCCGCGTGTGCGGGCGCTATCCCGCAGAAACCCGCCCAAGGTCCCCAACATCTCGCCCAGATCGGATCCCCCGACTTCGCGGGTGATCATCAAGGCCGCAATGATCTTGTCGGCGACAGGGTCTGCCAGCCGATACCGCAATCGCTCCATCGCATCATCGAAACGGGACGTCGCCCGGTAGTCGAGCCCGAACTCCGCGAACGCCGAGCGGAGTTGTTCGGGACCTTGTGCCCCTAATTGCATCAGAGCCTCAGGCAGTGAGAGACCGGCCCGAATAGCCGATCGAAGGTGATCGACGACATCGGGCCATTGCTCCCGAAGCACGGTCGCTCGCTTGGCTGCGCGCCAACGGACGACCAACAGCGGTACAGCGGCGCCAAAAGCCCCGAAAATGAGAGCGATCAGCGGCGACAAGGTGACAACAAAAACGATGGCCGCGATCACGAAGAAACAAACCACCATGGCAGAGATGAATCCTCCGGCACTGACTTTATCCAATCCGGCACGCAACAGAAGTGCCTGGATCCGACGCTTTTTCGGCTTCGCCTGTTTCGCTGGTTCGGTCCAGCACGCTTGCCAAACCAGCAGGAATCCCAAACCCAAGATCAGCCCCCAGACCAGACTCATGGTCCGACCCCCAAAAGCAACGTGGGGTCAATGCCGGCGTTATCGAACTTGTCATGTGCCAGATCCGCCGTGGGAGCCATCCGTAGTTCGCCGTCGGTTCTTTTGAAGGTCGTCGAAGACTCAATGATGCCGTTTTCCACCCTACGACCGAGTTTGATGATCTCGGAGACCCTGCGATGTCCCGCCGCACTCCGCTCGCAGTGCACCACGAGGTCGATGCAGGAGGCAACGGTCGGCAGCACGAAATTGGAGTTGATGTTTTCGCCAGCCAGCAACGGAAGCGTACAGATTTTCGTGACTGCATCACGGGCGGAGTTGGCATGGACGCTGGCCATCCCGGGAAGTCCCGCGTTCATCGCGATCAGCATGTCCAATGCTTCTGCTTCACGGACTTCGCCGACGATGATCCGGTCGGGACGCATACGCAAAGCTTCCTTGACGATTCGGCGCATATCGATTTGGCCGTGGCCTTCCAGATTCGACTGGCGGCACTGCATCGCCACGACATCACGGAGAGGAATCTTGAGCTCAAAGATCTCCTCCACCGTGATGACTCGCTCGCGGCTACCGATCCCGGACGCCAGGCAATTCAGCAAGGTTGTTTTTCCGGCCTGGGTCGCCCCTGAGACCAGGACATTGAGTCCGGCCCCTACGGCGGCGTGCAGATAGTCAGCGGCCTGCCGGCTGAGGGACCCCAACTCAACCAAGTGGTCCAGACGTGATGCTTTGACTATAAATTTCCGGATGTTCACGGACCAGTATTTTCTGGTGATATCCGGGATGACCACATGCAGACGCGACCCGTCGGGCAGTGCGGCATCGACAAAGGGCGTGGACAGATCCAAGCGACGTCCTGAAGTCTTCAACATGCGCTCCACCAGGATCCGCACGTGTTCGTCGTCCAACCGAATCGACGTCAACTCCGAGCTGCCGCCACGCGCGGCAAAGACCTCCGAAGGAGAATTGATCCAGATCTCCTCAACCTCCGGGTCATCCAACAACGGTTGCAGCGGCCCGAAGCCCGCGATGGCGTCGAAGACCGAGCGGCCTGTTTCCTCCAGGCCACCGAGACGTGGCAGCCCTTCCATTAAGGATCGCTCATCATAGTCACGCACTGCCGCGTCGACGATGCGCCGGATCTCAGTGACATGTTCGGAAGGGTCTAGGCCGCGGCGCCGAACACGCTCGCGCACCTCGTCCTCGATGATGCGTTGTCCGTCCACCTGCATCTCCCGTGCGAAGTTATGGGCACAGGACTCGATACCCGTGGTGTCCGCAACTGGGACAGCCCTTGTGACATTACCCACACCGCATACCCCAAACAAGGGATTAGGCCCACGTGTGGATAATCCCTGTCCAAGTTGTCCACAACATCCGATCAGCAACTACTGCGTCTGTGAATCAGAACTAGCGTGACCTGGAGCCGGGGATCATTGAGCGAAAGGCGCCTTCACATGACACTTCACGTCACCGTCGTCCGAAAGCCCCGGGGCTCATTCGACGCTGCTCCAACGACGTCATTCGAAGTCACCGGCCCCAAAGGTCTCACGGGAGCCGAGCTTGGAGACATGCTGGCCGACCTGGGCTACGCAGATCTCTGGCCGGCTGGTGGCAACCGGCTGGTTCAGTTGGATCAACTACCCGCTGAAGGGATGTTGACCCTCACACCGTTCAGCCGCCCACCTTCACCCCCGCATTCAAGTTCCGAAATATGGCTCGTCGCCATCAAGGGGCCGGATTGCGGTCCCCACCTGCTCCTCACCCGTGGCAGGTACTCCATCGGACGCGGGGACTGCGACCTGGCCACTTCGGATCCCGCGCTTTCCCGTCACCACGCCGACATCATCGTCGACAAGACCTCCATCGCACTCATGGAGACCACCGGCTCAGTCCCAACCGAACACAGTGCACCAATCCAAAAGCAGCGGTTGCTTGGTGCCGACGACGAGTTCTCCTTGGGCAACACGACCTTCCGCATTTGTTCCATCCGAACTGACGGCAATGAACAGTCCCGGAATGATCGTCGAACGCTATGGCCGCCACCTCCTACGCGCCTATCCTGCCCGGCTTCCGGCAGTAG
>RCNJ01000390.1_pt1 | contig 17939 bp, 17 predicted proteins | sample 2041171 | NCBI WGS metagenome assembly RCNJ01 (sample SAMN09708213, study PRJNA481090) | feces metagenome | biome: feces | host: Pygoscelis adeliae | place: Antarctica: Rookery Lake | collected 2010-03-01 | reverse complement strand
AAAGATAAGAAAGATAAGAAAGATAAGAAAGATAAGAAAGATAAGAAAGACTAAAATCAACAAAAAACTCTCCACTCAATTGTAATATTGAGTGGAGAGTTTCTTTATATATTTAATTAGTTCTTTGACGAATATTTAAAAAATCCTTATAAATTCATTCGGATATTTTTTAATTAGTTCTTTGACGAATATTTTAAGAACCTTATAAGTTCATTCGGATATTTTTTAATTAGTTCTTTGTAGAGTCTCTTTCTATCATTCGATGTGGTAAAATAACTTCAGTTTCCCCTACTTCTTCTTTGTTCATATATTTAGTAAGAAGCCTCATAGCTACTGCACCAATGTCATACATTGGTTGCATAACAGTTGTTAATGTTGGACGAACCATCATTGCAATACGTGTATTATTAAAGCCAGTTACTTCAATATCTTCAGGTACTTTATACCCTAAATCTTGAGCACCGTGAATTACACCAAGTGATGTTTCATCTGTAACAACAAATACTTGTTTGATATCATAATCACTTTTGAGTAATTTTTGAATACTCTTCATTCCGCCATCGTAATTACATTGGCCCTTAGCAATCAAATTCTCATCAAGTGTAATACCTGATTCAGATAATGCTCTTTCATAACCTGCACGTTTTAAATAGTTAGATTGTACATAATCATCACCTGTAATAAAGGCTGGTTGTACTTTTTCATTTCCTATTAACTTCATAGTTGCTTCAAATGCTGCTGCTTCATAATCAATATTAACTGATGGTAACGTGTTTGTCGGATCATAAGTCGCTGCTAAAACTACAGGAACTGGTGATGTTTTAAACTGATTAATATGTTCTTCAGTTATTTTTCCACCCATAAAAAGAATACCGTCAACTTGTTTTTCCAACATAGAGTTGATTAGGCTAATTTCTTTATCAATATTTTGATCTGAGTTACTTAAGATTGTATCGTATTTGTACATTGTTGCAATGTCTTCGATTCCTCTTGTTAGTTCTGAATAAAAAACGCTTGAAATATCAGGAATAATTGCTCCAACTGTTGTGGTCTTTTTACTAGCTAAACCTCTTGCGACAGCATTTGGACGATAACCTAGATCATCAATTACGCCTAATACTTTTTTTCGTGTAGTTGGCTTAACATTAGGGTTATGGTTAACAACTCGAGAAACTGTTGCCATCGATACATTTGCTTCTCTTGCTACATCATAAATAGTTATATTACTCATTATTATCTACCTCCGCACGATCTGTATTATACATCTGTTCTTATCATACTCTAGACGAGCGTAAAACACAAAAAAACAACAGAATTCTAACTTACTTGAATTCTGTTGTTTCTACTTATTTTAGTTTTTCTGAAAATTCATTTAGTTCATTCATAAATGTATCAAATTGATCAAAGTCCATTTGTTGTTGTGCGTCTGACAAGGCAACAGCTGGATCAGGGTGTACTTCTGCCATAATACCATCTGCACCTATAGCAATGCCTGCTCTAGCAGCTGGAATTAATAAGTCTCTTCTTCCAGTTGAGTGAGTAACATCAACAATAACTGGTAAATGTGTTTCTTGTTTTAAAATCGGAACTGAAGAAATATCTAATGTATTTCGAGTTGCAGTCTCATATGTTCTAATTCCACGCTCACAAAGAATAATATTTCCATTACCGCGTGAAATAATATATTCTGCTGCACCTATAAATTCAGCAATCGTCGCTGACATACCTCGTTTTAAAATAACTGGTTTGTCTGTTTCTCCAACTCTTTTTAATAATTCAAAGTTTTGCATGTTTCTTGCACCGATTTGAATCACATCAATATAATCGAGTGCCTCTTCTACATCCCCTGGTGTAACAATTTCACTTACAACAGCTAAATCATATTCATCTGCTACGCGTTTTAGTATTTTTAAACCTTCTAAACCTAACCCTTGGAAATCATAAGGTGATGTTCTTGGTTTATAAGCTCCACCACGTAATAATTTTAAACCTTTATCTTTAACTTCTTTTGCAACACTTGCTACTTGTTCATAACTTTCAACTGCACATGGACCAGTAATAAAGTGTGCTTCACCATTTCCAAACTTAGCACCATTAATATCAATAATTGTATCTTCTGCTTTTCTTTTACGAGAAACGAGTAGTTCTTTTTGATGATCATCTTTTTGAATGTCTAAACCAGCTTTAAATATTTCTTTAAAGATATGTTTAACTGTTCCATCTTCAAACGGACCATCATTATGCTCAACAATTTTATCAAGCATATCACGTTCTCTAACCGGATCATAACGACGCGTACTTTGCTTTCCTTTAATTCCACCAATTGTTTGTACAAGTTCAGCACGCTTGTTTACAAGCTTAAGTAAATCTAAGTTGATACCATCTAGTTCTTCACGTAATTTATCCATCTCATTGTTGGTCATCAAAACTACTCTCCTTTATAATTTTTTAACAATTGAAACAATTCATTTTATGTTAGTTTCTTTTGTTTTTTAGTTATAACTTCTAGTATATACTTTTCTGAGTAATAATTCTAATGAAAACATTTATTTTCTTTCATTTAAAAAAACCAGGTTTTTTCCACTTAATTAGTAAAGGGGAAAAACCTGGTTTAGACTCTTTTTTTTAGTTGAGCTTATTTTTTATTTTTAAAATCTTGTACATCTTTTTTAGCGTCTTTTTTAAAACCTTTTGCATCTTTTTCAGCATGCTGCTTTAAGTCTTGTGCATCTTCTTTTGCATCATCTCTTAAATCTTTTGCATCTTCTCTAATGTCTTCTGATCTAGACTTAGCATCTTCAGCAACAGATTTAGTGTGATCAGCAACATCATCTTTCATTTCTGAAGATGTGTCTGCAACATCTTGTGCTAATATTTTAGCTTTTTCTGAAAGGTCTTTTGCTAATTCTTTTGTTTTATCAGTTGTATCTTTAGAGAATTCAGTAACACTATCCGAAGCTTTCTTAGTTGCTTCAGCACCCTTTTCTCTTAATTCAGTTCCTTTAGTCATTGCAGTTTCTGAAAAATCAGTGCCTTTTTCTTGAATTGTGTCTTTCCAATCGCCTGCTTTTTCAATAGCTTCTTGAGAGCCTACGTTAATATCTTCACGCATTTCTTTTCCTGATTTTGGTGCAAATAATAATGCTACTGAAGCACCAATAACACTACCAATAAGTGAGCCTAATAAAAAGTCTTTTGTACTAAAACTATTGTATTCTGACATAATTGATCTCCTCCATTATTGTAAGTTAATTTATTTCTTCTTATTAACTAGATTTAAAACTGCTGTACCCCATTTTACAGCTTGGGTTGCTTTTTCAACGTCTTCTGTTGATGTCTTTGAAATATTAGAAGACAATCTGCTTAATGATTGAGTTAATTTGAAGAATGTTCCACCTAACTCATCAACACCATAAAACACATTATCTAATTTAGATGATTTATTAGTAATATCTGCCGCTAAATCATTTGTCTTTTCTAATAGATGTGTTGTTTCTGTGGTAATTCCTTCTACTTGTTTCTCTAAACCTTCTAGCGTATCCGCTACGTTATTAAGTGTTTTCTTTGCTGCAGTTAACGTTTGTGCGATATAACCTACTAGAACTGCAAATGCAATTGCTACAATAATTGCTGCGATTGATAATGCTGCTGTCATTTTATCCAACTCCCCTTTAATTAATAACTAAATTTCATCTAAATTTATATGCTACCTGTTATATAACCAAATGAATGATTGATTAAACATTTTTTTGATTATATTTCTATTATATACATAAATTTGTATTTAATCGACCATATTAAGGTAATTAATTACTTTTTTTCTTCTTCATAAGCGAATTGATATTTTTGAATATCTCCTGCACCCATAAATATTAAGACAGCATTCTCATACTTACCAAGTTCAGAGACATCTTCAATATCTAAAAAATGACTGCCTGGTACTTTATCTATTAAATCTTGAACTGTTAAGTCACCAGCTTCTTCACGAGCAGATGAGAATATATCACATAAATAAATATGATCCGCTGCTTTAAGACTCGTCGCAAAATCATCTAAAAACATAGCTGTTCTTGTATATGTGTGCGGTTGAAATATAGCAACAACTTCTTTTTGAGGATATTTTTTTCTAACAGAATCAATTGTTGCCGTTACTTCAATCGGGTGGTGTGCATAATCATCAATAATGATTTGTGAACCGAATTTATGTTCTGAGAAGCGACGTTTAACGCCACCAAATGAAGTTAAGTTTTGCATAACGTTACTTTGGATTCCTTCATAGTCACAAAAAGCAATAACTGAAAGAGCATTTAAGATATTATGATTTCCGTACATTGGAATTAAGAATGTATCAAAATATGTATTTCTGACAAATACATCAAATTGTGTTCCATCATCTGTTTCTTCAATGTTTTGTGCTTGGAAATCATTTGAATCTGATAAACCATAATAAACAATCGGTACACGCGTTTCTAGTTTATGTAAATATTCATCATCACCACAAGCAATAATTCCTTTTTTAACTTGATTAGCCATTTCTTGGAATGCATTAAAAACATCATCTACATCTTTAAAATAATCTGGGTGATCAAAATCGATATTAGTCATTATCGCATAATCTGGATAGTAGCGTAAAAAGTGACGCTTGTATTCACAAGCTTCAAAAACAAAGTATTTACTATCTTCATGCCCACAGCCTGTTCCATCACCGATTAAATAAGATATCGGCATACTTTCTTCTAGAACATGTGCTAGTAATCCAGTTGTCGACGTCTTTCCGTGCGATCCGGTTACGGCAACACTTGTATAATTTTTAGCCCATTCACCTAAAAACTCATGATATTTATAGTACTCTACATCCATCTCTTTTGCTTTTTTAATTTCAATATGTTCGTCAGAAAATGCATTACCTGCAATAATAATATCATCACCTGTAATGTTATCTGCTGAAAAAGGAAGTATCTCTATGTTCTTTTCTTTTAAAGCATCTTCTGTAAAGAAATATTTATCTATATCTGAACCTTTAACTTTTTCTCCTGAATCATGCAAAATATGTGCTAAAGCACTCATACCGGTACCTTTTATACCAATAAAATGGTAAGTTTTCATATTAATCCTCCAAAAATTTACTTCTTTATTTTACTTCTAAGATAACACGTTTTAATTTTTCATTCGGTTTATAGATTCGGCCTTGCTTTGCTGATGGTTCGCCATTTAATAATACATTATCACCTGTAAAACCAATGTCAATTTGTAGTAAATCACTACCTATACCATACATATCAACAGGTGCTTCTCGTTCTTCAAATAAAGTGATTTTTTCTTGATTAAATCCGCCGCTTGCTACTATCTTCACATGTTCGAATCCTTCACTATCTAAGGCTTCTCTCAGTGCGAAAACAAGTTCTGGATTAACACCACGTGGATCAAAAGTGCCCATTAAATCATAATTCCTTAAGAAATATTTATCTACCATTGTTCCAGATGTATCAATGCGAACTGCTTTAAGTTTCTCACCAAATTCATGAGCAACTTTTAATGAATCTGTAATGACGTCATTGTTATAATCAACTAATGCCATCAATTCATCTTCTGGATACACTTCATGATATGCTTTAGAAGCTGCAACAATATCCCCTTTAAACATTTGAATTAATGCATGAGGCATTGTTCCTATACCTTCTTTCCCCCACCATTCATTCATTGCATGAGTTGCTTGAGCAGTTGAGCCACCAATAAATGCAGCATAACCGTCACCAGCTTGTTGTGTAAAGTGATCATCACGGTCTCCCATAAATATAACCGGTTTTTGGACTCCTGATACACGCGCAGCTTTTGCAACATTATAAACATTCGTTGCAACAGAACTTCTCCTTGCGAATATTCCATCAATAATACCCTCTAAAAAACCAAAGTCTTGATATGGACCTGTAATCGTTAATACTGTTTCAAAAGGTTTGATTTTATCGCCATCTTTTAATGAATGAATTTCTAACTTTTCTGGATTCGTTGCGAATGTCTGAATAAGTGCGAGTACTTCATCACTACCACATAAAACTGACTTTCTTCTTTGAAAAAACTGCATCGTTACAGTATTATCAGCTAGTTTTTTCTCAACAATTTCTTTTGTTTTTAAAAAATAAACTGCAGAGAACCAACCCTCTCCAACTCGTTCATCAAATTTAAATGTTTTGTTAGTTAAACGATCTATTTCACCAGATAGTTTTTGTTCAATTTCCTTCATCAAAGTGGCCCCTTATTTTGCTTTATAGTTTTATTCTTGTAATTGTAAATTAAGCTGCTCTGCTTCTTCTTTACTAATCAGCACATCACGTGGTTTAGGCCCGTTCTGGCCTGAAACAAGTCCTTTATATTCCAATGTGTCAATGATACGCGCTGCTCGATTATACCCTATTCTAAACCTTCTTTGCAATAGTGAAGTACTTGCTCGGTGATGTTCAGTAATAAATAATATCACTTCACCTAAGAGTTCGTCTTCTTCCTCTTCTTCAATGAAACTTTGTATAAGTTCGTCTTGTTCAAAAAGGTAAGTTGGCTCAGCTATAGAACGCGCATGATTTGTGACTCGTTCAATTTCTTCATCAGATACAAATGGACCTTGTAATCTTAGTAATTTATTTGAACCGCTCTCCATAAATAACATATCGCCTTTACCAAGTAACTTCTCAGCTCCACCTTCATCTAGAATTGTTCTTGAATCAATTTGTGACGACACACTAAATGCAATCCGTGTAGGTATATTAGCTTTGATTAATCCAGTTATTACATCAACAGATGGTCTTTGCGTCGCAACAAGCAAATGAATTCCGGCAGCTCTTGCTTTTTGGGCAATCCGACAAATCGCATCTTCAACCTCTTGTGGTGAAACCATCATTAAATCTGCTAATTCATCAATAACAATCACAAGATATGGCATTTTATCAGCCTTGTCTGTTATTTTTTTATTGTATTTTGCTATATCACGTACACCTAAGTCGACAAAACGTTTATATCGATCTTCCATTTCATTTACTGCCCATTTAAGTGATGCCGCAGCTGCTTTAGCATCTGTTATAACTGGAGATAATAAATGTGGAATACCGTTATAAGGTGACAACTCTATCATCTTTGGATCAATTAATAAAAACTTAACATCTTCATGATGACACTTATAAATTAAGCTAAGTAAGATTGTATTAATACACACACTTTTTCCTGAGCCTGTCGCTCCGGCAATAAGTCCGTGTGGCATTTTATTAATTGAAGTAATAAGTGGCTCACCTTCTACTGTTAAACCTAATGCAATTGGTAAAGGATTTTCATTATGCTTAAATGACTCATTTTCAATGACATCTTGAAAACTCACAACCTGACGCGTTTCATTAGGTACTTCGATACCAACAGTATTCTTACCAGGAATCGGCGCTTGAATTCGTATATCTTGGGCAGCTAGATTTAGTTTCAAATCATCCGATAAGTTACGAATTCGACTCACTTTCACACCAGATTCAGGTCTCACTTCAAAACTTGTTACAGTTGGTCCTTGTGTCACATTAACAACAGATGCACCGACATTAAAATGCCTTAAAGTTTCTTCTAAGATTTCGCTTTGTTCTTGTAACCAATTAGAATTAGATTCTTCATTATTAGTGTCTTCACGATCATTTAAAAGATGTAATGGAATAGATGCTTCTTCACGTTCTCTAAGGTCTATTGGTTGTATTCGTTTTACAGGTTCAACTGCAGTCTGACGCTTAGACCTATCATTTTGTTCTACAGCAATAGACGGTTCAATTACACTTCTTGGTTCAACAGAATTGTTTGATTCTTTATCATCAACTTCTTTTTCTATTGATATCTCACTGGTAGGATTTTCTTTTTTTTCTTCTCTTTTTTGAACAACATTATTTGGAATTGGCTCATTAACCTCTGGACTTAAAAACGGGCTTTTTTTTTCGTTTTCTATTTCGCTTTTTTCATTAATTTGAGGTTTTTTTTCAAGTTTTCTAAATACTGCATCTAACTCATCTGGAGTTGATCCTCTTTTAAGTTTTTCAAATTCTTGTTTTTTTGTTGTTTCTTCTTCGAACTCAATTTCTTCTTCACGTTCTTTTTTAATAACTCTTTCTGGTTTAGAACGTGTTTTATCTTTACGTAAATAAGCAGGTACATTTTCCATCTTCGATAAATCTCTTTTTCGTTGATAAGAGAGTGTCGGAGACAGACTTTCTCCTGCATTATAAACACTATTAATCTGATTTTTTTGATTGCCTTTTATTGGATTTGATTTCTTTTTTCTTTTTGGTGTTTTATTATTAGTTGAATCTTCTTGAATTAAAGGAAAACTTAAAGGGATGTTTTGCGGATATTTATAGGCCACTTTTACTTGTGATGTAGAGTATCTTGGTTTACTATCCGTTTCTCTTGGATCATCTTTTACCTCTACTTCAGCTTCAACTTCTTCGTATGCCCAATTCTTAATTACTCTTGTGATTTTCCCCCACATAATATCACCTTCTTTTTTTAAAATATTAATACTACTAGTTTAACAGTTTTAAACTAGTTTTGCATTAGTAAGTGGAATATGCGTATTTACTTTTTTGGTTTTTCTGGTTTTTCTGGTTTTTCTGGATTTTTCGCCAAGATAAATACTGGCTCCAAACCATTTTCATCATAAACAAATGGTAATGATGTGATTGGAATCGTACCTTCGGCAAAGAACTTCATTGTTAATTGAGCTAAAATATCATAGCCAACATCATTTTCAATATCAGCAATGATTAACACATCTTGATGTGGCACACTTACTGTCAGTTCACCTTTTGCATTAGCTTTCATCTCTTGTAAAAACGCTTCATTTAAAATGCGACTTGCATCATAACCGTCTTGTGTCGCAATAAAATAAAAGTTATTATCTCGCACACGATCCTGCTTATAATCTGTTGATAATGAACGAATATTAAATAATGCGATTTCTTCAATTCTTTCTTTTGTCCACTCTTCTTCATCTAATAAAGCTTGATCAATTAGGCGGTATGATTTACCTAAATCGAGTGCATAAAAAATACGTGTTTCTGCTGTATGCTCAGTTGTTAATAACTTTTTTCCTGCTTTTGTTTCGGTAGGGAATGATGTTGCACGAATGACTGGGAAAATATGCTTTTCTTTTCCAGTTAAATCATGTTTTACATTCATTATTTTAAGCGCTTCTTGAATATGGTTAACAATTTCATCAATTGCCACGTCGCCTCTATCTTTATACTTTGCAACAACATTAGGAAGCGTTAGTGTTAGACCTTCACCTGTTTCTTTCCATTCAATTCTAAACTCATCATTATCACGGTTAAACGATGTTCGAAAATCATCTGTTAATAATCTTTCTTCTAATATACGTTTTAATTTAAAACTTGTCATCGACAATTTATAGTCCTCCTCATTATAATACAATCATATTTAAAATTCATATTTCATTATATATATGAATTCATTTATCTTAATCCAAACAAATGGATAACCTTTATTTTCTTTATTAAGTGGAGCCCTATATACTATCATACTATGTAAAGCTTATTACACAAAATAATTCTTCTCATTTAAGATTGAATGATTGGGAATTTGTTTGTATAATCAGAATTGGAGGGATAAAAATGAATTTAACTGTTTATTTAGCTGGAGAAATCCACACTGATTGGCGTGATCGTTTAACAAGCGTGGCAGAAAAAGATGATTTACCACTTACTTTCGTTTCACCTCAAACAAATCATGATCGTTCAGATGGTATTGGTGAAGCAATCTTAGGTGAACAACCTAGTCCACTTTACACTGATGCGGCTGCTTCTGATATTAATAACTTTAGAACAAAAGTGATGATGGAGAAAGCTGATATTGTGATTGCCTTATTCGGAGAAGATTATAAGCAATGGAATACAGCAATGGATGCGAGTGCTGCTATTACACTCGGTAAACCTACGATTATTATTCGTCCTGAAAAGTTTATTCATCCATTAAAAGAACTATCTAACCGAGCAAATGTAACAGTAGAAACTGTTGAACAAGCATTAGATGTTATTAAATATATCTATGAATAAAAAATTCCTCTTGAAATTTTTATATTTCAAGAGGTTTTTTTATGTTTTTTTTAGTGCATGTTCATATTGCCCTTTTAAAAGTTGTACAACATGTTCAAACATCTCTATTCGATTAATTTCACCTTCTGTAAAAATACCAATTGCACCTTCAAACTCACGTGTATTGAATTTTTTACTATAGTTATCAATCAACGTACTTAATTCTACGCCTGTAAATAAGTCAGCAATAAACTCATCAGGCAATTTAATTCGGGCACCACTTGCTTTAATAGCTTTAGTATCTGGGCTCATTAAAACGCCCCAGTTACATAAGTAAAGTTCTTCATTAATAAGCATTACGCCACCTTCTAAACCAATCGCAAGATCATCTGGATAACTTTCATGACAATGATTCGCTCGATTGATTGCCCCTAATAGCGTTTCTTCATCCGTTGTCGGTTGACTGCTAACTTCAGAAGGTGAATCTATGCCTTCAACTTTATAGTCCTTAAACACTTGTTTAACGGCTTTTATTTTAGCTTGATTAAATGATCCAATAATAACTTTCATTTATTTACTAAGAATTGTATCAACTGTTGTTTGGTCTGTTGCTTTGACAAGCTTAACAATCAATTCCTTCGCTGCTGCGTAATCATCTACGTGAATCATTGAACCAGACGTATGGATATAACGTGAACAGATTCCTATTACAGAAGACGGCACACCATCATTTGATGTATGTACACTGCCTGCATCAGTGCCACCTTGAGAAATGAAATACTGATAAGGTATATTATTAGATTCAGCTGTATCTAAAATTAATTCTCTCATACCAGTATGTGTAATCATCGTTCTATCAAATATTCTAAGTAATGCACCCTTACCTAACTGACCAAACTCTTCTTTATTTCCTGACATATCATTAGCAGGTGAAGCGTCTAGTGCATAAAAGATATCTGGCTTAATCATATTCGCAGCAACTTTAGCCCCACGTAAACCAACTTCTTCTTGAACTGTTGCACCTGAATATAATTGGTTAGGTAATGTTTCATTTTGCAGTTCTTTTAATAATTCAATTGATAAACCACAACCATAACGATTATCCCATGCTTTAGCTAAAATCTTTTTTGGATTAGCCATTGGTGTAAATGGACTAATCGGTACTGCTGTATTACCTGGTTTAATTCCAATATTAAGTGCGTCATCTCTATCATCAGCACCAATGTCAATTAGCATATTTTTAATTTCCATTGGTTTAGCACGATCTTCTGGTGTTAGGTTATGCGGCGGGATCGATCCTATCACTCCTGTAATCGGTCCGTTTTCCGTCATGATTTGGACACGTTGAGCAAGTAAGACTTGGTTCCACCAACCACCTAGAGGTTGAAAGCGTAGCATCCCGTTTTCTGTAATTTGTGTAATCATAAAACCCACTTCATCCATATGCCCAGCTACCATGACACGTGGCCCTTCACCTTTTTTAACACCGAAAACACCACCTAAGTTATCATAAATTAATTCATCCGAATATTTACCAAGTTCTTTTTCCATAAACTTTCGCACACGTGACTCATCACCTGATGCACCTTGTAATTCTGTTAATATTTTAAACATATCTTGTGTCTCTTGTTTCATCTAAAATCACTCTCTCTTTTTTTATACTCTACCTCTTAAATTAGCGAACTTTATTAAAAATAGCAAACTAAATATTGCGAAACACTTAGTTTTTTGCGCCAGACAATGTATAATAGAAATTACTGTTAAATATATAGAATTTGAGGTGAATTTAATGAACCGTCGTAATACTTTAATAACATTAGTTCTTAGTTTTGTTGCAGGTTTTCTCACGAAAAGCATTTTAGATGATAAAAATTTATCACCAGAGAAAGCTCTAGAAATTGCTAAAGAAGCATTCAATGCGAGTGGACCTATTAGTGGATCTTGGATATACATGACACCAGAAACACTAGAAAAAAATGGTTTAAACTACAGTGTTTATCGTGGTGGAATTACACGCCATGTTGATGGTAAAAATGTTGAAGCTGTTTTCTTTGCTGACGTTAATACTGGTGCAATAATTGAAGTTGAAAACTTTAATTAAGTAAAAGTCATTTAGTTATAACTTATCCGAACTTGTCTTCAGATATTATCTGAATGAATAAGTTCGGATTTTTATGTTCATTTTATTCATATTCATAACGCAAACGTTTTAATTCTTCTTTTACCTTTCCTTTTTCATCTAACTTTGCAGCTCGTAAGTATGCATCATGATAAAAAGTAAACCATAAATCTTTTTCTACACCATAAGGAATCCATTTCTCTTTTTTAAATATCGACGTCATTGGATAATCATCATAGGCTAATACCCATAGACTATTTGAATGAGCATGTGTCGGCATAATATCTGCCATATGAATAAATCCTTCATGTTCATCCTCAAATATAATAATACAATGTCCATTACTATGGCCACCTGTATGAATCATCTTTAATCCAGGCAATACATCAAACTCTTCAGTAAATGTTTGTACTTGTCCTACAACCGACTGCCAGTTCATTTCAAAGTACGTACTCGCAGATCTTATATTCGGATTTTTCATTTCATCCCACTCAATTTGTGAAACATATATTGGCACTCCTTCATAAATTGATTGATAGCCTGTTTCAGTCTTTTTAGTGAGACCGTTAGCATGATCATAATGTAAATGAGTCATTAAAATCATATCGATATCTTTAATTGTTAAATCAACCTCATTAAGTGATTCTTCTATTCTTGATTCTTCACGTATACCAAAATTACGTGTTTGTTTTTCGTTAAATTTATTATTTCCTAGCCCTGTATCAACTAATATATTTTTATTATCAACTTGAATAAGAATTGGATCCGTCCTGAGTTCAATTTGATTGAGCTCATTAACCGGATATTTTCTTGTCCAGAGTGCTTTTGGCACAACACCAAACATAGCACCCCCATCTAAATATGATACTCCCCCTTTTAACCAAGTTAATTTAGCCCGTCCTACGTTTAGCGTCTCCATATTTCAACCTCCTTAAATTAATGTGTTCCGAGTAAGATAATTTTTTCATGCTCTTTAGAAATAACACAAGTAGATGTTTTACTCGTTTCACCGTCTACTTGTAAATCCACTTCATTTTCAAAAATAAACTCAACGCGGTCTGTATCAATTTGCTCTACTTCTTTTAACTTAGTATGTAATCCTGAAAAAACTGTAGCAAATAATAACATTACTTTTAAGCGTGATATTGAATGGATTAAAATAACAGTAAATTCACGTTCATTATTTATTGCTTGAGGCACTAACTTCATACCCCCTCCAACATAAGGGTGGTTAGAAGCCGAAGCTACCCAACAGTCTTTTATTTCTCGTTCGTAACCGTTTACATTCACTTTTAAGTTTAAAGGTTTATAAGAAATTAAACCTCTAATTAATGTGTAAGTATAACTTAATTTACCTAAACTTAGTTTATTCAAAATTATTTTAGCTGACGATTCTTTTGCATTTTTTGTAATTAATGCGTCAAATCCAAAACCAATACTATTCCCAAAAACATATTTTTTTGAATCTGATTCATACATATTGGGCCAATATGTAACAGGGTTTTTTTCTAAAATAACACGCTTTAAAATTGCCTCTGAAGAACCTTTTATTGAACATCCTCTAGCAAAATCATTTCCAGATCCACCTAATAAAAAGGATAATGGGAGATTTCGATTCGTTAAGCCATTTAAAAACTCATAAATCGTCCCATCTCCACCAACAATAATAATCGCATCAATCTGTTTTTTTGTCTCACTTAATTCAGACGCAATCTCTGTTGCATGTCCCTCATATTTTGTATATATAAAGTGCGCATCAATGCTTCTATAAATATTTGTCTTTTGTAAATTTTCAAATATTCGTTTTGCTTTACCATTTCCTGCTTGAGGATTCACAACAAATATATACATTAATGCGCTCCTTTTTATAAACTATTTAAATAATTCATTTCTTCTTCAGTTAACCTTCTGAATTCACTTAAATTAAGTGATTCATCTAAATTTATTTGACCCATTTGAATTCTCTTCAAATAAATAACTTCTTTACCTACAGATTTAAACATTCTTTTTACTTGATGAAACTTCCCTTCAGTAATTGTCAGTTCAATCTCGGAAATTTCACCTGAATCATTTATTTTTAACTCCCCTGGCTTTGTTAAATATCCATCATCTAAAACGACACCTTCACTAAATTGCTCAATATCCTCTTCAGTAACAACACCCTTAATTTCAGCAAAATAAGTTTTCGGTACGTCATAATTAGGTGATGTTAGTTTATGATTAATTATCCCATCATTTGTGATTAACAATAAACCTTCAGTATCTTTATCTAGTCTACCTACGGGAAATAAATCATAATGTTCATAGCCTTCAATTAAATCAATCACGACAGGATCAGAGCTATCTTCTGTTGCAGATAGATAGCCATCCGGTTTATTCAGCATGAAATAAACATATGCTTCATGAATAACTGTTTCTCCATTGATCGTAATTGTGTCTTTATCAGGATCAACATTAATATTTACTTTCTTAACTCTTTCATCATTTACTGTGACTATACTTTTTTTAATGAGTACTTTAACATCACGCCTACTTCCATAACCAGCATGAGATAATAATTTATCTAAACGCACTTAACCCCTCCTAAATTTCTTAAAGAAACGATCTAAAAATCCAATCTTTCCACCTAATGTTTTCTCAAGTAATGTTGATTTATATGCTAGAATAAAGTAAATTAAGCCACCTAAACCTACACCTAAGACTAGTATAACCGAAACACCAAATCTTGAATCTTGATAATTAAACATCATATTCATTATGTATTTAAATCCTACAAGGCCTATCAACATAATAAACGAAAACAACAAAACAAGTAATAGACGTCTAAATACTTCTTTATAAGAAAATCCAATTGATGATTTAATGCGTACTAAATTAATTGTTAGAGCAACAAATACTGCTAACATTGTTGTTAAAATTGATCCAATTGCTCCAAATTGCTGGATCATCAATGTATTTAGTCCAATTTTAACTGTAAAACCGATTAATAAACCAACAACAGCAAAATTCTGTTGATTAATTCCTTGAAGTATCGCAGCACTCACTGAATATAGTGCAAAGAGTAGTGCTACAGGTGCATACCAAGCGAGTAGATAACTCGTCAATTCAATATCACCTAAACCGTATAAAGAGCCATACGCTTCATAAGATAAAGCAACTAACCCAACAACAGCTGGAACAACAACAACAAATACAATCTGTAAGGTTTGATTAATCTGTTTTTTCAAATTAAAATAATCATTATTTGTAAATGATTGTGTAAGGACCGGAATAACTGTCATTGAAATACCTGTTGCTAACGTTACTGGGATAATCACTAGTTTGTGTCCATATAAATTAATTGCTGCAAATGCAGCCTCTGATATATCACCTTGACCAATTGATGCCATCGCTTTATTAAATGTGAATGTATCAACATTTTGGTATAAAGGAATAGCTATACTTACTAAAATAAATGGACCTGCATATGAAAATAACTCCAAAATTAGATCTTTTATCGGAATTTCTTCTTTAACAATTTGAGCGTCCACTTTAGTCATCGTATAACCTTTTCTTTTTATCCAATAAGTCATTAATACAGCTAATGAAGCAATTGCTCCAACAAACGCTGCAAAGGTTGCAAAACCAACTGCTGTTGCAATTGAACCATTATAAATTTTTATAACAATAAATGCAGAAGCTAACACAAATACAATACGGACAACTTGCTCGACTACTTGTGAAACAGCTGTTGGTCCCATTGATTGATTCCCTTGGAAGAAACCTCTAATAATACTCGCAGCTGGAATAATTAATAATGCAAAACTAACCATTCGAATAACCAATTTTACATCGGCAACACTGTTACCATGTTCATCATCTACTACAAAACTTTGTGCAATCCAATCTGCACTAAAAAATAGTATTAAAAATGAAATAACTCCTGTAATAGTCATTAATATTATACCTAATCGGAACATACGCAATCCTGTGTAATAATCCCCTAAGGAATTATATTTGGAAATAAACTTGGAGGTTGCTAATGGAACACCGATTGTAGAAATACTTATTAAAATTGTATAAGGATTGTAAGCATATAAATATAATGCTCCACCCTTACTACCAACTAACTCATTAAATGGAATAACATAGATCATTCCAAGAAATTTAGAAAGAAATGCAGCTCCAGTGAGTAACATTGTCCCTCTAACAATTGTTTTTGACATAAATTCACCTACATACTTTTCCTGTATTTAAATATCTTCTCTATTTTATCATATATATACTGCCTTAAACATTAGTTTCATCTATATAATAAAAACTTATTATAAAAAGGCTACTTAATTTAAAAGTAACCTTACTATAAAATTAGACACTTTCTATAACCATTGCTATTCCTTGTCCGCCACCAATACAAAGACTTGCTACCGCATATTTACCTCCACGCCTTTTTAATTCATATGCTACGGATAAAACAATGCGTGTTCCTGACACTCCTACTGGATGACCTAGAGCAATTGCTCCACCATTAACATTTACGATTGATCGATCTAGTTCAAGTTCTTTTTCAACTGCTAAATATTGTGCTGCAAAAGCTTCGTTAATTTCAAATAAATCAATATCTTTAATTGTAAGGTTTGCTCGCTCTAATGCTTGCTTAATTGCGGGTACAGGACCAATTCCCATAATTGTTGGATCAACCCCTACTATCCCCCAACTAACAATCCGAGCAATTGGTTTCAACTTATTATCATCTACTGCTTTTTCACTAGCAATGACTAATGACGCAGCTCCATCATTAATTCCTGAAGAATTTCCTGCTGTTACCGAACCCTCTTTTTTAAACGCAGGACGTAACTTATTCATATCTTCGAGTGACAGGTTTCTTTTAATATGTTCATCTTTATCAATCATTGTTTTTTCTCTTCGTGTCTTTACTTCAACTGGCACAATTTCTTCAGCAAAGTGACCATTATCTACAGCAAATTCTGCTCGTTTATTGGATTCCATAGCAAATATATCTTGATCAGCTCTTGAAATATCATATTGTTCAGCTAGCTTTTCTGCAGTCATACCCATTCCAGATCCAGTATAAGCATCAGTTAATGTCGCTTGTAGCATATCTGTATATTCTAAATTACCCATTTTTGGACCGACAAAACGATTAGTAAAGTTAGAATAAGGTGACATAGACATATTTTCAGCTCCACCTACTAAATTAACTTCACTTTCATTGAGTAAAATTGACTGAGCTCCCGAAATTATTGATTGTAAACCTGATCCACATAAGCGATTAACTGTTAAAGCACCTATTTCTTCAGGTACATCAGCTCCTAGTCCAATATGGCGAGCTAAATATGCTGCATTCTCACTTGTATGAATAACATTCCCATAAAAAACATGATCTATCTGATGTGGTTCTACTTTAGAGCGCTTTAATGCTTCCTTAGCAGTCACAACACCTAATTCAGATGCTAATACATTTCTAAATGATCCTCCGAATGATGTAAATGCTGTTCTAGCACCATCAATTATATATACATTTTTCATAATGTCACTCCTCTAAGTATTTTCTTCGATATATGATTGACAACTTATTTACCATTGTATCATTATATAACTTACATTTCATTTTAAGCATAAAAAATAGAGGTTACTCTGAAATTAAATTCAAAGTACCTCTATACTTTTGACTGGCGGCGACCTACTCTTGCAGAGACAAAGTCTCAACTACCATCGGCGCTGAAGAGCTTAACTACTGTGTTCGAGATGGGAAC
>RCNJ01000389.1_pt1 | contig 18037 bp, 12 predicted proteins | sample 2041171 | NCBI WGS metagenome assembly RCNJ01 (sample SAMN09708213, study PRJNA481090) | feces metagenome | biome: feces | host: Pygoscelis adeliae | place: Antarctica: Rookery Lake | collected 2010-03-01 | reverse complement strand
CTTAAGTCGTTAGAAAGCTCACTATGGTCGTCTTGTGGGCTAATAGAAATCCAGTGCCAATTCTATCGTAGCATATAGGAACGAGCTCCCCAATGACCCTCTTTGAAATAGACACTTGGTCGTTTATAACCTTTGAGCACTAGCTAAATCTCAGAAGTGAAAGTCTTCCCGAAGCCTGTGCAAATACAACAATACGCATCCCATGGTGTACAAAATGGGGTCGATATTCAGTATGACGCCATAAAGGATTTGTCCCCCCTTCCACTATCTAATTGTCTGATACAAATAGAGACGATGCAACCTTGCTATCTGGCAAGAAAGCGACTGAATTGACCCAGCTCGAGTGGCCTTTGAACGATCGCAGAGCCGCACCGTCCTACCATCTGACCCGGACACACCGACTTGCCGTCTGGCTAGAAGGCGACTGTGACCCCATTCGAGTGGCCCTCGAACGTCTGCAGAGCCGCGTCCCAATTTAATTGCATTCTTGGTTTTGTCAAGACCCATGATGCGATATATTTCTCAGAATGTTTCCGAACCAGGCTAATTTCAAGGGCCAAGACTAGGGCCGAACAGTATATCTGGAGCGGTGCCTGATCAACCGCGAAACGATTGTGCAGAATAAATCGCTTCGCATCATAGACAAAGGCATGTAGGTCAGGGCTTTCCTCCGGCTTGGTTTACGTTAGTCAATATTCGCCAGTAATAGTATCGGAACAGCCTACTTTAACACGAGTCTCTAAAAGGGGCATCGCAACAATCGCCTCTGACGTTTTACCCAGCCAACCAAGCGCCTTGAGAAAATGAAGGAGGTGTTTCTGTAGGAATACGTGCACTTCTACACTGTCTCCCCGGGATGCTCCGCCTTCTTTGAGATGGTGGACCCAAAAGGAGCAGGCGTATTGCAAATATTCCGGAAGATAATTCAAAATAGCGCCATTATCTATCTCTTCTCTGCGAGTTCCTACCTTCTTGACGTCGCAATTATCATTTTAACAGCTGCGACAAAAATCTAAATAGTAGATTTCTCAGCCCACTTTGGTATGCGTCTTGGCCGAGTGGAATGATAGTCGAGCCTTCTTTGCAATCGACAAAGTAGTCCTTGGCTGATTTGTGGGCAAAGTTGACTGTCTGACCCTGCACCGTGAGGAATGAGCCACATGACTGAACTAAGCCCAGCACCTCCTTTGGATAGTCAATTTTGCAAGGATACCAAGCTCACTGGATACAGATTGACGGCGGGCCAATGTCATGTTGCGGAGAATCTTTTCTAACTCTTTCACACCCTCGCCTTGCTTGCTTTGCTCCATCATTTGCTGATATAAAGGATCTAGTCTTTTAGGGAATCGGGCACAAGCTTTCAATGCCCCTTGCGGTGATTTGTCCTTTTCAAGCTCTTTGTAAACCAGGCTTACACATAAGAAAGCTCCATTATTGCCATGTTCTTCAAAATATTGTCAAACAGTGCTCGCAATATCAATACCGTACTCCCTTAGCGCTATTAAATCATCCACCCTGAAGGCAATGAAGGATTTGACAGCACGAGCCACATAGTATCCATAACAATACTCATGGAGGACACATTGATGAGGGTCCCGCACGGCAGTGCAACGTTACTGTAGGACGATGCATTGACATGGTAGTAATCATTATACCTCTGATTTAAGCCAGTTCTCATGGCATGACTGAGCTGGTTCCTGTTTATATGGTGCCTGCCGTATACTCCGAAAAACTGCAACACCAGGGTTCAGGACGCACGTTCAACCTCCTACCTATCGCATCGGATGCGCCTTTTGACTCCTTCAACAACAAGCGAGTTAGGCTGCCCATCATTTGGTTTCTTGTGTAATCCCCCCCGCCTAACCCAAGTCAATGCTTATTCAATGCTATCAAAACCCCCGACCCCTTATTGCCAGCCCATATTGTCACTATTTATCTTTAAGCCTAACATTGGTCTCTCGGTTGACTTTTAACCGGGTTCTCACCTCCGTAACCACATTCGACACACCCTTCTCCTCTCCAAGCTCTTTCCACGGGTTCTCGTCAAATGTCAGGTCACAGGAGCAGACGTACCTTAACTCATTCCTGACCTCCTCCCAGTTTTGCCTCTGCGTCAGCCCCTTCGAGGCATTGGCCTGCTTGTTTCGAGGAATATCCTGGCAGCCGACTGAAATTGTGATCGTCTCTATTGCGAAGCGAGGCCTAGTTTCTCACAATTTTTGAGGGCATATGGTTATTCATCCTCACTACATGATGTTGGACGCAACAAATTCAACACATTCGCATCGTCGATGAAAGTGGAGGCATCATTGTGTGTTTTGCAGTGATGACGCATTCGAAGCCAGGTGGAGAGAACCAGTTCAGTATTATGACATGATTCAGGAGACTACATACTGCTATTACTACCTATTCGAAACCATAAGAATATCAATACGTTACTCATCTCATACTTGCCACTTCCGCTTCATGAGTTTTTTTCCCCAGTATACCGGCCTCATCGACCAACTCCTATGGAGTCGTTTTTGTAAGATCAATCACCATATAAATCCATCCTCTGGCTTACGAGTGACTAGCATAATTTTTCCTACATCATATGACCACATCACAGAGACATCAATAGGTCACTCTCTCACGGGGAGAGGTCAACCGCGCTACCATATGAGACCAGGAAACATATACTCGTAAAGGGCTTGAACAACTTGACGACAGCCTTGGAGCCGTTCAATACAGCCTACGTTCAATGTTTCAGTGCTTTATGTCTACGACCACCCTTTGAGTATTGAGCAGCAAAGTCGCGGCGGCCTGGTTTCCGTTCTCAAGGAACGGAAACACCCACAACAGCGGCGTTCTATCTTCCCTCTCATTTAGAATACGCAGGGGGCCCGAAACGGCACAACAGGCGACATGACATACAGTAGACGCATATAAAGAAGCGAAGACCGAGAACTATATTCAGCATCTGCTGATTTGATTATACTGGTATTGTTTACTATGTGAGGATGCTCGGAGGCTAAGCTGGGCGCGAGCGGACATTGCTGAAGAACGTTTCAGCCGTCTATAAAGAGCTAAAAGTAAAACCACCACCTCCTCCACATAGAATCAAAACATCAAGTTCCTCTCAGTCATTTAACATTCCATCAAAAAGACGAAAGCTTTTGGACACCTGCTCATATTTTGTGGTTCCTCGCTCATCTCCTGTCCAACCGCCGTCTCCACGTCAACGGCCCGCCATCCACACCCCAACCGCACCCGCAAAATCGGCAAAATCGGCAAAATCCTAACAACTACAATTCCACTGTTGAAGAATTGTGATGATTATGCAATCAGATGACCTACGCAGGGATCGAACCTGCAATCTCTTGATTCGTAGTCAAGCGCCTTGCCATTGGGCCAGCAGGCCTGTTTGCTATGAGTTTTGGGCGCCCCTAGCGTCTATAATCGTAACATTACACCTTTTGCATCTTCTGCAAATTCTTTTGACTCCCTGCTTTCGTTTGATTAAGAAATGGTATGGATATGGGTTATTTTCGTCGAGATATCTTGGATTATGCTGGATGGATCATGCCTTCGGTCTCCTAACTTTGTCGCGGAGGCCTAAGCCAACTTCACTCCAATGCGTCCGCACAGCTTTCAGTAACGCATACGCCAGCAGTCTGTAAATCAGCGTAGCCAGTCCCACACCCAGTATCTCCAAGCCTCTATTATTCCCCGCAAAGTCGAAAAGTTCCAGTACGGCCTCGCCATTGGACACAATGCAGTCGTCGCTTCCTGGAATTTGCTGATCAGGACCACAAGTAAGCTGGACGCCACGAAGTGTGTAAGGCGCGAGATTGGCGATAGCATAGCGGATGGGACTGAGGTAGTTTACGGCCTTGAGGAAGACTGGCATGCCGATACTGAGGATGCCGGACATGCAGAGGGAGATGGAGAGGAGGACTGAGGTCAGATTTAGGGCGAAGCCGGAGTGGGAGAAGAGGGTGTTGAACTGGTGATGTTAGCTTCGCTCATCGCTACATCTCCAATCGATATAAGTTGATGGATTGTAAGGAAAAGGAGAACATACCATGATACCCAAACTCTCCCCACAAGAAACAATACAAAAGCAATTGAAAAATACAGCAAAAAAAGTCATCGGGCTCCTTGGAAGTCCTCCCGCGATATCGACAAGCACCGCGAAGACGAGGCACGTAACCACCTCAAATGGGACCTCTCCCACGGTATACTGCGCCATGAATGCTTCAACAGAGTACGCGCCGTCGTCATCCTCTCGATAGAATACCGCCTTCTCGTTAGGGTATATCGCCACATTTTGGAGCATGCCTACGAAGTAGAGGGAGCAGATTTGTTGGATCACTCCTACGCGGTTCTGAATGGAGAAGTAGTCGTTTTTGAGGGGTGCGAAGAAGAGGGCCAGGATGATACCCAGACCGACGACTTGCATACTCCTAGCAATAACGAGTGGTGGTTGACGACGGAGGTTGATGAAGGAGCGATGCAGGAGCAGCGGGAAGGAGGTCGTGAATCTCGCCCTACCACGCACGAGAGAGCCGAGCTCGGCGGGTGTTGAGACAGCTGTTGTTGCTTGTTGTTTTTCGGGATGTGAGGATTGCCATGCTGAGATGAGTGTCTGTACTCTTTGTCGTGAAGCCTCTTCGCGGTGCTCCGATTGCAGGTCGACGGTGATCAGATCGAGGGCGAAATCGGCAGGGTTGGTGGAGGTAGGACATGGATAACCGAGATTGGCGAAGTGAGGCAACATCTCTGGTCCAGGCCCGACATAGCATGGCTCTCCGCCTCGAGCTAGGAGAAGGACGTTCCCGAAGTGCTTGAAGAGGTCTGATCTAGATTGATGAATCGTGAGGATGAGTGTTCGGCCTTCGTTCGCCAGGCCTTGAAGTACATCCATGATGGAGCTTGCTGTGAACGCATCAAGGCCACTCGTCGGTTCATCGAGAAGTAGGATGAACGGTGCGGTAAGAATCTGAACTGCTATACTGACTCGGCGCTTCTCTCCACCTGATATTCCTTTGATCAGGTCGCTGCCTATCAGGTTGTCGGCACAGTCCTTGAGACCCATCTTGAGCAGGATATTTTCTGCTCGTGCATTCTTCTCTTCAGTCGACATATGGCTCGGTAGTCTGAGGCCAGCCGAGAAGCGCAATGTCTCTCGTACTGTCAAACTAGGCAGCAGGGCGTCATCGTCCTGACAGACATAGGATACCGCTGACCGGTTGACAGAGTTTGAAGGAATCGAGCCATTAAAGGTTATACTGCCATGTCTGATATACTTTGTGCCGAGTCTGTCGAAAAGTCTGAGTGCCATGGCGTTGAGCAGCGATGTTTTACCTGATCCACTAGGCCCCATGATTACGTTGAGCTTTCCGGCTTCGAAGGTGGCGTTGACTTGCTTGAGGATGGACTTCCTAGGCAACTTCTTGCCCCGGATATTCCTCTTGTCGAGATCTAATGCGAATTGATGGAGACCAACATCCACGGTCCTCACTTCCTCTTTGGTCCTAACACTCATCTTCTCCTTGCCCGCCGACAAATCCGTATCAGAATTCCTGCTCTGCGCAATCGTCATGGTCACCGGAATGAACCTCAACGCCAATCCGGCCACGGTGTAGAAGAAGATAGCCATGGCAGTAATGATCACGATTGGCCTCCAAATCCAATTATCCGGCAGCCCTAAAGATCTCATGATAAAGGCACCGGTGTACTGTATGCAAGCAGGATTATCCTCGCCGCCTTCAAAAGGGCAGTCGTAGAAGTGACCCACAAACTCGTTGGCACAGAGGGCACCGAAAGCGTAGAACACGAAAGCGACCCATTTAAGCCAGCGGACGTAAACGGGTATGGTGTCAGACTGGATGAAGAAGCCACATGCCATGCTCTGGACGGTAAAAGAGAGGTTGCCGATCAGCGAGGCGCCGGCGAAGCTGCGAGAGAAGGATATACACATAGCTGCGAAGGTGACGGAAATGTAGTGGACGAGGAGGACGACGGCGAAGAAGGTGAAATACTGTGCTGCATCCGCGCGGAACCCTGCCATGAAGTAGTATATTGTGCTGAAGATGAATGGAACAGGTATATCTTCCGTAAATAGTCGTGCGAGGCGGCGACTGATGAGGAATGGGATGACATCCACGACGCCTTCCCCATGCTCGCGATCGAACAGCTGAATGTCCATGGAGAGGCGAAAGATCTCGAACATCATAATCAGGTATCCCTGAAGGCCCGCCGCGGTATAGAGACACCCCTGCCGTGAACGGATACCAGATTGATCTTCTGTGAGCTGGTAGAAGATCCAGCCGGTTATGATGCCCATGAGAATTGCTTCAACGAGGCAAGCTGAAGTACCCATGGGGTCCCGTATAGTAACCTTGTTTGTCCTGGCAGTGAGAACCTTGAGCTGTCGCATGAAGTTCGATCGTTGCTCTTTCTGGGAAACTTTGCTGCGCGCCATATCGGAGATGTTTCCTCCTGAGATGTGCTCATCGCCCCATTTTTGTAACGATTGTAGGTGCCATTCATCTTTCAGCATCGTGACTTTTTTCAACGACTCGGCTTCCAGCTCAGGACTCCTATTGTCAACTGCGGCGATGTCAATGAGCCACTCTGCCGGATTGACGAATGGTGGTAGCGTGAAACCCATCTCTTTGAAGTATGAAAGACATTCCTCAGCATTGCCGCTGTACACAGGTGCACCTTTCGTCAGAATAACCAGGTTGTCGAATATACCATAGATTTCGGAACGTGGTTGATGTATCGTTGTGACAATCGTCCTCCCCTTCCTCGCCAGACTCTTCAGCGTCCTAACCAGTTGGTAAGCACTCGTGGCATCGAGGCCAGAAGTCGGCTCGTCCAAGAAAAGAACGGACGGGTTCGAAAGCAACTGCACGCCTATGCTCGTACGTCTTTTCTCCCCTCCCGAACAGCCTTTGTGCACATGCGTCCCAATCCTGGTATCCGCGCACTCCTTCAAGCCAAGCTCAAGTATGACTTCCTCGACCACCTTCCTCCTCTCCTCAGCTGTGGTCGGAGGCGGAAGACGCAGATCGGCGGCGTACTGCAGAGTCTCTCTCACTGTCAGAGTCGGCAACAAAATATCCTGCTGCATCACATAGGCACTCCTCACACTCTCCAACCCACCACCGTTAAATGCGGCAGTGCCAGACGTCTTCAGTCTCGCGCCGGCCATCCTTTCCGCCATAATGTTCAGAAGTGTTGTCTTGCCTGAGCCACTACCGCCTATTATTGCTGTCAAGGTACCGCGAGGCATATCGGCGGAGACATTTTCGAGGAGGGTCTTCCATTGCTCGCCGCTGGAGGATTTGGGATTTAAAAGGAGGCTTTTGAAACCATCGAACGTGAATATTGGAAGGCGGGTGTTGACACGGCACCCCAGTGTTCGTATGCAAATATCGACTGGTTGAACGGAAGAGAGCGAGAGGTGATTGCTGTGCGTCGAGGCTACCTGATGGAGGTCGTATAACTGGTTGCCAGTCTGCTTCTCGACATCGTGATTGGAGGCTAATGACCGCGCATCATGAGTTGAGGTTGCCATCTTGTCGTGAATGCCTCGAGGTGTTGCTGTTTCCGTCTCGTTGGCCGTGGTTGTTGAGGTTGCGTTTGTCGAGCTTCTTTCACGCACCACATGTCCTGCTTCGAGATCTTTCTCCATATTCGAGCTTGTTGTCGCTGTTTGTTCCGTTTGTGCTCCAATTCATCACTCCGTAAGGATCCGAGTATAGAGGCGATGAGTATTGTCAAAAAATCTCTATATTCTCCAACAAGATCTTTTCATCGGGTTTCCTAAGCTCATGTTGTTCTCCCTAACTCGACCCAGGTGATGGAAATCTAGAATGCACTAACGAGTATCCACACACGTCGTCCACCTTTTTCCCGGGAGGAGGGTTCATTGAGCCAGTTAAATTAAGATCCGTCCGGATACGACGCACCTGGGGTGTTCAGTGTCGGATGGCAATCTATCCGAGACTCTCGGTGGGGCATGCCGTGACCTTGAGGGATAACTGAAAAACCGCGGGGCGGAGCGGAGACGAGAAAGTGCACAGCTAGGAAAGGCCAACATAACAAACAAGGCAAACAAAGGAGCAATAGAGGGTTAGGGTTGTGTCAGGCAGACATACGGGGGTGCCCCATTCAAACGGCCAACAAGGAAAGGAAGAAAGCTGAGAGGCTTACTCGTACCACGAGAGGGAGCAAAAAGAAGCACTTACTCCGTTCCGTACAATGCTTTGCTCCAGGATCGCCAGTTGGCTGTTGGCGATATTTTTGTGCTTAATCTATCAAGGTATGAGCCGAGCGAATTGGAATACCTTCCTCGGTCTATGTGGTTGTCTCACGTCAGAGTAGCTCTCTATAGTGGAAGGTCCATCATCCTATTTCACAGGTACTGTATTGGGCATCTGGGTACGCAAGGCCTGGTGGTTGAAGGCCAAACTTGTGTTTCGTCAACGTCCGTTTCGACAGGAGCTAAGCAGTGGCGTACCTGGAGATAGTCGCTTAACTTCTGTTGTCAGTTAAAAGGATATGAAGATGACCATCATGGACGAGCAAGATGTAAGGCTGACGGAGCCGAAGCAACCAGCAGGCTGCGCAACAAGGCTGTTTTCTTGTCCAACAACAACACGCGCCATCACCGTGGACTTGTCTTGTCTAAATCTCCCCATTTCCTTCATCACATCTCCTTTTCCGAGGTTTCTTAAGGTTCGTGGTTCACCTGCCGTTTTTCGTATCACTTTTCACATCCTCAAGCCACACAACCTCATCTCACCAACAACACCTCTCTACCAACATCACCTGATGAAACATCGCGAGACCGCCTCATTCAGCATCACAATTTCCATATTAGTCAAACCACACCAGTAAGCCTAATCCGTCTCTAACCGCAAATATTTCCCTCTATCTCAACGAAACCATCACGACACCCAGTGACTGAGGGTCGACGCCGTGAAACACCAGAACCTTGAAAATCATCACTACGATATGGAGTTCATCGAGAGTCTCCTCGCAAGGCTTACTCGTATCGACCTCGTGGAGCAAGATTGTGAGGAAGAACGCTCCTATCAATGTCCGAATTTGGTGCTCGATATCTCTCCCAAGTTTCCTCGGTACCATCGCCACTTCCATCACACATCTCCACGTTCCTCCTCCAGATGCCATCCTTCCTCCACGCAACACCCCGTCCCAGTGTCAGCACATCGTCGATTCCATCCATGTTGCAGCCAACATCAATGCGCTCGCAGTCGCACCACCGCTCCGGGCACAACTGAACCCATTCGGAAAATTAGGGCACAGTCGGCACGCTTTCCGTTTTGCCTTCCTTCACCAATCGTGCCATCAACTTGTTCATGTCAGCGAGCCATTGACCGATGCGACCGTGACACAGAGTCAACCCCGCACTACTGCGATGATGCGATGCCAAAAATGAGGGTTGAGCTCAATGTCACCATTGTCAGAATCGCTGCCATTATTGAAGGCGGTGGATCATCAAACACTATTACGGCTATGACGAGGGGAAGTTATTTTCGATGACGCGCTCGTATCCAACGTCCTTAAACTCGCTGCGACCCGTTTCCTACCGTCCATCTGCAACTCTGCTGGTAGGCCGGGCCGTCCCTCACGGTCGGTCGGGCACGGTGATGATTTGGAATGAACCTTGGTCTGAAGCCATCGTGGCCTTTGGCCTGATGAAAGTGGGTTGTGCCGTGATCGTAATGGTTGAGCCAGGACCATGTGTGCCGCGATGGCACGGTCTATAGACGGGGAAGGTTTATCACTTTGGGGTTTAGAGCTGTTGGCAAAATGAGATAGGAGACAACCTCAGGCGCCACAATTGCAGAAGTCAAGAAGTTTCATATGGTGATGAAGGATAAGACGGCACGAAGGTGTTGGTGCTTGCTTTGCGTCAATCTTCACTCCATTTCCGCAATGCGCGGATTGTTGTCGTTCCGACGGCAGTAACCTTGATGAGTAACTGGCTGTTTGTCACTGATGCACGGATGTCACTGATGCACGGACAATAAGTTCCCATGTCAGCGATAATGCAATTTCCTTCCTCTCCCGCTCTTCACTGCTTCCCCAATCTGCAAGCTGCATTCAAACACCGACACCCAAACGATCAAGCGACACCCCATCAGCGACAGGCTGATATGCGCCATCCTCTCCCCATCCTGCCGTCATTCCTTCCAAGCCTCCCGTCTCATTAGCTACTGTAGCACTAAGCCCGACGCAGCTCATCTGCCCATCCCACTCCTTCAAGGCGGAGGCATCCGTGTGTGCAGCTGTCAGACTACCAAACAGGCAATCTCCCATCGCGCAGTCTGCGAAGGGCTTCGCGGAAAATGACCTGTCGTCCGCGAGGTGTCACGAAGTACTTTAGAGGCCGGAATCAGGCCACGATTTACGTAGATGGTGCCCGCGTTTTGGTGAGGGAACTGACGACCACTGCTTGTGTAGTTGGTTGGTAGAGCAAGGTGTGGTTGTACCGCCACACTTTTCGATACTTCTTGATCTTGCAGTTTGTCGAACTAGAAATGAAGTAGGTATTGTGCAAAAAAAGACAAGCTTCTTCGCATACGGGTGGCTGCCTATTCGGTGTTTGAGTGCGCTTGCTGATCGCTCAATACAGCCCATCGCTGCGACCTTGGAAGCACCCTAGATTTGTCCCTCCCCGGTTTGATCGTGATGTGACTGGACGTTCCATTTCGGTACATTCGCCTCCCGCTTTGCCTGTCACCAACAAGGAGTATCTTCCTTGGCCATAATGATGCTAATGAATCCTCGTTCTCGCACCTATGCGAGGGACGCCGTCGCCATCAAACAACACCTTGAACGCTTCACACCCACTTTCATTTGGTCTTCTTGATGGTGTCGAATGTGGAACCGCGCAACACTTCCGAGCAACCAAAAGCCAGCAAGGCTTCCTAGCAACATGGCGATCATTCAGTTCTCCCACCATATCGTTTATCAATCAGGTAAACCAGTTCCTGCATCGAGCTACATATCCATTAGCTTCGCACTTATCGGACTCTGCATCGTGCTACATATCCATTAGCTTCGCACTTATCGGACTCTGCATCGTGCTACATATCCATTAGCTTCGCACTTACCGGACTCTGCATCGCCATATCCGATCGGTTCTCCCGCCTCCTTGCGCATGGTGCGCAAAGTTGTTCGTGGGAGCTGCGGAGGACCGTACGATACGACGTACTTCGGCATATGCTGTCTCATTTCAACCTATTCAGCTTTGGCGATAAAGTCTTCCACCTAGATGTAAACGGAAATAAAGCGCAGTGCGTGATGTAATGTAAATTTCATGGTACATAGGGTGGACGTGGTATATACATTGTTGGCTTAGCCAACGTATGCTTCCTTCATATAGTGCCAGGCTTCATGTTCAAGCACTAGTTCTCCAACCATCGAAGTGATGCGGCGGAGAATCCTCCGACCACACACTTACAACCAGCTCTTCGCTTCCTCCCGATCGCGCTGACGAAGAATACTTCGACGAGAACTCGGCACTCATACGCCCTTCATAACTACTGACTAAATCCGCGTAAATGGTATCAAATAACCGTCCCGTCCTATATTTTACCCGGCGCTAGAACGCCATATACAACCCCATAGACCAAATTGCTCATGCTACATGTTGTTAAGGAAGTGTGAAATGCCGTTTGTACGTGATAAAGGTAATGTGATGCCATGTGCTGCGATATGCTGCTGTATGCATGTAAAGCGATGGTGATACGCCTTCGTCATTGTGGCGACACGGAAGGTCCTTCAGGTGGCTCTACCCTGTCGCCCTCTCCCCAACTCTGGATCACATTGCCGTCTCCCCAACTCTGGATCAATTTCTTTCGATTCCATCGGTATGTTTCTACCGCCGGCTCAGGTTGCCAGGAAATCCTTGCCCATTTCGTGGGCGATGGCTTGCCAGTCCCAACTCCGGACATCGCGGCGGTCCATGCGTCGCCAGACATTCTCTAGTACTTCCAAGGCGATATCGGCATTCCGTAACCCGTTGTAGGCCTTGACTCTTCGTACTGCGTGGCTGATCTCGTCCCTCTGCTCTGGTTCGAAGGCGGCACAACCGATGAGGAAGGCAGGCGAGAGCAGCGTCGTTTGGCATTTGTCATCATCGTGGAAGAGTTTGAGTAAACTGATAGCATCGTCGACCGCGGAAGTAATCTTAGGATCGATGACAAAAGTCGTGGCCGTGGGTGGGTAGATGGTGCGCCAAAGATAAACCCATAGCATTTGCTTATAGAGGAGTCCCGCGACATGCATTGTATCCACCGTCTTCTCCCTCGTCTCGAATTTCTCAGCGCCATTCACAGGCACAAGCTGACACGCAGCTGGCGACGGTGGGGCACTTGCCTGCGCCCATTCTCTAATCTCGGAGTCGATTGAAGCAGCGTTGTACAGTGATTGATAGTCGACGACTGGCTCGAGGTCGTTCTCCATCCGGTAGCGGATCTTGTTACGAAGCGTCGAGATGCGGCGCATGAAGGAGAAGTATTTATCGTCCTGGAGACCAAACAAGCTCCCCACTTCCGTTCTTGTGGGAAGAGCTGGGGGTGGGCTTGAGCCGTAGTACTGCGACGTGTCCGATTGTTCCTGCTCGGGGACGTAAGGCTTGGGCGGCGATATTAACTCGTCGAATACGATGTGGTATTGGAAGTATTCGTGGATGAAGTCCATGAAAGGGCTGTCTTCTGGCGGCGCCTCTTTCATCAACTCTTGGTAGGCCTTCAGGTGGACTCTATGCTCCCCAGCCGTTCGTCCCTGGGCGATCCCTTGGATAACCCAGCAGAGCATCTGCCCGAAGCGGACCTTCAGTATGGCGTTGGGTGAGACACCGGCCTCTTGTCTTGCAATATCGGCTCTAAACTCTTCCATGGCTCGGTATTCGTGGAACTCGGCACGTTCTTCTAATTCCTTCTGAGTTACATTAGGATGATTAGCAAGCAGTGCCTTGCCATAGTCGCTTGTGTAGTCAATGTTACTTGACGAGAGCGCGAGGATCGAGTGCATGAGACCCAAGTGCTTAACAGCCATTGGTAGTAACTGCTCCTTAAAAACATTCTTTTCTGGTCCTTCGACTGTCAGTACGCCCGACAAACGGAAGACGTAGTGCTCGAAGAAAATTATGTCGCTTGCCGTCTCGACGCCGTGGATTACTGGTTGCATGCCGATGTTAGCCAGTGCGATGACTAATTGAGAGCCTGCTGGTGGGCTTAGTGAGTACCGCTCCTCTGGCGCATGCGACAGTCGTGAGAGAGCACCTTCGTCGGCTTTCTCCTTGCCGGACTTCCATGTTAAGCGAGAGGGATAGCCTTCGCATGTCACGTTGTTCTTCTTGCAGTTTTCACCTTTGTCAGTCGGTTAGTAGTTGTCCTAGGGATAGCTCCAATGGGAGGCGTAAGTGCTGTGAAGGACTTACAGGTAGGCTTCTTCTCGTCACACTTCTTCTTCCTCCTTCTACAAGTTATGCATCCCGTCTTTGAGCGACCCTTCATAATCTTGTTCTCGTTCGGTGGGACCAGAGGATGCTTCCGTGGCCTGCCACGAGGCCGCTTTCTGGGAAAGTTGACTTCTGTAGTATTCGACTCCTGTATAGTATCCAAAAGTGCAAATGTGGTGTCCTCATCCTCCAGCAGTTCCACTTTGGGTATGATGACAGCCTCATCCTCCTTCTCTATTGGCGACCCATCCTCCTTGATCCCTTGCTCAACAGAGTCCATCTTCTCCACCCATCCTCGTTTTTGGCCGTGTGGTGAGGACCGTTCCACATATGTCTCGCCGGTTGGACTTGGGCTCATTCCTACGTGGCCCATCTCCAGTGGCGTTGGAGGCCCAAGGCTGAAACTAAATAGCCGCTGCGGTGGTGGTTCCCTCTGTTCTTGTGTCGCTTGTGACGTTCGGCTAGATGCGCTGCCGCTCCCGCTCCCCAGATTCTGTCCAACCTTAATTTCTCCTCCTCCGCTTTGCTGCTGATGTACCTCGTCCCTCCAGTCGCCTCCCTCCTTCCTCCGCCTCTTCGAAACTGTGCACCCACTCCTCCTCGGATAGATGGGTGAAAAATGAGCGCTCGCTAACGCTGGGATATCGAGCAGTGTTTCGCGTGGTGTGTCTTCGAGATCGGAGTCGCCAGGTATGAGCTCTATTTCGCTCATTTGCTCGACGTGAGGACGGATAATTGCAAGCGATAAAGGGTGGGAGGTATGGCGACTGAATGAGCGGCGCGTGCCGAGCTATACTGGATCGGTTTCTCGTGGAGCTACGCGCATAATTCGTCACCAATCGGTTGCTGGTCGCTCCACTCGCCCCTCGTGGATGTCGTGCGCGGGGCCGTTATCTGTCGCGTTCCTCCTGCTTCCCGCATACCAAAAGTCTTCACGTTCAAAGGGTTGAGCAATGAGCTAATGACAGTGGGTGAGCGACGACGGAATTAAGAAGTTTATATGCAACTTGAGTACAGATGGTTCAAAAACCAGTAACACAGAAGGTGGGCCCCGCGGTTTTAGTCATAAGCCTCGTACTGGATTCGCTTGCTGGGGACTGCAATGTCCCTGTTCATCCTAGAGTGCACCGTGCGTAGGGTGGTGGGGGGATGCAGGCCTCATTCCCCCCCGAGTGGCCGTCAGTGTGTTCGAGCTTGGGCATGGGGTAGGTAGCGAAGCCGGTACACGTACTTGTGCCAGACGATGTCGCTTTGTATCTTCTGCAGACTTGCTAATCAGGACATGGAGGACAGGAGAAGCCGCCCATCACCTGATTCAAAGTGAGTGACCCAACGCCAAAATGGGGGCTTGATGGCGGTTAATCATGGAAGACGAGGACAGCGTGGTATTGACACTGACATGCTCCAGCTCCACTGTGGCAGGACCCGTGTTGGGCCGTGCTGGTTGCTGGGTCTGGTTTAGTGCCGGAGTTGCGACCCCACACTAAACCGTTTTTCAACTGTCAAGATTCGAGCGAGCAGCAGTTTAGACTGCAATCTGTGATCGTTGCAGCCCAGTCTGAAGGAGGCAGAAATGGTTAGGCCATGACTTTCTGGCTCGTTCTTTGGTTGAGTGACGGTGTAAATCCGGGAATGGGCAGAAAGTGGAATACAGATGGTACCTCGAAGGGAACCCAGAGCTCACTCCGAGCTCACTCATATGCCGTATGAAGATGCTGATCCAACAGACATATGTAGAGAATGAAGCTGAAGAGACACCGAGAAAGACCGTTGAAGTATCGATTCTTGACGTATAGGAAAGTACAGAGGAGTAGAAATGGAGATGCAGCTATGCACAGAAGAACTCAAGGACTCATTGATGAAACACTCAATCGACTTGTACCGTTTGAAGACACATCCTGCTGTATTCGGTATTAATTTCGGCGCCGGGCAATATACAGTATGTTGGCCGCTCACATGCAATTCGCCACAATTCCTCGAACAATTACCTTCTAGCGGTGGACCTCGCAGATTAATGCAAAGGGTTCATTGGGATAACCGACTGCATCAACGCTGCAGCTACCCATCCTTTCAAACACTTCAACAACCCCGGACGCCGTGCCATAACCGCCAATAGTGTCCAAGAACGGACAAAGTCATCGATTCCATCATTTTTCATATTTCGTATTTGATGAGACACAAAGCTCAATGCAGAACGTGCACTCACCCGTGTGCAAGCATGCCTCCTGGCAAGCAGGGGTTTTAATGGAGTTTAATGGGGAGGTCCGTAACCTTGGTGCATTCTGTGGAGAGATGCTCGGCGCTCTGCCCTGTCTATCGAGACGTCCTCCGCTGCCACCCCGAGCATTCTCCAAGGACGCCGAAGATGTCACCCCCAACCTGACGGCGGGGCTGTTTACTCACTAAAACCGGTACGGGCCACCACCACCAAGGTTGACAATGCCACGAAAGAGGAGGCGGTCATCTGCTCCGTTCAGCGTCACATATCATCATCCATCCCATCGAGCGAGCTGTTTCCTGTTCCGCTCAACTTCACCAACGGCATCAGCCATTTTTGGCATGTAGTGATGGTTGTCTGCTTCCAAGTTTGGCGAACACCACCATACTTTTGGACTTGACAGTTCCAGATGAGTGTGGTAGGTGCCAACGCAGCGTCGCACCCATAGCGCACTTACCAAGAGCTGGAATGCGCCGGAAGTTTAGGCCAAGGTGCATGAGCTGCGTGACAGAGCACAATGTCTTAGTGGTGCTTCTCCGAGATGCATGTCACTCTGGAATAGTCCCATAATCACAGTGACACTGAGACATCATCCACTCAGACATCCCAATGAAGGCGGACGTCACTCCTTCAGTCGCCTTACGACTTACGACTCACGACACTAAATCCCTTACAACGTGGGTCTACAGTAGGAAGTATAAACAGTCTCGTACGAGTATGCCACGATGAAGCTTTGCCTATCAGTAATCACCCACACGAAGACTTGCGAGACTCAAACACCCATGTGGAAGCGAGTGCTGCTCTTTGACCCTAATTCCCGCTTCCCCGCTAGCATTGCGTGTCGTACCGGCCTGGCGATTCGAAGGGCCCCAAGATCGAGTCCAACTCCCGTCCAAAGACACAAACACTTGCCAGCGTATCCCGCTTGCATTTACTATTCTGTTTGGGAGGTGTTTTTTTCGTGTCCCTGAACTGCATCACATCAGTCTGGAGTACAGCCGTCAAAACTCGCGTCACGGAGCAATATCCTCGCGTATCGCCCACATGCGTGCTCAAACTGTCAAAAAGAAACCTTACATTTGGAGGAGAGAGGGCAGATGCCGAGATCTAGATGTTTTTTCAGATCCGACCTCAGATGAGCAAGGTTCTGTTCCACGATGAGATGCCGAGCTAACAAACTTTTCCAGATACACCAACGAAGGGCTGGAGAGTCGGTCCGCGTGCCTGGCGGATCGAGATTCATGTCAACTTATGCTGTAAGGCCTGATGTGTAGAGGCCAACTCGATATCATTTCCTTCTTCCGGATCAGGAACATCAGTACAGTTGGAAAACAACGAAGTAACCGGTTGGCGGGCCCCAGCATCGAGACTTGTCGATGCTGCATTTTAAGCTGTGAGGTTCTACCCGATAACTGGTAGCTACTGTGCAAGGAGGATTACATTAAGGATTTTAACGGATTTTCTCGGCCTAACCACTCAATCTCGTTCCCGTGTGGCCCATATACCATCGTCTTCCCAGGATGCAGGTTAAATTGAAACACCTGTGCCTCCTTGTATACGTCAATGACCAACCCAAAAATCCCTTACGCTCAATAAACGCGCTAAACCCAGGTTGGCAGCTAAGCACCTGCGCTCCAAAGTTCTGGAATTTTGAGCTGGCGTCTGAATGCCGCAGATCAAGTGGCGGTTGCCGACCATGGTAAGATTTAGCCAACCCGTTAGCTGGAGGAACTCGCCTTGGGTTTCAGACAGGGCTAGGTGCTAGCCAGTAATGCTATGGCGCGGATACGGCTTGAGATCTGCCAATTTTTGTTTAGGAAGTTGCTTAAGTGGAATTGAAGCTGGTACCTGGCAGAGGTCTCACAGAGGCCGAGATTGGTGTGCTGATACATACGCACAGTCTTGGGCACGGATACGGAAATAGCCGACTTGTAGGAGTAGGTAAGGGTAGAGTCGAGCATCAGAACCATTCGAGCTACCATCTCCCATCTCCGAGTACTCAGGTATGTATCCAGTAAATGCCAAGGCTCGTTAAGCACAGCAGTATGCCTAAAGAGTTAGTCTGCTCACATGATTTTACTGGTGAGCGTCGACAGACCGCGTAATACAGAAGATGTTTCGAGAGCAAAGTGTAAACTGTGCACACATCAGGTATATAACAGCATTAATTTGCCCTAAAGCCAACACTTTTAAGATTTTCAAGCTATAAATATCATGTGCTTCATGCTCTTTTAAGCATGCCCTTTTGCTTAGTGAGCTTGGCAAATACTGGGTAGAAATCCAATACCTACCCGACCTCATCTGTAGGTTTACCTACCTCTACCCGTCGA
>RCNJ01000388.1_pt1 | contig 18057 bp, 15 predicted proteins | sample 2041171 | NCBI WGS metagenome assembly RCNJ01 (sample SAMN09708213, study PRJNA481090) | feces metagenome | biome: feces | host: Pygoscelis adeliae | place: Antarctica: Rookery Lake | collected 2010-03-01 | reverse complement strand
TAAAATTGAATGTGGCGTATTATTTATCATTTATATTTAACAATAAAAAAACAATGCCTAGGCATTGTTTTTTATTCACTATCTTCATATAAGGGGGTTGAGAGATAACGTTCTCCATTATCAGGCAAAATAGCTAGTACTTTTTTTCCTTTTCCTAACTTGACTGCAATTTTGATCGCCGCCGAGATTGCTGCACCCGATGAGACTCCACCGAGAATACCTTCTGTTTTCGCCGTATGACGCGCAGCTTCATAAGCTTCTTCATTCGTCACTTGCATAACTTCGTCGTATATTTTTGTATCGAGAACTTCTGGCACAAATCCTGCTCCGATACCTTGAATTTTATGTGGTCCTGGTGAACCGCCTGACAAAACTGCCGAATCTTCTGGTTCGACCGCATAAATTTTAACGTTTGGATAAGTTTCTTTTAAAACGCGTCCGACACCTGTGATTGTTCCACCTGTTCCAATGCCTGCAACAAATGCATCTACACCTTCTGGCATTTGAGTAATAATTTCTTTTCCTGTCGAAACTTCATGTACACGTGGATTAGCTTCATTATTAAACTGTTGTGGCATATAATAGCCATGTTCTTCCACTAATTCACTTGCTTTTTCTATTGCACCCTTCATACCTTTAGCTCCTGGAGTTAAAACAATCTCCGCTCCATAAGCACTCAATAAATTACGGCGCTCTTTACTCATCGTATCAGGCATCGTCACAACTAAATTATAACCTTTAGCTGCTGCAACCATTGCAAGGCCGATTCCTGTATTTCCACTTGTTGGTTCAACGATAGTACCCCCTGGTTCTAATAGACCATCTATTTCTGCTTGACCGATCATCGCATTAGCTATACGATCTTTAACAGAACTACCTGGGTTAAAATATTCTAATTTTACGTATATGTCAGCACTATCGCCTATATTTTGATTGTTCAACTTAACAATTGGCGTTTCACCAATTAGCTCTGAAACATTATTAACAATTTTCATATTTATATCTCCTTCTAATTCGTAGTAGTTAGATATGATTAATGTTAATAGTACTTTTTATAGTTCAATTTGTCAACAACTTATTTAATAAGCTCTTCTAAGTCTTCTTCTGTAAATGTATACACTTCATTACAAAAATGACATGTCGCCTCTGCACCTTTATCTTTTTTAATCATGTCTTTAACTTCTGCTTCACCTAAACCTTTAATTGCACTTTCGATTCTCTCTTTAGAACACTTACAACTAAACTTGATTGGTAAAGTCTCAAGGAAATTAATCTTTTCTCCTTTAAACAACGTTTGTAATATTTCTTCAGGAGAATTTCCTGCTTCAATTAAATTAGATATTGCTGGAAACGTATTAATATCTGCTTCTAATTGATCAATCATTTCTTCTGTTGCTCCTGGTAATAATTGAATGATAAATCCGCCTGAAGCAAGAACAGAATGATCTGGATTAATCAAAACACCTGTACCAACTGCTGAAGGTGTTTGTTCTGATAAAGCAAAATAATACGTAAAGTCTTCCCCTATCTCACCTGAAACGAGCGGCACAGAACCTGTGAAATAATCTTTTAACCCTAAATCTTTTACAACACTTAAACTTCCTTCATTTCCAACTGCACGGCTTACGTCTAGCTTTCCTTTTTCATTTAATTCGAAATCAACATGTGGGTTACTCACATAACCTCTCACTTCACCTTTAGAGTTAGCATCAGTTACTATTTGTCCAATAGGTCCATTACCTTCGATTTTTACTGTTAATTTATCTTCACCCTTTAACATCGCACCCATTAAGACAGTACTTGTCATTGATCTCCCAAGTGCTGCAGTTGTTGTCGCCCATGAATCTTGTCTCACGCGTGCTTCTTCCACTGAATGTGTTGTTACAGCGGCATAAGCTCTTACCGTATTATCATAAAGTGTTGCTTTTACTAAATAATCCATCATTTTAATTACCTTCTTTCTCTTGAATGTTTGTCATATAAATTAAATATAAACCTTTAAGTGTTAAGTGTGGCTCGACATGATCTATCGTTTCTGACCCTTTTGCTATAAGCGAAGCAAATCCACCTGTTGCGATAACTTTTGCTTTCTTACTATTTTCTGCTTTAATTCGTTTAACTATCCCATCAACCTGACTAACATAACCGTAATAAACACCCGATTGCATTGCTCCCACTGTAGACCTTCCAATGACACTGTCTGGTTCTTCTATTTGAATTTTAGGTAACTTAGAAGCGTGATCATACAATGCGTCCATTGAAATTTTAATACCAGGAGAAATAATACCACCACAATAAGCTTCTTCCTCATCGATATAACAGTAGGTCGTAGCTGTTCCAAAATCAATAATAATAAAAGGTGCTTCATACATATCAATTGCACCTATCGCATTAACAATTCGATCAGCACCAATTTCATTCGGGTAAGGATATTTCATATTTAATCTTGAATGAACATCACTTTCTCCTACAATCAATGCTTTCTTACCAAAATAATTTATACACATACGTTCAAGTGCTTGCATAATTGGCGGTACCACAGAAGAAATAATAATCCCCGTAATATCTGAGAATTTAAGATTCTTAAAATCAAAAAGTGATTTAATTAAAATAGCAAATTCATCTTCCGTTTTATGTCTATCTGTTTTAATTCTCCACTCATGCTTTAATTCATCTTGATCAAAGACACCCATAACCGTATTAGTATTACCTATATCAAGAACAAAAATCATTAATGGAACTCCCCTTACCTCTTTTAAGTTATGTTAAATATACCATAAGGTCATTATAAAGAATAAAAAAGAACCTTTCTTATTTAAAAGAAAGGTTCTTAGTCGAGAAGTTTAGTCCTTTTTCTCTGAATCCTCATCTGATTCTTTTGGACTTGGATTTTCATCAAGAGGTTTATCTATATGACTATTTTCCTCTTCATTAGAATCTTTCGATTCATTAGATTCATCAGACTTTTCATCTAAATCATCTGGCTTTACTTCAGTTACTGGTTCAGCATCAGAAGGTGTATGAATTTCTTCATCTTCTTCTGGTACTTCTACCGGCTCTGGCATAACACCATGATCGAATAGAGATTGAATTTCTTCTGCATCAAGTGTTTCAACTTCTAGTAACTTTCCAGCTACCGTCTCAAGTTGTTCTTTATGTTCAGTTAAAATTTGTTTTGCACGATCATAACAGAAATTAATAAACTTCTGAGTTTCAATATCGATTTGATGTGCGATTGCATCACTATAACTTGATTCATTTTGCATATCGCGTCCTAAAAATACTTGACCTCCACCACCAGAAGTAAACTGAGTCGCACCGATCTTCTCGCTCATACCAAATTCTGTAATCATTTTATTAGCGATTGCCGTTGCACGCTCGAAGTCATTTGAAGCTCCTGTACTTACATGGTCTTTACCAAAGATAATTTCTTCAGCAACACGTCCACCAAGTAAACCTGTAATTTTATCAAGTAACTCTGGTTTTGTATTAATAAAGCGATCTTCTTTAGGTAACATAACAGCATAACCGCCAGCTTGCCCACGTGGTACGATTGTTACTTTATGCACTGTGTCAGCATCGTCTAACACCATACCAATAATTGTGTGTCCACTTTCGTGGTGAGCAACTATTTGTCTTTCTTTTTCAGAAACAACACGGCTACGTTTAGCAGGACCAGCAATAACACGGTCAATTGCTTCATCTATTTCGAACATTGATATAGTCTTTTTCTCATGTCTAGCAGCTACAATTGCCGCTTCGTTAAGCAAGTTTTCTAAATCTGCACCTGAAAATCCTGGTGTTCTCATGGCAATAACTTTTAAATCCACATCTGATCCTAATGTTTTATTACGTGCGTGAACTTTAAGAATGTCTTTCCTTCCACTAACATCTGGGTTATTTACAGGAATTTGTCTGTCAAAACGACCTGGACGTAATAATGCCGGGTCAAGAATATCTGGACGGTTCGTCGCTGCAATCATAATAACATTCTCACTTTCAGCAAATCCATCCATTTCAACTAGTAACTGGTTCAGAGTTTGTTCACGCTCATCGTGACCTCCACCAACACCTGCTCCACGTTGACGACCTACAGCATCAATCTCATCAATAAAGATAATCGCTGGTGCGTTTTTCTTCGCATTTTCGAATAAATCACGAACACGTGATGCACCAACACCTACAAACATCTCAACAAAATCAGAACCACTAATTGAGAAGAATGGAGTACCTGCTTCACCAGCAACAGCTCGTGCTAGTAAGGTCTTACCTGTACCAGGTGGTCCAATTAAAAGAACACCTTTAGGAATACGTGCACCTAAATCTTGATATTTCCGTGGATCTTTTAAGAAGTCCACTACTTCCATTAATTCTTGTTTTTCTTCATCTGCACCAGCGACGTCAGAGAAACGAACTTTAGCTTCTTCTTCTGTGTAAAGTTTTGCTTTACTCTTACCAAAGTTCATCATCTTACCGCCACCACCACCGCCGCTGCCACCTTGAGCGCGTGTGAATATGATGAAGAAAATTAAACCGATTAAAATAAACGGAACTGCTACTGTTAACATACTGACTAAAGCACTTGGTTGTTCTTCTTCTGCAATTTTAATAATACCTTGTTCTTCTGCAGTATTAGAAACTTTCGCTACAATGTCAGTGTTATCAGGAATTTGAGTGATAAATGGATGTTTATCTTTCTCTAATGTTCCTGTAATACGCATTATCTTATTCTTGGGCTCCATCGTCATCTCTTTGATTTCGCCTGCTTCTAATGCTCCTGTAAATTCTTTTAAATCAAACTCTTTAGGCTGCTCATTACTATTCATTAACATTGTAACGGTTAAAATAACACCTAAAATTATAATTACATACAAAACTACTCCACGATTTAAACGTTTCATTCTCTGCCTCCTCCCATATTGGGAAAAACTATAATATATATTACCATATGAAAAACTTTTTAGACAATCATTTAGTCTAAATATTAACAATTACTAACTCTTTACTTAATTTTCGTGAGGTAGCTTTTATTCTTCAACTACTTCTATACCTTCATAAATTTCAGGCTTTAGAACACCTATATAAGGTAAATTACGATACCTTTGATTATAGTCTAAACCATAACCGACTACAAATTTATTAGGCACTTCGAATCCAATAATATCTGCTTTAATCTTCGCAGACCTGTTTTCAGGCTTATCTAGCAAGGTAACTATTTTCACTGAATTTGCTTTTCGATATTTAAAAAGGTCAACTAAGTACCTAAGTGTTAGCCCACTATCAATTATATCTTCTATAATTAGTAAGTCACGTCCTTCGACCTGAGCATCTAAATCTTTTACAATTTTGACCTCTCCAGACGATCTTGTACCACTTCCATAACTAGACACGTCCATGAAATCTAATTCCAGATGTGTATCGATTTGTTTGATGAGGTCTGCCATGAAGGGCATTGCGCCTTTTAAAACACCCACAACAAGTGGATACTTATCCTTATACTCTTCTGTTAATTGCTTTCCTATTTTCTCGCATACACTTGCTATTTCGTCTTCAGTGTAAAGTGTATACTCTATATCATTCTTCATAAGTACCCTCCTAGATTAAGCTTCTGCATATTCTAATTTTATGTATGGCCCAATTCCCATCCTTTTTTCAGGCATACCTTTAACAAGACCTATCACCCATAGTAACTCATCATTACTATCTGTCACTATAAGTAATTCATCACGGTTCATTCTTGGCACTTTTCTATCTATTAAAACATCTTTAACTTTCTTACTACCATTTAATCCTTGCCAACTAATTCTATCACCTGGTCTTCTTTTTCTTACTTTTAAAGGTAATGTCACACTATCTTTTTCACAAAGGTAAATGTTTGGATTACTCGTCTTTAGATCTTCGCTATCTTCAATGATACTACTCATTAACTTTCTATCTTGATCTAAGTTGAGTACTTCCCCTATATTTACGCTAAGTGGACGAAAGATAACATCACCTTCATCTGTTTCTGGGAAAAAGAATCGTATATTCTCATATGACTTTTCTAACTTTAAACCAAGCGGAAAATCTAAAATATGGTTTGGCGTTTCTTCATCAATTAGTTGCATAAAGATCTCTTCATGTTCATATGATAATTCACTACGTTCATGAGCATAAAGATAATCTAATATTAGTTTATATACTCTTCTTTGTAAAGGTTTTGCATGTTTTTGAAATGTTTTTCTATTTAACGTTAAATTAAGTGTTTTACTTTGTTTTTTCATTAACAAATCAAACAGTAATTGTGCTTCTTTATTTAAATAGGCATTATCTGTTTGTAAATTCTCACTCATGATTTGAGCTGTTTTATAAATATTTGGATTTCGTTCTTGTAATAGCGGAACGATTCTTTCGCGAAAATAATTACGTTCATAGTCAAGGTCTTCATTTGATGCATCGTAGCGTGGATCAATATTATACCTCTCACAATACAACTCAATCATATTTTTATTCACGCTCAGAAACGGTCTAATTATCTCACTTCCACTAAAAGGTCGCTGTATAGGTATGCCTGATAATACTTCAGGACGAGTTACTTTTGTTAAAGCCATTAGCATCGTTTCAACTTGATCATCCGCATGATGTCCAAGTGCTAAATATTTAGCATTTGTTTTTTCTAATACTTTTTCATATACCTCATAGCGTAATTCTCTAGAAGCTGTTTGCTGACTTGTTTTGTGTTTCTTAACATATGACTTTACATCAATATCCATTTGAATAAATGGAATGGACCATTGTTCACAAGTTTCTTTTACATATTCACCTTCAGCTTGAGATATCTCCCCGCGTAACTGGTGATCTACAGACAGTGCAATGAGATCAATATTTAATTTATTTTTATATCGATTTAAAAAATGAAGTAAGGCCATTGAATCAGGACCGCCTGAAACACCTACTAGCACTGTCGCTGGACCTTGTATAAGTCGACGTCTATCAATAAATGAAAGTACTTCTTGTTCCATAAACCTCATCCTAAATACGTTTTTTGATATCTCACCTATTGTATCACTAACTAACTCTTACCTTAAATATTATACTCTTAAAGTAAACTTTCAATATTTTAATACCTTCATTTGTTTGACTCGTTTGATGTTCTCATGTAATATAATTTATTGTATTCACATGGCGGTGTAGCTCAGCTGGCTAGAGCATTCGGTTCATACCCGAAAGGTCGGGGGTTCAATTCCCTCTGCCGCTACTTACTAAAAGCACTTAAACTAATCGTTTAAGTGCTTTTTCTTTTTAAAAATAAGAATAATAAAACCCTTTTACAATTAACACTAGTGCATTAATTGTAAAAAGGGTTTTTAATAGATAATTAATTATCTATTATGTTTATTTTTGTTGAGAACATAATCATGTCAAAAGTCTATTATAAAAATTACTAGGAAAACAATAATTGACTCTTTAAGAAGTTAAAGCGAAATCTATTAACCTCTTTTTGCTCCACGTCCACCACGTTTGGTTTCAGTCTGCTTTTTTAATGTACTTAAACGGTCCTCAGAATCTTTTAGGAAATCATTGATTTTAGATTCGAAGTTCTCTGTGCGCTCACGTGGACTCTTTTGACGAACTGGCTTTTCTATTGCTTTTTTAATTGAAAGTCCAATTTTACCGTCTTTTTCAACATTAATAATTTTCACTGTGACGGTTTCTCCAACCTTCAAGTATTCATTAATGTCTTTCACATAACTATCAGCAACCTCACTGATATGCACAAGACCTGTTGTGTTTCTCTCTAACTCCACAAAAGCACCAAAATTTGTAATTCCTGTAACCTTACCTTCTACCTTACTACCTACTTCAATTGACATAAAGAAAATGCTCCTCCTTGGAATATTTATTTATTTTATATAATAGTATAGCTAATAACCTCTACTAATGTCAACACGATTGATTTTAACTTATTATTTATCGTCTGTTAAAAATATAAGTTCGTCTTCTTTAGATAAAAAATAATTTGTTCGAGCAAGCTCTAAAATATATTCATCGCTTTTTAATAGAGTTATTTCTTCTGTTAAGTTTTTTTCTTCTTTTTCCAACTTAGCCATTTCTGTTTCCAATTCATTATATTCAGTTCTAATTTCTGCTTGTACTGAACGTTGTTTGAAATGGTATAGTGTCAAACTTCCGAGGACTAGTGTAACAAGTAATACAGATGCCATGATACGTCTTAAAAGTCTTTTTTGTCTGCGTTTTTCTCTACGTAATTGCGCATCATATTGCTTCATGTAGTCTGATTTTATTCGTGCTATTGTATTATTTGATTCACTCACCCACTAGCCCTCCTTAGAAATCAACTAAATAAAAAGATATCTGATGTACTCATTATACTATAAAACGCTGATATATGACAGCCTTTTATAATAAATCATTCTACTCTTTCTTCTTTTATAATTTTATATAGATTTGTTGCCTCGTCTTTTTTAACATGATCTTTTAATTCGATTACTTTTATTGTTAGGATGGTTTGTCCAAATCTAATTTCAACATCATCGCCTACCTCTAAGTTAGACGATGCTTTTGCTTGTAAATCATTAATTCTAATTCGACCTTGATCAGCAACTTGTTTTGCTAAAGGACGCCTTTTAATTAGTCTGGATACTTTTAAAAATTTATCTAGACGCATATTCTCACTCCTTTTCTTTTGCCTGTTCCCAAAATAGATCTTTTTCTGCTTCTGATAAGTCTAATACTTTTTTGTCAAGAGATTTTGCTCCTAATTCTACAGCTTGAAAACGCGAGGTGAATTTATCATTTACACGAAGTAAAGCGAGTTCTGGATCTATTTTATAATGATTTGCTAAATCCGCCACAACAAATAAGACATCACCTAACTCCAATTCCATCTCTTGCATATCATGCATTTCTATCGCTTCTTTAAACTCTCCTAATTCTTCTTCTAATTTATTCCATAATTGAGTTGTACTTTCCCAATCAAAGCCTGATTTTTTAGCTTTTTTAATTATTTCTGATGTTTTTTGCAATGCTGGTAAGCTTTTTAACACACTATCTAAAGCAGATTCTTCTTTTTTTCTACCAGCCTCGCTCGCTTTAATAGTTTCCCAATTTGCGTTAATCTCTTCAACAGAATTAACGACTGTTTTATCAAACACATGGGGGTGCCTACGAATCATTTTCTCATTCACTTCTTTAATAACGTCATCAATTGTGAAATAACCATCATCTGCGCCGATTTGACTATGCAACATAACTTGTAAGAGTACATCACCTAACTCTTCAATCATATTCTCATCATCATTATTGTTAATCGCTTCGATTAACTCATAACTTTCTTCTAATAGATATTTACGTAGTGACGTATGCGTTTGTTTTTTATCCCATTCACATCCATCTGGTCCACGAAGTGTAGCAATAGTTTGTTTAAAATCTGAAAAAGTATGGCGTAATTTCTCATTCGTTGGCGGTATGTAAATAGACATTAAATTATCTAACTCTAACTTATGATCTAACTCATATAAAGGGACTTTGTTAATTTCTTCACGTTGACTTCCGACCGCTTTGACGATTGTTACTTCATGTTCAGGATCTAGATCTTCTAAAAGTGCTAGCTTTACTTCTGAAGCGATATAAGCATCATAAACTTGTGCGAAAATGATATGCTGCTGATAATTTAAATCAGTTCTAGAAAAATTTGTACCATCTACAAGCTGGAACCCTTCAATTGGGTCTATTTTTAATGTAGTAAAGAGGTCATCTAAAAAACTTTTACCACCGTTTATTTCAACCTGGACTTCGTTCTGATTTAATAAGGTTTGAACTGTTTGTTCCGCAACTAAAGGATGTCCTGGAACGACGTAGACAATGTCTTCTTTTTGGCCCAAATCTAGTAATTTAGTCGATATATTCAAGTAGACATTGGCAAACTCATCTTGTTCTATATAATAGTCATCAAATGAGTTGAAATGAACACCTTCATTTATCAGTTCTTCAATAACGGGGTGTTCATTTGTTCTACTAAATATTTTACTTTTAGTATTTACTAAGTTTTTATAAATACCTAGAGGTAGTTGATTAAGATCTCCTGCTCCAAGACCAATGACTTCTATGCTCATACATCTTCACTCCTTCTTAAACTTGGCGATCTGTTCTAATTTCAATATAACATCTACTAAAGGCAATGCCTGTATTTGTCGCTTAGATAAACCATTATATCTAAGCAGTAATAATAAGTAGATAAGTCCACCAATTCCAACAATAATAATTATATAGGTAAGCAACATTAGTCTTGATTCAATAAAATAATTTCCCAGGAAATATTTTATAATAACTAAAAAACTAACCATACTCGCGCTTGCATAAAGAAATGCGCGCCAATTAATCATTTTAACAAATGATATTCTTGTTAATTTTGATCTTAAAAACATTAGACTTACGCCACTTAATATTAATAAACTTATGATTGTTGCAAGTGCACTCCCCATAATTCCTAATTTTGATACAAGTAAATAATTTAAAATAAATTTTATAATAAACATGCTGATAATAAACAATGTTATTTGTTTATAGTAACCATAACTTTGTAAAACAGCATTTGAGGTAACGGCTATCGATCCGAGTAATATCGCGAGCATCAATACTTGTAAACTCGCAGTTCCACTTTTATCTTCAAATAATAAGACGTTTACTTCGGATAAAATAAAGATAAGACCTAATGTAGCACCTGCGGCTAAATAAAAGCTGAAAGTAAGTGTGTCTATAATAACTTGAACTGTTTTTTCTTTTGATACTTCTTTTTTATTCGTAATCTCTGGAATGAGTGCTAAAGCAAATGAGGAACCGAGGACAGATCCAAACTGAATGAGTGGTTGACCTCTATCAAAAATCCCCTTCATTTCCATTGCTTGTATTTCAGTATAGCCATAATCAACCAGGTGGGGGACCAGTGTAAATACATCCGCAAATTGTAAAAGTAATAAAATCATATGATTGAGAGCAGCAATAATACCAAACACAAATAATACATTTATAAAGTAACGCCAAGGTATTTTATAATGTGTTTTTGATATGTGGTTACGTGACTCTTTTAATTTAAATATGAATAAAACAATTGTACCAACCACTCCACCTAAAAGGGTTGCATAAACAGCCCAAACACCCATATCATATATATCAAATAAATTACGACTGATTAAAAAGGCGACAACTATTATAATTGATACTCTAAACAATTGCTCAATGACTTGAGAATAAGCAGTCGGTCGCATGTCACCGATTCCTTGAAAATAACCACGGTAAAAAGACATAAGTGGAATAAGTAAAAACCCTAAACTAATTAATTGATAACTAGACGTTAACTTCTCATCACCAATTAAATTTGCTAAATGGGGTGCTAGCACAAACATAATAACAGTCAAAATTATACTGAAACTAAATAGAATAATTAAAATTGGACGCGTAAAGTTTCTAAATGTTAACTCTGATTCATTTGTCTTTTTTTCAGACGTTAATTTAGATACAGCTGCAGGAAATCCATATAAAGATAGCATCATTAACATACCGATAAATGGATAAATTTGCTGATACACATAGTAACCAAAGTCACCTGTTAAATTTTGAAGCGGAATGCGATAGAGAGCACTCAACACTTTACTTATTAAACCAGCAACTGTTAATATAAGTGCTCCTTTTAAAAGATGATTTTGTTTATCTTCTACCATGCATTCACCTCATAGCTACGATTAGTTTAAGCGTTCGACGTTTCAACTTCCTCAATTCGATTAATATCTGTCATCTCTTTAATGAATTTACTAACCTGCTCGTAACGGGCCGTTTTAGCTTGTTTTTTTTCAAACGAAAAGATAACTTTTAATTGATTATTTGCAGTCCCTAAACGAACAGAACGACCATATTCATTCGCAAGCTCAAAAAGTTTAGTTCCATCAATATCTTGACTTCTTTCTTTTGTAACAAGTAACTCTATTTTTTTATCGGTCTCCATTAGTGATTCCACACGTTCTTTTTTAGCAAACATCTTTATTTTTGAAACTAAGAAAAGATGTTCTACTTCTTGAGGGAAATCCCCAAAACGATCAATTAATTCATCCTGTAAGTCTGTAATATCATCTTCTGAACTAAGCGTTTGGAATCGTTTATACATATCAATTTTTTGTTGTTCATCTTCAATATATTCATTAGGTATATATGCATTAACAATTAATCCTAATTCTGGGTTAAATGGTTGAACTTTTTCAATTTCTTTACCGAGTTTTCTAGCATCAATTGCTTCTTTTAACATTTGAGAATATAAATCGAATCCAACTGAATCAATAAATCCATGTTGAGCAGCTCCTAGCAGATTCCCTGCTCCACGGATTGATAAGTCACGCATAGCAATTTTAAAACCAGAACCTAATTCTGTAAACTCCTTAATAGCTAGCAATCTCTTTTCAGCAACTTCATTTAATACTTTATCAGTTTGATAAGTGAAGTAAGCATAAGCTACACGGTTCGAACGACCAACTCTTCCTCTTAATTGATAAAGTTGACTCAGTCCCATTCGATCTGCATCATACACAATTAATGTGTTTACATTAGGAATATCTACACCTGTTTCAATAATTGTCGTACTAACTAAAACATCATATTCACCTTCTAAAAATCCTAACATGACATCTTCTAACTCTCTTTCGTGCATTCTTCCGTGAGCAATTCCTATATTAACACCATCTACAAGTTCATTTATTTCCTGCGCAATTTTTTCGATATTTTCAATCCGGTTATAAAGTAAAAATACTTGCCCACCTCTTGCCATTTCACGCTCAATAGCTTCTTTAATAAACATCGGGTTTCTTTCTAATACATAAGTTTGAACTGGAAATCTGTTTTCTGGTGGTGTTTCAATAATAGATAAATCCCTAATCCCTAACATAGACATGTGTAATGTTCTTGGAATAGGTGTTGCTGTTAAAGTTAATACGTCCACATTTGTCTTAATTTCTTTGATTTTTTCTTTATGTTTAACCCCGAAACGTTGCTCTTCATCGACTATTAATAAACCTAAATCTTTATATATAATATCTTTAGATAATAGTCTATGTGTTCCAATAACAAGATCTACACCGCCTGTTTCTAATTTAGCAATTGTTTCAGTTTGCTCTTTTTTAGTACGAAAACGGCTTAATAAACCTATTTCAATAGGAAATTCACTAAAACGCTCAGTAATCGTCTGAAAATGCTGTTGTGCTAAAATTGTTGTTGGTACAAGTAGGGCTACTTGTTTACCTTCTGAGATTGCTTTAAATGCAGCTCTAATCGCTACCTCTGTTTTTCCGTAACCAACATCCCCACATAATAAACGGTCCATTGGACGTTCTTTTTCCATATCTTTTTTAATCTCTTCGATACTAGTTAGTTGGTCAGGTGTCTCTACATAAGGAAACGATGCTTCAAAGTCAGTTTGTAATGATGAATCCTCTTCAAATGCATGGCCTTTCTGTGCTTGTCTTTCAGCATATAATTCAATCAAGTCATCCGCAATATCTTCTACTGAAGTTTGGACTTTGTTTTTTACTTTACTCCATTCAGTTCCACCTAATTTATAAAGGCGTGGTTTTTTTCCCTCAGACCCTACGAATTTCTGGACAAGATCAATTTGATCAATCGGTACATAAAGTTTGTCATCTCCAGAATATTGAATAAGCATATAATCTTTATGGTTATCTTTAACAACTAACGTCTCAATACCTATATATCTACCAACACCATGATTACGGTGTACTACGTAGTCGCCTATATTAAGTTCTTGATAATTTTTAATTCGTTCAGCGTTCGTTATATTTTGTTGTTTTCTAACGCGCTTTTTTTTCTTTTTAAATAGTTCATTTTCAGTTATTATAGCTAATTTTGATGCTGGTAATTCAATTCCTTTACTTAAATTCCCAATACTGATGACTTGTTCATCTAATGGAAATTCTAGTTTTTCAATAACAGGTAACTCAATGTCATAATCATTAAAAATTGATTGTACTTTTTTAGCACGCTCTTTATCAGGTGCTAAGACAACGACCGAATACTCTGCCTTTTTCCATCTTTCTAGTTCTCCTTTGAGTAAAGGCATTTGACCATGGAACTCTTGCATCGTTCGAGTCGATATATTAATTGTCTGGTCTGGTTTAGTGTTAGGAATATGACGCATGAATACAGATAAATAGATTTGTGGATGAGATAATTTTTTTCTAATTGTTGCAAAATCATAAGAAAAACTCATATTCTTCATCAAATAATTCATCTCTAAAGAATGGTTATACCAGTCTGCCTCTTCCACTTCTAATTGATCTGCAGCTTCTTGTACTCTACTCATTTCATCAAAGAAAATCACAGCATCTTCTGCTAAGTAATTTAACAGACTAGCAGGCTCTTCATAGAAATAAGCATTATAAATTGATATCCCTGTAAACTTCTCACCTGCTTTAAGACGTTCAATATCATAACTCACAGATTCAATAAGTTTTTCTTTAGCTGATTTTGTTTTGAGCGAAGCTACTGTTTCACTTAATAATTTTTCTAACTTTTGTCCTGCACTTAAAAAATTTTCTTGAGTTAGTAAAATTTCTTCTGCCGGATTAATTATAATTTCACTTACTTGTTCAAGTGACCTTTGTGTATCTGCATTAAAATGACGAATCGAATCGACTTCATCATCAAAAAGCTCTATTCTAACAGGGTAACTCTCTGTCATAGGATAAACATCTATAATCCCACCACGCACGCTAAATTCACCCGGTGTTGTGACCATCTGAACTCGTTTATAACCCATATATACAAACTTTTCCAAAAAGTCTGGTAAATTAATCGAATGGCCTTCTGTAAATGTTAATTGATATTGTTCCCAGATTTCTTTCGGAGGTAAAATTCTTTTTAATGCAGCAATTGGCGCTATTACAATTTTTGCTTCGCCATTTAACATCGCAGATAAAGTAGTCATCCGCTCACTACGCATTTCAGGACTTGCAATTGCGACTTCAGAAGTAATTAATTCATTCACTGGATATAAATAAACATCGTCTTCATTCGTATGTTCAATTAAATCTCCGTATAACTCTTGAGCTTGGCTTAAGTGATTAGTTACAATTAAAATTTGTTTATTATATGTTTTTTGGATAACTGAAGTGAATAAACTACGCGATGGACCTGTTAATCCCGCCACAAGCTGCTCTGTATAGCCTTTTTCTAATCCATTTATAATACTTTTAACACTAGAATCTTCTTTTATATATTCATAAATCCCTTCCATAACATGAACCCTCCTTTATTTTAATTATTGAATTTCATAATACGAACTTTATGCCACATCATTTTAGCATGAAGTTTCGTTAGTGATTTCTTAACTTCATGCTAAAAGTGATCTGGCTATTTTAGGTAATTAAATGAATACCAAAAAGCTTTGGTTATCACCAAAGCATTATGTTCATTTTATTTAATTATATTTATTCATCGTTTCTAAAAATGTGTGTTCCAACCAATATTCGCATGCATCACTTGCTAATAAAACACTATGTGCGATATCTTCACTTTGTTCTTTTGAAAATGGACGCAACACATAATCAACAACTGCCATTGAATTTGTAGGTCTGCCAATTCCAACTCGGATACGATTAAATTCTTTCGTTCCTAAATGTTCGATTAATGAACGAATACCGTTATGACCACCATGACCACCTGTTTGTCTTAATCTGATTTTTCCTGTTGGTAAATCTAAATCATCATAGACAACTACTAAGTCTTTTATTTCTGCATTATAATAATCCATCAATGGCCTTAGCGCTTGTCCTGATAGATTCATAAATGTTTGTGGCTTTACGAACATGACTTTTTCACCATTAATAAATTCAATTGCATAGTCTGCTTTGAATTTTTGTTTATCTAAAGTAACTGAATGACGTTTTAATAACTCATCTATAATAAAAAAACCTGCGTTATGTTTTGTTTTATCATATTTCTTACCAGGGTTACCTAACCCAACTATTACTTTCATGCTATTCTTCCTTTATACATTATTATAAAACTAAATACAATAATCCCTCTAAATAAGAAACGAGTTCTACTTAGAGGGTATTGTATTATTTTAAATTTATTTTTCTTCTTCTTCTTCTTCTTCGTCCTCGTCTGCTCCAACTAATTCAGGTTCAACACTTAAGTCAACCTCTTCAGTTGTTTCTTCTTCCTCTTCTTCAGGAGGTAAGACTGTAACGATTGTTGCATCTTGATCATCTAATAACTCATATTTATCTGAAACTGGTAAATCACTTACAGAAATACTATCTCCAATGTCAAGCTCATCAATGTTTACGTTGATTTCTTCTGGAATATCACGTGGCATTGCACGTACTTGTAGTTCATATGACGGTTGTTGTACAATTCCGCCTTCTTTTGAACCAAGTGCATCACCAATTAGGTTTACAGTAACATCAACATCCATTGCTTCAGTTAAGTTTACAATATAGAAATCAATATGCGTTACGTCACTTGTGACAGGGTCTGTTTGATACTCATGTAACATGACATCTATAGGTTCATCACCTTCAACGTCTAATGTCATAATTGCGTTACGTCCTTCATCACGAACTGTTTTAAGTAGTTCGATTCCTTCTACTGATATTGTTTTTGGCTCTGTTTTTTGGCCATAAATCACCGAAGGTATAAAACCTCTTGCTCTAACACCTTTTGTTGCTGATGTTTTTAAATCTTCTCTTTTTTCTGCTTTTAACTTAATTGCCATTATAATTTCCTCCATTTAAATAGATATAATTTGTATTTTTATCGAACTTTTTTATTCAAATAAACTACTAACTGACTCATCCCTATTTACCCGTTTAATCGCTTCACCTATTAAACTTGCCACTGATAACTGTGTAATTTTATCAATTAACTTTGAATCTTCTAAAGCTATAGTATTTGTAACAACTAATTCTTTAATTTTAGATTCTTCAATCCTTTCGATGGCAGGTCCTGATAAAACAGGATGTGTACAACAAGCATATACTTCTCTTGCACCTTTTTCAATTAAAGCATCAGCTGCTAATTTAATTGTACCTGCTGTATCGATAATATCATCAATAATAATTGCAGTCTTACCTTCAATATCACCAATAATATTCATTACTTCTGCGACGTTTGGACTTGGACGTCTTTTGTCAATAATGCCTAAAGGAGCTTTCAAGCGATCTGCCATTCTTCTGGCGCGAATAACACCACCATGGTCTGGCGATACAATTACAAGATTATCTAAGTCTTTCTCAGCAAAATAATCTGATAAAATCGGTACAGCTTGCAAGTGATCAATCGGTACATCAAAGAATCCTTGAATTTGTGGTGCGTGTAAGTCTAAAGTAATAATTCTATCTGCACCAGCTGTCTCCATTAAGTTAGCTACTAATTTTGAAGTGATTGGCTCACGCGATCTTGCTTTCCTATCTTGGCGTGCATACCCGTAATACGGCATAACAATATTAATTGTAGCTGCTGATGCACGTTTTAAGGCGTCAATTAATATATAAAGTTCCATTAAATTTTCATTAACTGGATTCGATGTTGATTGAATAACATAAACATCACAACCACGTACACTTTCTTCAATATTAATCTGAGTTTCACCATCACTAAACTTTGAAACTGTACCTTTTCCTAAAGGGATTCCAATGTGATCTGCGATTTCTTGTGCTAAAGCACGATTTGAATTTAACGTAAATAATTGTAAAGGTCGCTTGAATTCATTTTTGCAGTCCGATGACATAAATAAAGCCTCCATTAGTTGTTTTGATTTTTATTGATTATTTTACGTGCATAACCCTCTTTATTTTCTTGCTTTGCTCTAGCGATCGCTAAACTTTCTTTTGGTACGTCTTTAGTTATCGTTGAACCTGCTGCTATAAAAGCACCTTCTTCTATAGTGACTGGTGCCATCAGGTTTGTATTACAACCAATAAATGAGTTTGACTCAATTTTTGTTTGATGCTTATTTACACCGTCATAATTAACAGTAATTGAACCACAACC
>RCNJ01000386.1_pt1 | contig 18167 bp, 15 predicted proteins | sample 2041171 | NCBI WGS metagenome assembly RCNJ01 (sample SAMN09708213, study PRJNA481090) | feces metagenome | biome: feces | host: Pygoscelis adeliae | place: Antarctica: Rookery Lake | collected 2010-03-01 | reverse complement strand
GTAAGATAAATTATAGTTAAGATAAATTAGAGTCAAGATATTTTATTATAATATCTTGACTCTTTTTATAATGGTTTCCAATCTATTTAGAGAAGGACGGTTGATAGATGAAATATTTTAATGAAGATTATGACAAGGTATTAGATACTTTTAATGTAAGAAAAACTGAAGGTATTTCAGATTCAGAAGTTAAAAAGAGACTAGAAGAATATGGGTATAATGAATTTGATAAAAAAGAAGGTAGTTCATTATTGGATGATATAAAAGATGCTTTATCAGAGCCAATGATGATAATACTATTAATAGCAGCATTAATAAGTGGTCTTATAGGAGAATACTTTGATGCTATAGGTATAATAGTTGCAGTTTTATTAGGTGTAATCATAGGTTTGGTTACTGAAGGTAAATCTAAAAAATCAGCAGAAGCTTTAGAGAAAATGACTGAAAATATATCTGTAAAGGTCTTAAGAAACGGACATGTTATTCAAGTAAATAAAAATGAAGTTGTACCTGGAGATATAGTATATATAGAAACAGGAGATATGATTCCAGCAGATGGAAGACTGTTTGAAACTCTTGATTTAAAAGTTAGAGAAGATGTATTAACTGGAGAGTCTGATGATGTAAATAAAGATTCACAAACTATTATTGAAATGGAGACAATAAAATCAAAAGATACTGTAGTAGTACAAGATCCTGTTCCAGCTAAGCAGATTAATATGGTGTTTGGAGGAACTTTGGTTGCCTATGGACGTGGTAAGTTTGTAGTTACAGATACAGGAAACACATCTGAGATGGGTAAAATTGCTTCTAATCTTCAAGAAGGAGATTTAGAAACACCTCTTCAAAGAAAACTTGGAAAATTAGGAACACAGATTTCTAAGATATCAGGTGCAATTGCATTTTTAATATTTATAATAATGTTTGTACAGATGATTTTAGCAAATGCTATAGATATAGATACTTCAGGAGTATTAGCATTTTTATCATCTATTGATCCTGTAAAGAGAGCGTTTGTAATATGTATAGCTTTAGTAGTTGCTGCAGTGCCTGAAGGATTACCAACAATGATTAATATTACACTTGCAATCACTATGCAGAGAATGGCAAAAGTTAATGCATTAGTGACTAAAAAAGAAGCATGTGAAACTATTGGATCTATAAGTGTTATATGTTCAGATAAAACAGGAACACTTACACAAAACAGAATGACGGTTGAAGAAATATATATAAATGGAAAGTATGTAGAAGAACACAAAGAAGAACATAGATCATATTTCGTAGAGAACTGTTTAATAAATTCTACAGCAGATCTTGAATTTGAAGAATCAGATATTAAATATTTAGGAAGTGCTACAGAATGTGCACTGTTACTTCATAATGAAGATCATGATTATGAAAAGATTAGAACTAATTCAACAGTACTTAGACAAATACCATTTGACTCTGATAATAAGAAAATGACTACAATTATGGATCATGAAGACGGAAAATCTAATGTTCTTACAAAAGGAGCACCTGAAGTAATACTTAAGGGTTGTAAACATGAAGATATAAATGGAGAGTTAGTAGAATTAAATAATAAAAGAAGAGATGAAATACTAAATGAGATCATGGTGCTACAGAAAAAATCTATGAGAGTATTAGGTTTTGCTTATAAAATAATACCTTATGAAGAAGCAATGTCATCTCAAGCGGAAGATCTTGTTATAGATATGATATTTACAGGATTTGTAGGAATAAAGGATCCATTAAGATTAGATGTTATTGAATCAGTTGTTCAAGCTCAACATGCTGGTATATCAACCAAGATGCTTACAGGAGATAATATAAATACAGCCCTTGCAATAGGTGAAGAACTTGGTATTTTAGGTGGAAAGAATAGAGCAGTTGAAGCAACTTTTATAGATACATTATCTAAAGAAGAACTAAAAGAAGAAATAAAGACAATTTCAATAGTAGCACGTTCTAAACCAGATACTAAGATGAGAATAGTAGAGGCACTCCAGGAGAATGGAGAAGTTGTAGCAGTAACAGGAGATGGAATAAATGATGCACCTGCACTTACTAAAGCAGATGTAGGTATTGCAATGGGGATAGCAGGTACAGAAGTTAGTAAAAATGCATCAGATATTATATTAACTGATGATAGCTTTAGTACTATTATTAGAGGAGTTAAATGGGGACGTGGAATATATGAAAATTTCCAAAGATTTATTCAGTTTCAGATAACAGTCAATATAGTTGCATTTTCAGTTGCGATACTCTCTGTTATATTTGGATTTGAGATGCCTTTTACGACAATACAGCTATTATGGATAAATATCATAATGGACGGTCCTCCAGCTTTATCTTTAGGACTTGAAAAGGTTAGAAGTTCAATATTAGAAAGAAAACCAGTTGATAGAACTGATAGTATAATAACAAAAACTATGATAAAAACTATGTTAATAAATGCAGTTTATATAATTGGAATATTACTTATACAGATGAAGTTTAATATACTAGGAGCATCAGGTGAAAAGATAAATACAGCAAGTGAAATGGGAACAGTAGTATTTTCATTATTTGCATTTAGTGCACTGTTTAATGCTCTTAATTGCAGAGAGTTTGGTCTCAATAGTATAATACCTAACTTTACTAAAAATCCGCTAGCATTAGGCATAATATCATTAACAGGTGTAGTTCAAATAATAGTAACTCAAATGTTTGGGAACTTCTTTAATTCAGTTCCGTTAAGTTTTATAATGTGGATAAAGCTTATAGCACTTAGTTCATTAATAATCGTATTTAATGAAGTTGTAAAAGCTATACTTAGATTAGTTCTTAAAAACAAAGAAAGTAAGTACTCTTATGAGACTAAGTAAATTTTGGATTTTTCTTTTAATTTTACTAGGAGGTTCTTTACTTTTACCAGAAGATATACTAGATATAGATTCAATTAATAAAGATACGTCGATATCTAATGAAAAGGATTTGATATCTAGTGAAGATGATTTTATATCTAATGAAGATACATTAATAGCTAATGAAGTAGATTCTTCCTCTTTAAGAATAGGTCCTGAATATAAAGATGAAGAAGAATATGATCTTATATATAATGCATTTATGAATTTAGATGATGAAATAAAACTATCAAGCGAAATGGAAAGTGATGAGGTATTTAAAATTAGAGAGCAGGTTATAGAAGATCATCCTGAGATATTTTATCTTGATTATGAAAATAGTAAATATTGGTCTGATGGGGTACTCGAGTTTAAATATATAGATAGCAAAGAAAATATTATAGAAAAAAGAAATAAGATAGAAATTAAATCAAATTATATTATAAACAAAATAATAGAACCTGACATGTCTGAATTTGAAAAGGAACTAGCTATTCATGATTTTCTACTTTTAAATACTAAGTATGATGTAGAAAATCATGAAAATGGAATTATTCCAACATCTTCATACAACGTGGATGGAGTTCTATTAAAAGGTATTGGAGTTTGTGAAGGATATGCTCAAACCTTTAAAATGCTTCTAGAAAAAGTTGGAATAGAATCTATAATAGTAACAGAGCCTAGAATTAATCATGCATGGAATATAGTAAAGATAGACGGACAGAATTTTCATGTAGATTTAACCTGGAATGATCCTGTTCCAGACAGAGAAGGAAGAGCTCTTCATACTTACTTTAATGTGTCAGATAGAAAAATGTTACAAGGTAAACATATATGGGATCAAGAGAAGTATCCATCATGTACAAGTGAGAAGTATTCTTATATGTGGAGAAGATAAAAATCTATAAAATAGTTGAATATGGGTATAAAACTAGATAAAGGAGAGATTAAATTGGATTTTAAAGATTTAGTAAAAACAAGATATTCAGTAAGAAAATATAAAGAAAAAGATGTAGAGCGAGAAACATTAGAAGGAATTTTAGAGACAACAAGGAATGCACCTTCGGCTATGAATATTCAACCAGTGAAGTTTATAGTTGTTACAGATCCTAAAGTAAAAGAAGAGGTAGCAGAAACTTATCCTCTAGATTGGATAAATAAAGCGCCAGTTATTATAGTAGCTTGTGGAGATCACTCAGAATCTTGGGTTAGAGATGATGGAAAAGATTACTGTGATGTAGATGTAGCTATCTCAGTAGATCACTTAACACTAGCTGCAGTAGATCAGGGACTCGGAACTTGTTGGGTATGTGCTTTTGATAAAGAAGCGTGTATTAAAGCACTAGATCTTCCCGAAAATTTAGAGCCAATAGCAATTATTCCTATGGGATATCCTATAGATCAACCCATTAGAGATAAGAAAAGAAAAAGCTTGGATGAAACTGTAAGCTTTATATAAAAGTAATATATATAATAATAAATTAAAAATAATAAATAAAAACTTTAAAATACCTAGACTCTAATTTGTTTAGGTATTTTATATGTAAAACACTATTATAAAGTGTTGATAAGGAGAATGATCTTGGAAAAAGTAGAACTATTAGAAGGTAATATGAAAAAAACATTCTTAAAATACTTGATTCCTAGTGTAGGTGGTATGCTTGGAGTATCACTTTATGTTTTAGGTGACACAATGATTATAGGTAGGGCTATTGGTAGCGTGGGTCTTGCTGCTCTTAATATATCTATACCAATTATAAATGTGTTTCATGGACTAGGACTATTATTTGGAATGGGTGCATCTACAGCTATCTCAATTAGTAGAGGTAGGGGTGATGAAAGACAAGTAAATAATATATTTACAATATCAATGTTACTTAGCTTGCTTGTTGGGATATTCTTTGTTGTTATGAGAGTGTTTTTCTTAGATAAATTAAGTTTACTACTAGGTGCATCTAAAGAAACATTTAAGATGTCAACAGGATACTTAGGAGTACTTATGACCTTTAGCCCCATGTTTTTATTAAACTATACGCTTAATGTACTTGTTAGGAATGACGGAAATCCTAATCTTGCAATGTATGGAATGTTAACAGGAAGTATTATAAATGTAATACTTGATTATATTTTCATAATAATATTTGGTTGGGGAATGCCGGGTGCAGCACTTGCAACATGTATTAGTCCAATGCTTGGACTTATAATACTGAGCTTTCATTTTATACTTAAGAAAAACAAAATGAAACTTACAAAGATAAAACCAAGTTTTAATATACTAAAACGAATAACATCAAATGGATTTGCAAGTTTTGTAATAGAGGTTTCAGCAGGAGTTATAATCTTTGTATTTAATAAAGTTATTATAGATATAACTGGAGATATAGGGGTTTCATCCTATAGTATAATTGCTAACTTATCCTTGATTGCAACTGCAATATTTACAGGTATAGGCCAAGCAATTCAGCCAATAGTTAGTGTGAACTTCGGTGCTAAAAATATGGACAGAGTCTATGAAGCAGGTAAGCTTGCGATTTATACATCCTTAGCCATCGGAATTCTATTTTATTTAGCAGGGTTATTATTCCCAGAATTCTTAGTTTCAATATTTAGTAGAGGTGATAAGGAGCTTTTAGATATAACTGTTAAAGGAATAAGGATATATTTCCTAGCATTTATATTTATGGGTGTAAATATAGCAATAACTTCATATTTACAATCAAAAGAATATGCAAAGGCATCTATGTTTTTGTCACTTTCAAGAGGATTTATATTTATTGTAATATTCTTACTTGTTCTTCCAAAGTTATTAGGACTTACAGGTGTATGGATGACAATGCCACTTGCTGAACTTACTACTATAATATTATCTATAGTACTATATAAAAATGTTAGAAAGTTAATTGGACATACTGTAAAAAGAAGCTAGAGGGGTGAAGTGTATGAGAAGAAAAGATAGAGCGATGAATAAGGAATTTGGCTTAAAACTAATAGATAAATCTGATTATGGTGTAATTTCAATGATCGATAATGATGATAAGCCTTATTCCTTACCCCTATCTATAGTGAGGGATGAAGACTTACTTTATTTTCATTCAGCTAAAGAAGGGAAGAAGGTAGGTTTACTAAAGGATAATACAAACGTAAGTATTGTATTTACTGGAAAAACTAATATACCAGAGAACTTCTCTGAAGATGAACTAGAAGAAATGTCAAAAGATATATCAAAGGGAGTACAGTTTATAAGTAAAGTATTTACTACAGAGTTTGAATCTGTAGTAATAGATGGAGAAATAAATAAAGTAAAAGATAGACACGAGAAAATTAAGGCATTAAAACTAATATGTGAAAAGTACACTCCAGATAAGATGGATTACTTTCCCATAGCAATAAAAGCAGGACTTGAAAAAGTAAATATATATAGTATAAAGATAGAAGATATTACTGCTAAAAGAAAGAAATATGATATGAATAATGTGGAAATGAAATGGGAAAGAATGGAGTGAGAAATTGGAGTATAATGAGCTTAGATATTTAACCCTATTATCAAAACAATATCCAACTATAAGTGCAGCATCGACTGAGATAATAAATCTTCAGGCAATATTAAATTTACCAAAAGGTACAGAACATTTCTTAACAGACATTCATGGTGAATATGAATCTTTTAATCATGTTTTAAAAAATGGTTCAGGCGTTATAAAGAGAAAAATAGAATATGCTTTTAAAGGTTTATTAAATAAAGAAGAATCTAGAGAACTTGCAACACTTATATATTATCCCGAGCAAAAGTTAGAACTTATTTTACAAGAAAAAGAAAATATAGATCTTTGGTATGAAGCTACTCTTTATAGATTAGTAGAAGTATGTAGACAAGTTACTGCAAAATATACAAAAGATAAAGTGAGAAAAGCATTACCTAAAGAGTTTGAATATATAATAGAAGAATTACTTCACGAAAGCCGAGATCGAATGGATAAAGAAAAATATTATAGTGAAATAATAAAAACTATAATAAGAATAGGACAAGCTGATGAATTTATCATAGCTTTATCAAATCTTATTCAAAGACTTGTCATAGATAAGCTACATATAATTGGAGATATATTCGATAGAGGACCAGGTGCAGACATTGTAATGGATACACTTATGAATTATCATTCAGTAGACGTACAGTGGGGAAATCATGATATTTTATGGATGGGTGCAGCAGCTGGAAGTGAAGCGTGTATTGCAACAGTTTTAAGAATTGGTGCAAGATATATGAATTTAGATACTGTAGAAGATGGTTATGGAATAAATATACTACCACTTGCTACATTTGCATTAGATGTCTATGGGGAAGATCCGTGTAAGGCTTTTAAACCCAAAATGGAAGATGAAAGTGATTTTAGTAAAAAAGATGTAAGTCTTATGACTAAAATGCATAAAGCAATATCTATACTTCAGTTTAAATTAGAAGGTAAAATAATAAAGAGACGACCGCATCTTAAAATGTCAGACAGATTATCATTAGATAAAATAGATTATGAAAATAATACTATAGATATAGAAGGTAAGATTTATGAATTAAATGATGGTAATTTTCCAACGATAGATCCAACAGACCCTTATAAACTTAGTAAAGATGAAGCTGAACTTATAGAAAAATTAAAATCATCATTTTTAAATAGCGGTAGACTTCAAGAGCATATAAAGTTTTTATATTCTAAAGGAAGTATGTATTTGAAATATAATTCAAATTTACTTTATCATGGATGTATTCCATTAAATGAAGATATGAGTTTTAAAGAAGTTACTATAGGAGAGTCAGGAAAAGCATATAGTGGTAAAGAGTACTTAGATAGACTTGAAACTATTGCTAGAGAAGGTTATTTTTATAATGATGATGAAAAAACTAAGCTCTATGGATTAGATTTAACATGGTATTTATGGAGAGGGAAAGACTCACCTCTATTTGGTAAAGATAAGATGACTACTTTTGAAAGATACTTTGTAGATGACAAAGAAACTCACACAGAAGTTAAAAACCCTTATTTTAAATATAGAGAAAGTGAAGAAATGTGCAATATGATTTTTAAAGAATTTGATCTAGATCCTGAAGATAGTCATATTATTAATGGACATGTTCCTGTTAAATCTAGAAAAGGAGAAAGTCCTATAAAAGCAAATGGAAAACTTTTAGTAATAGATGGTGGGCTTTCAAAAGCGTATCAAAAGACTACGGGTCTTGCAGGTTATACATTAATATATAATTCATATGGATTACTACTTGTTTCCCACGAAGCATTTGAATCGACAGAAAAGTCTATAAGAGAAGAAAAGGATATATTATCAAATACTATAGTTCTTGAACGTGAAACCGATAGAAAAAGAGTTGCTGATACAGATGATGGTAAAATAATAAAAATTCAAATAGAAGAACTGACTAGACTTCTAGATGCTTATAGAAAAGGTGTTATAAAAGAAGATAAGTAGTGTTTTAAAATGATTAATATCTACTCTTTAAGTGTATAAATATAGTATAAAGAAGTATTTATATATAAAAAGGGAGAAGATTTGAATGGATATATATGAAACGACTAAAGATCATACATCTATAAGAGAATATAAGGACGAAGATCTAAAAGATGGTGATTTAGAAAAGATATTAGATGCAGCTAGGCATGCTCCATCATCTATAAATGGACAACAATGGAGTGTAATAGTTATAAAAGACAAGGAAAACAAAAAAAAGCTTGCTCATCTTGTAAAAGATCAAGAATGGGTAGAAGACTGTCCTGTATTTCTTGTGTTTGTAGCAGATTACAATAAAGCAGCAATAGCACTAGAAAAAGAAGGTAAAGAATTTAAAAATATAGATTCTATTGATTCTACTATAGTTTCATCTGTAGATATTGGAATTGCATTTTCGAATGCTATGAATGTTTCAGAAACACTTGGCTATGGAATAGTTCCAATAGGGGCTATAAGAATAAACCCAAAAGAGGTTATAGATATTTTAAAACTTCCTAAGTATGTATATCCAATAGTTGGAATGTGCATAGGAGTTCCAGATGAAGACCCTATAAGAAAACCTATATTTCCAAAAGAAGCTATGGTTCATGAAGAAACATATAATAAGGATTTAAGAAACGTAATAGATGAATATGATGAAATTATTAAACAATATAGAAACGAGAGAACAAATGGGGAAGATGTTAGAAGTTGGAGTCAAGGTGTTGCAGGAGATTATTCACAGATTTTTTTCCCAAGAGTCTACGATACATTAAAAGAACAAGGATTTAAAAATAATAAATAGTAATATATAAAAGAGAAGTCAGTGACTTCTCTTTTATTAAGCTTATTTAAAATTAATATAAGGAGATGATAATATGAAATTAAGCCAAGAGGAATTAAAGTCACTGACAGATCGGTTAATAGATTGGACTCGTGAGTCTATGGAAAGCTCAGGAGGTAAAAAGGCAGTTATAGGTGTATCAGGTGGAAAAGATAGTTCAGTAGTCGCAGCTCTTTGTGTTAAAGCACTAGGTAGCGAAAATGTAGTAGGAGTTCTAATGCCAGATGGGGTACAAGGAGATATATCATTTGCTGAAGAATTATGTGAAATTCTAGATATAAAATGTACTACTGTAAATATAGACAAGATATCTTCTGTATTTGTAGATTCATTAGAAAATGTAGAGGAAGATATAATAGGAGAAGTAACTAGACAGACTAAATTAAATTTCCCACCAAGAATTAGGATGACTCTTCTTTATGCAATATCTCAATCAGTAGAAAATAGTAGAGTGATAAATACAAGTAATATTTCAGAAGATTGGATAGGATATGCAACAGTTTATGGAGATACAGCGGGAGCATTTTCACCACTTGGTATGTTAACTAGTGATGAGGTTATGCAAGTTGGAAAGTATTTAGGGCTTGATGACAAATTCACATTTAAAGTTCCAAGTGATGGACTTACAGGCGAAACTGATGAAGACATATTCGGATTTAGTTATGATGTTTTAAATAAGTATATACGTGAAGGAATATGTGAAGACTTGGGAGTTAAAAATAAGATAGACAATATGCACAAATATAGTAGACATAAATTTTTGCCGATACCAATGTTTGATTCAGAGCTTCCTGTAGCTATAGAAGATGTTGCAGGAGTTTATAAGAAAGATAAAAAGAAATAATTAAATGTCTAGAAGTAGCTAGTATAATCGGATATACTAGAGTAAGTAAGTAATTTAAGGAGTGAATATAAATGGCATTTAAATATAGGGATACTTTGCTGTCAGTTTACGAAGTACAAAACAGATTTATAAGAAAAAGTTTAATAGGTGTTTTAGATAATGAAAACAAAGATGAAAGTCATATAGAAGATGTGATGGAAGATCTTAAAGAATATTTAAAAACATCTGAAGATGTTCCGGAAGTAGTAGAGTTTGGAGAAAAGAAAGATAAGAAATATTTCAATAATACTTCTTTAGAACAAGTACTTAGTTATGGAAATAGATTAATAGAAATGCAAGTAAGAAGAGGAGAATTATAAGGGGGCATATTACATGTCCTTTTTTCGTATAAATATGTATTAAAAATAGAAAGGGGAATCGTTATGAAAAGTGTTTTATTCACATATGGATTTGCAGACGGAAAATTAAAGGAAAGAATGAAAATGTTAGAAGATTTAGGATATAAGGTTTATTATGAGGACGAAGATAACTTTGAATACAAGGATTATATGAGTGAAATAGAAGTTCTTGTAACTTTTAGTGTGTTTGATAAAATAGATTTAGATAAATTCCCTAAATTAAAATGGATACAATTAACTAGTATGGGATTTGAACAAATACCTAAGGAAGAAGTTTTAGAAAGAGGTATAACTGTTACAAACAACAAAAATGGTTATAGTATTCCAATGGGAGAATGGGCAGTTTTAAATATATTAGAACTTATGAAAAATAGAAAAAGCGCATATATAAATCAAACAAAGAAAGTATGGCATACTGATTTTACATTAGAAGAAGCTTATAAGAAAACAGTAGCTTTTATAGGAACAGGAGATATTGCAAGAGAAGCAGTTAAAAGACTACAAGGTTTTGATATGACTATATTAGGTGTTAATACAGATGGTAGAAGTATAGAAGGCTTTGATGAATGTTTTAAAACAGAAGATATAGATGATGTTTTAGGTAAAGCTGATGTAGTTATTAATATTCTTCCAAATACTGAGCAGACACATCATTTAATCGACAAGGGTAGATTAGAGAAGATGAGTAAAGATAGTTATCTTATAAACATGTCAAGAGGTGCTGTTATAAATCAAGAGGATTTAGTAGCTCACTTACAAGAAGGTAACTTTAAAGGAGTAGCACTTGATGTATTTGAAGAAGAACCACTTCCTAAGTCATCTAAACTTTGGGATATGGAACGTGTAGTTATAACATCACATAATTCATGGATTAGTGAAATGATAGGTCCAAGAAGATGGGATATGGTTTACGAAAACTTTAAAAAGTATCTAGAAGACGAAGAACTTTTAAATGTAGTTAAAATAAAAAGAGGTTATTAGTTGGAGGTAAGGGCATGGCACAAGAAACAACAAATTTAGGAGAAGGGAAGATAAAACCTTTACTCTTTAAGTTAGCACTACCAGCTATTATAGCCCAGATAGTAAATCTTCTATATAGTGTTATAGATAGAGTGTTTATAGGAAGAATGCCAGGTGGTGAAATAGCTATGGCAGGTGTTGGAGTAGCATTTCCTATAATTATGATAGTTGCAGCGTTCAGCTCACTAGTAGGTATGGGTGGGGCACCTCTTGCAGCTATTAAAATGGGTGAAGACGATGACGACGGAGCTGAACAGATACTTACAAACAGTTTCTCAATGTTAATTATAATGTCTATAATTTTAACAGTGCTTATTTTAATATTTAGAGAACCAATGCTTTGGGCATTTGGTGCTAGTGAAGCAACTATTGATTATGCACTAAGTTATCTAACCATATATATGCTAGGAACCATATCCGTACAAATGGCACTTGGTATGAATCCTTTTATAAACACACAAGGATTTGCTAAAATTGGAATGATAACTGTGGTTATAGGGGCAGTTATAAATATAGCTTTAGATCCAATATTAATATTTGGACTTAATATGGGAGTTAAAGGAGCTGCACTTGCAACAATAATAGCTCAAACAGCATCAGCCATTTGGGTAGTTGGGTTTTTACTTAAGAAAAACACTAAACTTAGAATACGAAAAAAATATTTAAAACCTAAATTAGATATAGTTAAGAGAACATTAGCGCTAGGAGTTTCGCCATTTGTAATGCAGTCCACCGAGAGTTTAGTACTTATATCATTAAATAATATGCTCATGACTTACGGTGGAGATCTTGCAGTTGGTGCAATGACTATTATGAGTAGTATAATGCAGATGATTTTACTTCCTATGATGGGACTAAGTCAAGGTGCACAACCTTTAATAAGTTTTAATTATGGTGCAAGGAAGATGGAAAGAGTTAAAGATACATTCAAATTATTGCTTGTATTATCAATAGCATATACAAGTATAATCTGGTTACTTCTTATGGCAGTACCACAAGTATTTGTATCTATATTCAACAATGATCCAGAACTTATGAGAGTTGCAACTTGGAGTATAAGAATATACTTTGCAGGAATCTTTGCATTTGGAGCACAGGTAGCTTGTCAGCAAACATTCTTAGCACTTGGAAAAGCAAAAGTATCATTAGTACTAGCAATTCTTAGAAAAATAGTACTTTTAATACCACTAATATTTATAATTCCAATGTTTATGGAAAACAAGATGATGGGAACATTACTTGCAGAACCAATAGCAGACATAATAGCAGCGACTGTAACTGTAATAACCTTTAGAATATTTTATAAGACAGCTTTAGTTGATGAAGCGGGCTCCAACTTGTAAACTACAGTGCTCTATGGTAGTATGAGGTGAAAAACAAATACATACTATCAAAATGGAGGAATGAATATGCCAGATTTACCAAACTGTCCTAAATGTGATTCAGAATATACTTATGAAGATATGCACCTTTTAGTTTGTCCAGAATGTGCACATGAGTGGACTTTAGAAGGACAACAAGAAAAAGAAGAAGCCGAAGCAGAAGCAAGTATAATAAGAGATGCAAACGGTAATGAATTAAGTGATGGAGACACAGTTAGTATAGTAAAGGATTTAAAAGTAAAAGGTAGTTCGGATCCAATAAAGATGGGTACAACAGTAAAAAACATAAAGCTAACAGATGGAGCAAATGATGGTCACGATATCGCTTGTAAAGTTGATGGTTTTGGTTCAATGGAATTAAAATCAGAGTTTGTTAAAAAAATATAACTTATAAATTAGAGAAATCTCATAATCTAACCATAGTGTAAATACAGCTAAAGGTTATATTATGAGATTTTTTTGTGTTAATATATGATATACAAAGAGAATTATAAACTTTTAGTAAGAATCTAGAAAAGAAGGTAAGTGCTTTAAACATGAACAAATTGCTTTTAGGTAACGAAGCTATTGCAAGAGGTGCTTATAAGGGTAGATAACTGTTGCTACATTTTATCTAGGAACGCAGAGTAATGAGATAATAGAAAATATTGCAAAGTATGAAAATATAGAAACGCAGTGGTCACCAAATGAAAAGGTAGCACTTGAAGTTGGAATAGGTGTATCTATAGAATATCTATCTGCTTTTTTTGGAAAGAAAGAAGGAGAAGCTTTTTCAGTACTTAGAATTGATGATTCTGAAAATGCATTAGAGGTTTTAGAAAAATACAATATAAAGAGATTATCAGAAAATGAACTTTAGATATTATGAATAAATAAAAACAAGCTTTTCATTAGCTTGTTTTTATTTCGTATGATACTAGGCTTAAGATTATAATAACCATTACTGGGGTAAATATATAATAGGTACTAATACCTTTAAAGGAAGTGTTAATTAGTGGATGAAGGTGAAATGTTATCAGTAGAAGAAAAATTTACAAAAGCTAGAATAATACTTTTAAGGGGAGATCCATTTATAGGTAAGTTTTTATTATTACTTGGGGATCCAATAGATGTTTCAGGAAATGGTAGAAAAAACTATAAAGCTTTAAAAGATTTAGAGACTATGGCAACTACAGGAACTAAACTTTATTATAATAAGAAATATGTAGATAAACTTAACTTTAAAGAGTTTTTATCATTAATACTGCATCAATTACTTCACTGTATTATGATGCATAGTCCAAGAGGAGTAGACAAAAGTCAAAAGCTATGGAATATGGCTGCAGACTTATGGGTCAATGAAAGATTAAAGCGAAATCAAAATGATTATAGAGAAAATAGAGATATAGATTATATATTATTTGAAGATAGTTTAACATCAGATGATAAAGAGACTTCAGATATGTCAGTAGATGATATATATATAGATTTCTTAGAACAATTTAATGATCAAGTAGGAGATGCAAAGTCAGACTTATCCCTTGGTGGTGAAGGAGAAAGCGGACAGAGTGGGTCAGACTTCATAGGGGGTTCTGGTGGGGACGGTGATATAATTTTAGATATAGGAAATAAAAGTGTGAATATTAAAGATTTTGAAATGGATATGATAAGTCCAGAAAGCGTAGGAGAGAGTTCAGAGGATTTAATGAAACAAATTAGTAAAATGAATGTATCCTCAAATGTACATTCAACAATTGTAGGACAAGGTACTTCATTAGTTACCGGAGAAGAAATTGCTCCTAGGAAAGCTAGTTCTAAATGGTATAAATATCTAGATAGATATTTAAGTAAGATTTTTAGATTTGAAAATTCATACTCAACACCAAATAAAAACTTACTTTATACGAGAAGAATTCACCAAGGACCTAGAAGATCGGTTTCTAAGAAACTGACATCAGTAATTATAGCTGTAGATTTCTCAGCTTCAGTTTGGAATAATAGAGAAGATCTTGAGAAGTTTTGGTTTCATATATCAAATATAGCTAAGAAATATAAAGCAGAAGGTAGGATATTACTTTGGGACACTAAGGTAAGAGTAGATTTAGATTTATCTAAGTTTAATACAAACAAAGAATATGATTTACCTAAAGGCGGAACAGATCCTACGACAGTGTATGATTACTTAAAGGAAAAAAACATGAAATATGATGTACTCGTTATGCTTACCGATTCATATTTCAAAGAAAAAGAACTTAAAATTTTAGAAAACAAAGATAATAGAAAGACAATGTGGGTAACTTCAGGAGATCATAGAGCTTTTATGAAGTTAAAAAATACTATAAGAAAAGGAAAAGTATTTAAATTAAAATAACACTCAATGAGGTGGGTTAAAATGGACGAAAAAGGTATGAGGATAGAACCAACAGGAACAAAAACAATGGAAGAAAACTTGAATTATATTTGGGAATTAAATAAAACACTACCTAAAGAAAAGAAGAAGTCAGCATTAATTATAGGAGCTTCGGGTATTGGTAAATCTCAAATCACACAAAATGTAGCAAAAGAAAAAGGATGCAATTTTATAGATTTTAGACTTCTAACTATGTCGGAGACAGATTTAAAGGGAATTCCATTTCCAAGTGAAGATAATAAAAAAGCTATATTTCTTCATTTAGATATATTTCCAGATGAAGAAAGAGATGGAAAGGAAGGAATATTACTTTTAGAGGAACTTACTTCTGCAAATAGAAGTTTAATGTCTACACTTTATCAACTAGTGCTGGATAGAGAAATTGGAACTTATAAACTACCCGATGGTTGGATGATAGTAGCAACAGGTAATAGAGAAGAAGACTCAGGAGAGTTTTATGTTATGCCTGCACCTCTTGCAGATAGATTTTTGATTTATGAACTTGCAAACTCGGGAACTGAATTTGTAGATGACTGGGTAAACTGGGCATATGAAAATGAAGTAGCAGTTGAAATCATCGCTTATATAAGAAAATTCCCAAAGAGTCTTCATGATTTCGATAGAGATCTTCATGATGAAGGGATGATAGTTTTCCCAACGCCAAGATCGTGGGAATCTGTATCAGATATAATAAAGTTTGATAGAGAGAAAAATACAGAAGCTTTAAGTAAACAAGCTCAAAACCTTATAATATCAGGTGTAGGACCTGTACATGGTTATCAGTTTGTAAGCTTTTATAACTCTAAAAACAATTTACCTAATATAGATGATATTTTAAATGGTAGACCTTATGAAAAAATAGAGAAGAACCAAGAAAATGAATTAACACTTACTATAGCGAATTTAATAGAAATTGTGAGAGATGAATATAGTGGTGATGAAGTTAGCGAACAAGGTAAAGAATATATGATAAATATAATTAAATTCTTAAATGATGTGGCTGAAGATTTAGGAGTAGAATACTTTATACTTGGAATGCATCAGATAATTGCTATAAATAAGGAGCTTATAAATAAATTAATCTTTATGGATTTAGAATCAGAAGAATTTGATGAAATCATTGAAAAATACTCACATTTATTAACTTAGATTAGGAGTGAGAATATGAAGGATTTTACAAAGAACCTAATAAAGAACTTACAAAAGTATACTATTGATGAATTCATATTTTATAGTTTGGATATTTGGCGTAAATATATAGAAGAAAATGATCTTATGGATGAATATATTGCAGAGTTTTTATTAGATAAAGAAAATGAAGAAAAAATTAGAGGATTTGTAGATAAGGAAGGTATTCTTAATTTAAAATATTCACAAAATAAAATAACTAAAAGATTAATAATAGGTTTTGATTTATATATAAGTATGAGAAAAGACTTAGATGTAAATTTTAGAGATTATTTTAAACAATATGAAGAATATTTAAAAACTATAGATATAAACAATGCACTTAAGTTAAAAGTATTAGTGTATGAGATCGGAGAAAAAGTAGAATTAGTACCACATTTAGCAATGTATGACACAATGGCAAACGCAGGAACAGCTGTTGGATATAATATAAGATATTATAATAAACAAATTGCTGAAAATATTTATATAGATATAAGATGTGGCGCTAAATTAAATCTCGCTACTTTATCAGATGAGAGAAATGATGAGAATTTAGAAATTATAGAAATGGAAATAAAAGATTTGGAGAAGCTATTATCAAATGGATTGTTCAATCTTATAGTTTATGATGACTATCCTAAATCTTTAGAACCTATACTTCCTGAAGAAACTTATAAAGCACAAATAGAAAATAGAATATTTAAAGATCAAGTAGAAGTTAAGTATTCAGGAGAAGTATATAGAGCTATTAAATTAAAAGATTCATATATAGCTCTTGATAGAAATTTAAATGTAGAAAAGGATCAGAAAAAGGCAAAAACAATATATTGTAAGGCTTCACTTGCAAAATCGTTTTTGTAATAATATGTTTGGAAGTTTTGACATGGCAAATGACTTGTGATAAAATTTTCTTTCATATACCTAGATATCTAAAGGGTAAAGGAGGAAAATATGAAGAAAAAGATAATAACTAATAGTATAATATTTGTACTCATAGTAGGCTTTATAAGCATATTTAGCTCTATATTTGGAGATAACAATATGCTAGTAGGTGTAGGGATTGCAACTTTAGCTTTAGTTTTGGTGGAAAGGGATTTAACTATACATCCTGTTTTAAATACACTGAAACTACTTTTGATAAATATAGGCCTTGGGATATTTGCTTATTTAGCAAATGCTAATATGTGGCTTGGTATACCTTTAAATTTCTTAGCACTGTTTTTTATAGGGTATGTATTTAGCTATAACTTAAGAAAGTCTGTTGTACTACCATTTGGTCTTATATATTTATTTATGTTATATACTCCAGTTTCAGGAACAGAGACTGTAAGTAGACTACTTGCACTTGTTGTAGGTGCATTTATAATAATGGGACTTCAGTTTTTATTTAATAAAAATAAGTTTTCTAAAGTTGGTTTAAAAGGTACAGAAGATATTTACAAAGGTATTTTAATAAAGATCGATAAGATAAGAAATAATAAAGAAACTTTGGAAGTAGATAAAAAAATACAAATGAATATTAAATCAGTAAAAAAGATAATACTTGATAAAAGAGCAAAGAATTTTTATCTTACTAAAAGTGGAGAAGCATTAACAGATGTAATTTGGAGTTTAGAAAGAATCGATATGTTGCTAGATGAATTTAAGGGTGAATATAATCAAGAAGATTATAATAAGTTTTTAGATGCATTACATGGTAAACTTTCAAATCTTCTAGACAACAAGAAAAATAAAAATTCTTT
>RCNJ01000385.1_pt1 | contig 18206 bp, 15 predicted proteins | sample 2041171 | NCBI WGS metagenome assembly RCNJ01 (sample SAMN09708213, study PRJNA481090) | feces metagenome | biome: feces | host: Pygoscelis adeliae | place: Antarctica: Rookery Lake | collected 2010-03-01 | reverse complement strand
CTAGTGCACCACTTTGTTTAGGGCTCCCCTAGACACCTTGGACCTACCCCAGCATTACACCGGCCCTGGATCGGCACACCCAAAGAAGATGGATCTGATAACGATGAGTACAACGATGCTGCCGCTTCAGAGCCAGCTCATGAAGAAAGTTCCAGCTCAGACAACAATGACGCTCCTCTTCCTCCAACTCAGGCGTTTGAACCAAAGATTATTGAAGGCAAGAGGACTAGAAAACCAGTCACCAGAGGACCACAAGGTTATCACGCTGATCACAAGCCGTTCCAGGGTCTGATGCTTCATTTCATGGCAATTATTGGTATTAACAGACAGAACAACTGACTAAGGACGGGCAACAACTATTTTTACATGCTTGCAGAGCTGTTATACTGCACAAAAGTGAACGGCATGGAGCTTCTGCTGCCGTTGTTGCGCAGGAAATCGCAGGTTGAAGTGGAATTTGACGCTTTTCTGCAGAAGCGAAAGCAGTTTCTGGCTGATAGCTCGATAAGCGTGGTGAGCAACATGACCAGTCTTCTGGCTTACGGCAAGCACACAGCACTGAATCACGGCAATGCAGGTGCCGTCTTCTGGGAGAAAGGAGGAAGGGTGATGAAGCTGCACGGCGCGCGCATCGTCATGGAGGAGTTCAAAGAGATGGTGGAAAAAGCGATCCTTTATGCGGAGGATCTCTTTTGGGAGAAACTGATGTGGATGAGAGAGCCATGAGGCGGCTCACAATGGACATCGAGTAGCTCAACGACGACGTCACGTTTCGCAAGCGGAACACCTACTTCCTCAACAATAAGCGAAACGGTCTGGAGTCGAAGTGGGGAGATGTGACGATCGGTATAAAAGTACAGTTATCTTGGCTCCTGTCTGAGCTGCATGTCTATTGAGCGCCCACGGCGAAGTTCTGATTCTGTGCCGTTTTGCGCCTGTATCCCCAGGGTTGGCACACTGGTCGAACACCTGCGTGGTAGTCTACGGACATGGTAATTTATGGAAATTTGCCGGCACGCCGCTCGTTTGTGCAGGACCCCGGCGACGTTCTACCCCAATCCGCCCGGGAATGGTTAGGCCACCCTAGATATATCGCAGAAATGAAAATATATAGGAGATAAATGGCACCGTTTTCCCTCCTTTTTTCAACCTCGTCAAAGCAGTTCCATATCCTCACTCCATCCTTCTGGCCGTCCCGGCTGCCCCATCTGTCAGATCTTCGGCGGCGCCCTAAAATCCCACTCATTCCCAGGATGAGGCTCCGTCGGATATGGAGTAGGCTTGTCATCCGCCGCAACGATTCCTTTTCCGCGCTCTTCCTCCGCCTTCCTCGCCTTCGCCGCCGCAATCGCCGAATTCCCAATCCTTTCCCTCTTCGGCATCTTCTTCGTCGCCCACCACGCCCCAATTTCCAAACACTCCCCCACCGCCGTCCCATGCTGACTAAGCAGCGAGTCCATCATACCAGCATACCAACGATCCCATTCGCCCACAGTTTTTTCAGAGGCGTCTTTGAGATGCGGGCTCATGGATTCAATCCACATCACAAAAGTCAACAGAGCCGTCTGCCTCAGCGCAGCCTGATCCTCTGTCAACTTACTTTTGTGAGAGAGCTCTTTATCTTTGGTCTCGGAGTCATCTGCCTTTTCCCAGCGGATCTCGGACAATGGAATTGCCAAGCGTCGCGTTTGCACGTCTGTAAGTTGGGGCTCTTCGGCGAGGAAGCCGGCCATAAGTGTGCACGGCATGGTCGTGAATCCAAGTTTGGTGAGTGAGATCGTGATCCATTCGTTGTATTCTGTGATGTATGTATTTTGCGCGGGTTTGAACGTTGTTTGTGGTGTAATGGTATATGTCCCTGTGCTTTCCGCATGTTTCTCATCATCAATCTCGCTTTCCGAATCCGATGAACTCGCCGTTGCATGCGGGGCCAGTAGCCGAATAGTGGAATCCGAATCCCAGATTTCCATTTGCCCTCCAGGCCTCAGACAGCGGGAATACTCTTCCATCAAGTTGGCGGTGAGGTTTAGCGCTGGGGGTATCAGGGCGAGATCTTTGAGCATGATGACGTCGAATTCTTCGTCTTTGAAGGGAATGGAGACTTTGCGGATGTCGTGCTGGACGAAACGCCAATCCATGCCTTCGGAGCGCATGTCGGAGGCTACGGGTGCGATGTCTATGCCTGTGAAACTGACTGTGTGGCCCTGGCGAGCGAAGTGCTTGTGGCACATAGCAGACCAGTACCCGTTCCCACATCCAACTTCAAGTATCCTTTTTGGCGGCGCCTTCTTCCATAACGGCGAACATAGCGGCGAGCCAAAGACCTCGACCAACATCAGGGTCCTCAACACCTGTCTATGCATCTCACTCAGACTAAAGGGCAGCGGGTAATAGCTCTGGGGATCGCTCAAATATTTCTGTCCATGCGCCATCTTGTAGGGCCTCCTCATCGACTCATCCGTCGCAGTAGGAGGTAAACTCGAATGGTTCGTCGTGGTCGTAGTCAAGGAGGTGTTTGGGCTCTTCGAATTGGACGTGTCATATTGTGTTATAGGGACCGTGCGTTGCGTCGACGCTGTGGACTCTTTGCTGTTGGGCCGGCGTTGGCTGGCAGAATATCGGCCGTCCACTTTTGCGCCTCCAGCTGCTCGCGTGGCAGAGGAGTTGATGTTGGTCGGGGGTGATTCAGGTCGGACACGGAGGTCGCGTGGGTTGTCGAGGGGCCCGTGGAGCTCTTTCTTCGGATGCGAATTGTAGGGTTTGGGGGGGGATGCGCGGAAGTTGGGGTTCTTAATAGGACCAAATGGACCCCAGAGGACGGGTTCTTGGAAGGGTTGAGATGGGAAGAAGGGCGGTTTCTTGGGTTTAGTGGTTTCGGAGGGTGAGGGTGAGGAGGAGGATTGTGGAAACGGTATGCTGTTGGGGAACATTTCAATTATGTATGTGCTGTGCGAGAGTGGCTCCTAATTGACAGTTGTGGAGACCGGCTTGGTGCCGGAAGGGTTTCAGAGACGCCGAGAGGAGTAATGAGCAGCTGGGGAAGATCAATTGGCTTTGTTTAAGCGAGGTTTTTTATCAATTAAAAAGGCGAGCATATTTACAGTAAAAGATGGCAGAATTGAAAAAGAAGGAAGGCGAGGTTTACTGAGACGCAGCTGTCTGTCGCGTCGGTGTGTGGGAGGGGTCGACTCTCTCGATTCCCAATCCGTACGAAGCTTCAAGGGACGAAGGCGGCCGAGCGCGTGGTTCGTGCTCTCGCTTTGCGCCTCTGCCCCTCCACATTTGGCATCCCCCTCCCACTTCCATGCCAGGTCTCGTGACGACCAGGCTAGACTCAATCAAGGTTGCAGAGTCGAGCTGCGTTACTTGGCCTGACCGACAACATTGATTGACTAACTGCTACACCCACCACCCGACAACACCACGAATTGAAATATACTTGACCACAACCCTGATAAAACTAAGGGTACGTCAATTGAGCTTTGAAGCCTCAAATCTGCCCGCTCGGGCATAATGCCGACCGATTTGAGCCTTGTCGTAGTCTTGGCCAGGGTGGCCGGTGCATTAGCTCAGATAGGACTAACTCGCGCTAGAGTGAAGAGTGTGGCCTTTGAGCTTGGTTGAAAGAATTGATCGTGAATAAACGAACATTGACACGACAGCGGCGACAAGCTTCAAAGACAGCGCGGCTACTGAGCGGCACGGCCCCACACCTCCGCCACTTCGCGACCGAGACCGCGTCAAACACCTTTCCAGACAATCCACATGCGCTGGAAATCCATCCTCACCGCCGCTCTTTCACCCAAACTTCTTCTCTTCGCTAAGTGCCCAGCTTAGCGCATTCAGCCCGCCCTTGCTTCAGCCTCAGCCTCAGCCTCAGCACCTGCCAACGTAAATGTCTGATGGTTATCGCTTCCCACAGGCGAACACGGCGACATACTACTATCCACAAGCCCAGCAGCACAATACACCTCAGCCGAAGCACCTGAGAAACGTCTCGCCTCCTATAAGGTCACAGCAGCAGCCTCCAGACTCCCCGGCGCGATCGCCTCGGACACCAGCCGAGAAGCTATACAGCATGTTCACCGGCGGACACAACCAAGGTCAACATGGCCGACCAACTACCGGCAACCGTATGCCGATGATGTACAACTTCCAGCATCAGAACGCGCAGCAACAACAACATAATCATCAGCATCAAGATCACACCCATGCGAATCAGAACCTGGCACATCACCCTAACTACCAAGGTGTCATGCACAACAACCCAGCGGCTTTCGGAGCACAACAGCACACCACCCAAGTTGCGACACCAGCAAGAGGACAGCAGAACCAGCCGCACATAAACGAACATTGGGCAGAGCAGTTGAGGCTATTTAAGGAAACTGAGAGAGCACATACCAATATGGTTGAGCAGCATGCACCGAACCACACTGCAAGGACGAGGGGCCACGAGAACAAGAGTCTCTTGGTAGACGGCGAGGAGGAGGATGAGTTTGACAAAGCGGATAAAGGCCGACCGCCAAACTTCGATTTGCTCAAGAGGCAGGATTGGGACAAATTGGACATCTCCGGCCAAGGACTGAGAGTGCTCAGCCCATCTCTCTTCCAATTCACCTTCTTGAACGAACTCTACCTTGCCTCAAATAAGATCACACATGTTCCGGCTTCAATCGGCAAAATGCGAAACTTGAGATATCTCGACTTGTCGAATAACCAATTGAGCGAACTGCCAGCAGAGATTGGGATGTGTGTTTACCTCAAACATCTCCTTCTTTTCGACAACGAGCTGCGCACTCTTCCTAATGAGGTCGGATCTCTCTACCAGCTCGAGATGCTCGGCGTAGAAGGCAACCCACTCGATCCAGCTCTCAAGCGCGAAATAATGGACAACGGCACTAAGTCCCTTGTCCTCCACCTCCGCGAATCCGCACCAGTACCACCAGCTCCAGCACGTCGTCAAATGCTCAATTTGGTCGAAGGACCAACAGTGAGCGACGAGCGCATCCGCGTCTTTTCCTACAACACCCTCTGCTACAAGATGGCAACCTCAACCCTCTACGGCTACACTCCATCAGGAGCACTCTCCTGGGACTACAGAAAAACTCGCATCCTCGCCGAGATCGAAGAGTCCCAAGCCGACTTCCTCTGCCTCCAAGAAGTAGACAACGAGTCCTTTAAAGAGTTCTTCTCCATGAAACTCGCCTACTCTGGCTACAAAGGCGTCTTCTGGCCCAAATCCCGCGCGCGCACCATGGCCGAGAAAGACGCCAAAGTCGTTGACGGCTGCGCCACGTTCTACAAAAGCAGCAAATGGCACATCCTGGATAAGCAGCTTGTTGACTTTGCGAATATAGCCATCAATCGCCCGGATATGAAGAACCAGCATGATATCTTTAATCGCGTCATGCCGAGGGATAATATTTCTGTGATCACCTTCTTTGAGAATCGGCAGACGGGGAGCAGGGTAGTGGTCGTTAATGCGCATATATACTGGGACCCGGCGTTTGCGGATGTGAAGATTATTCAGACGGCGATTTTGATGGATGCGCTGGCGAAGGTGACGGAGAAGTATGCGCGTATGGGGCCGACGCCGATGAAGGATAAGAAGGGGTATGGAACGGATAAAAACGAGGACGAAGATCCGCTTGGCGAGCCTGCACCGAGCAGAGAATACACCGCTACGACGCTGCCGTTGTTGGTTTGTGGTGACTTTAACTCTACGCCTGACTCCGCGGTTTATCAACTCTTGAGCAGTGGAAGTTTACCACACGACCACCCAGAGCTCAACGGCGAAACAACCACCTCAAAGACTGCAGGGGAGGCAAAGAAGAAATACCAATACGGCAACTTCAGTCGCGACGGCATGGCGCACCCATTCTCGCTCAAGTCCTCCTACAGCAACTTGGAAGTCACGGGCCAAGAGGTGCCGTTCACGAATTATACGCCGGGCTTCACGGGTGTGTTGGATTATATTTGGTATAGCAAGAATTCGTTGGAGAATGTTGCGGTGCTGGGGGGTTGGGACGGCATGAGAAGGGGTGATGATGGGGGGTTGATGGATGGGGTGCCTGGGTGGCCGAATTGGTGGTTCCCGTCTGACCATCTCAGTCTGCTTTCTGAGTTCGCGGTGAAGGGCGGTAAGAAAGCTACGAAAGTCTCAAACAAGAGGGATGGAAGTGGAGATAGGGATGAGAGACAGAATAGCAACGAACGGAGGAATGATAAGAGGTGATCAGTGGTGGTTGATGGATTAGTGAAGAAGATTGAAGGTTGTGGGGGAGGTGGGGAAGGTTACTGTTATAAGGCGTCAGGACACATTGGGGGAGTTGGGGTGTGCTTTGTAGATAGTGGGTAGAATGTATCTCTATGCTGGTAGTCTGTCTGAGTGCCGAAGCGAGTTTCATTCTATCACCTTAACCAACCAATCTTATTCCCGACACAGTGTTACCAGCCTACGATAAGTGACGGATGAACTATGGTAATAGTAAGGCAGACCAAAAAGTCACGCAAGGCTCCGAAACTTCTCTCGTTACTAACGCAGTTAATTGAATGGAAGCTAACGCGTGCTTGTCGAAGCCAGCTTTGTGGGAGGTACGGAACCTGTGGAGATACGACATCCCAGCTTGACGCCAGACTTTGTCGCGGGCCATCCCATAGCAAGTTAGGAACGACGTGTTGACGAAGTCAAATCTCAGCTTTGGTCTTAGATGTTGCCGCTGCCCACCTTTTTGTGGCGAGTTCTCCTGCCCTAAGGATGACAGGCGGGTCGTGGAAGACCCGGTGCAGAGTAAGCCGTAGCAGCAAGATGTGGCAAAAATTGGTGGTGCAGCTATACGGATGGGTGGGAGGCTTGGGTCTTCGTGGATATGGGAATCTCAATAGGTCTGTCAATGAGATGACGACTGATGGGCGGACAGGGAAGGTGAGGACGAAGTGGTTGGTAGCGTACCATGGGCATGGTGGCGCGAAGTGAGATTAATCGTGGGGGCTGGAAGGAAAGCGCAGGGTCGTTGATAGCTCGGATGCGCTTTTGAAGAACGCTCCTCTGGTCACGGAGAGGCCGGGAAGGTGTACGAACGAGCAGAATTAGAATGTGCCGTTGTTGAAATGGCTGATGTGGTACCTAAGGCGATTCTCGATCTTCCAAATACTCCTCACGTAATTCTTGATACCTGTCAACAATCTTTATACATCTGCATAAGCTCTCGGACCAGAACACTGTTGGCAATCCAGCTCGTTTTCATTCTCGTTAAGCTCTTGTAAGACGGCCTCATACAGACCGCCTGGCACTTGCCTTTCTGTAGGTACTAATATTCTCCACCTGCTTGGTCCTTTTCCGGGTGGTGGATTCATCCTCTAGCTGTACATGACGAGCAATCTCGCCTCGACTAGTAAATCGACGTAGTTCGTCTTCCATGCGAGGTCTGCGTCGCTGTTGGCGCTCTCTTTGGGCTCTTTTTGGGAGATATCATAGAACGCAAGTCTATCATAGCCAAAATCTGGAGGCTCCCATGCGTTTCGTTCTCTGAATTGCCATGTCGCCAATGTAACACGTTCTTCGCGCTCGGGTTCTTCTGAGGAATTTACGGTTTGCGCCTCTTCAACTTCAGCAGCTTGCTCGGCGAGGGCGATGAAGCTGGATCGAGATTTCTAAATGCGCTTCGGAAAGTATCTCTGTAATCCTGGAGTAGATTCGGTTTCTCGTCCTCTACGACCGCGGTTTGCTTTGCGGCGCAAAGACATCTTTTGAAGACATTGTAATAGGCAACCCGATTGGTCTGCAGTAGAAAGGGTTGGAGATGTGGCTTATAGTGCTTAAATGGCAGCGATGGAGCTTCAGAAACGGCGCAAAAAAATTGTTTGTGTAAGGATGAAGGTCGGACAGAAGATGTTGGAGAGTTACACGTGGAGGTGGGACGCTGGCTTGCCGTGCATGGGGGTCAAGAGCCAGCTGCATAAGACTCATGTGGGTAGTTGAGCCGGCGCTTACACTTGAAAGGAAGAGGCTATCTAGTCGACGGGTAACTTATTAATTCGGAACGGTGAACATAAACTTATAGCAGACTTACAAGTACTTCATTTCCTCGTTGCCACTCGAAAGTCTCATCTTCCTCTGTTTATAGGATATCCTTCCATCAGGTTCCGTGCCCGCATACGAGCCGTACTCTGCATTTCCATAAAATGTGTCTGCTCCTCAATAGTGATCTCGTCAGCCGAGCACACTGTGTCTTTTCTGGCCTCTTTAAATATACTCCCGTCGAGCCATTCCATCGCCTCTTCCAACCCCAAGAGATACCTCAATTCATCGTTTGGACCTCTACTTCCTCCCGCGTCATCTTGCTACCTTCCACATGCCGCTTCAGCTCGTCCTTGACGTCTTTAAGGTCCTCCTCTATTGCTCAATAAAGGCCAAACTAAAAATTCAGGTCACACACCGCGGCCCAAAAAATTACATTATCGATAAAGGCCTGTGAAGGTCCGATTCTCACTCTTGTATTGTTGGAGCAAATTCCTTTCCTTCTTCAAATCCGAATCTCCCGTGTGGGCCTTCAGCCTCGCCGCGTCACCTTTTGCTTCATCTTTTAGCTTCATCTGCGGCTCTCCATAAGGCGCATACTTCCAGTAGTCTAGGACAGGAGACTCACACGATGGTCGTGGTTGCGCTTGAATGCCCACGATTTTTGCTGAATGAGGATGTGCTGGCGGCCGGCGCTTCTCTAGTGGGCGCTGAATGTATTGCTCACTGAACTCAGAGGCTTCGCTCGTCTGCTGTCGGGCTCTGGGGGAGATGGGCGGATCGACGATACTGTCATTTTGAAGAGGTGTCTTCCCTCGGGATGGTGAATACATTGGTTAGCGGGTGCTGAGAACTCAGTATTGATGGTGGCAGCGAAACTGGTTGTCATTAAGGAGCTGACACTTCGAGATTTGAAATTGACAGCTGAAGAAATATTCTTGCTTCCACAGATGAGGGCGGTGTACTCTCATACGCAGGTCGTGTTCCACCTTTGCGCTCAGCTCTAACGCCCCAAGGGCAAGTTCGAGAACTCATAGCATGCATGCCAAGGTATGCAAGTTGCCCGATGGAGAATCCGGCAGCGTGCGGAGGGAACCTCGTCTTGTAAAGGGGAATTGACCACCCAGAATCGTTAACATGGCTGCAAGGTATCTCTTCTTCTGCTCGATTTCTTCTTCGATTTCTTTTTGGGAAGTACTTCTTGGAATCGGCGAAACTAACCAGTTTGCCGGCACCAATTCGCCTCGCCACCAAAAGATATCGTCGACCACCACTGGCGTCATCTGCTTCGGCACCAAAGGCCAATAGTCACACAAGCATAGGCAATTCACATTATCACCATCATCAACCGATTGACCGCAAGAACAAAACCGCTGATAGCAATCTACATCACTACTACGCTAAGACCCTTACGGATCCCACGGATTCCTCCACACCGCCACACCACCCAACCCAGGCGGCGGCCTAAGCCTAAAACCCATCGTCTTCCCATTTACACCATTGACAGCCTCAGCCATCCCCGTAATCGGACTGCCATTCCCCGCACTACCTGTATTCTGCCGACTTGCCGGGTTCGATCCGCTTCCTTCACTACGATCACCACCAAGACCAGGCGTTACTTTACGATTCTCCGTTCCGCCAGCAACAGCCGTCTTAGGCCTTGCTGACGCATCTTCGTCATCGCTGAGAGTGAAGCCACTGACGCCGGAGAGCATGCTGTTGGAGCGTCCGCGCTGTCTACGCCGAGGCGCAGGCACAGCAGGCGTGGGGTAGAGATTCGCATACCCAGCACCATAAGCCGCCCCAGCATTAACCCACGGATAAACCCCCTCGGATGTCGTCCCCACCGGGCTTGGCTGGCCAGTCGCAACAAGGTTCTGCTGCGCAACCGCATTAGCATACTGCATACTCTGCGCCTGCACAGCAGCCTGGACCTCCATCTCCCTCTGCTGGAGGCCAGCAATGCTAGCCCAGATGGTAGTGAGTGACTGGCTGATCTGTGCAGAGGACTGCGTAAGCTGGTCCAGACGCTCAAGGTACAGCATCTCCGTGCGCGCATGGTCTGCGTCTTTGGCAGCACGCCCCTTCTCCTTGCGTTGGGCTTCGTCGAGACCACGGGCGTTGGCGTCGGAGATGCGTTCTAGTTCGCCGTTGAGCCGGGCGATGCGGGATTGCATCCTCTCGCGCTTCTGTTGCAGAGCCTGAAGCTCAGAAGTAAGTGCTGCAATAGAATCGGAAGCTGAGGTCTTGGCTTCGTGGAACTTGGTACGAGAGGACTTGTGTGTTTCTTTCTCCTCGCTCCAGACTGCTTTCTCCATCTTCCACTGCCTGCTGACCTCAACGGCGCTCTTTTCTTCTAGCTCTTCGAGCTCGGAGATCATGGCTTCGACCGCATCGTCGGCTTGCTTGGCGTGCAGGTTGGATTGGACAACCTTCATGCGGAGCTTGTCGTCGTTGCCTCCCATGTTTGCGACGCCAGCGCCTAGGCGCTCGATTTCTTTGCGCAGGGTGTGGAGCTTGGACTTGATTTCTTTGCGTTCGCGCTTCTGGCGGTTCTTTTCCTCGGCGAGTTTGGCCTCAGCCGTGAGGATCGAATTTCGCAGAGTGGTAGTGGGCGAATCAGGTCTTGAGGAGCGCGGAATGGTGTTAGTCAGATTAGTGGCGATGATAGATGATGCAGCGAGAGATGAGGCTGCTTTCGTTGGATCAACAGGAGCTGCCATGGTGCGGACGGATGTGCTGAACAATGGTTCGCCAGAAATAGTGGAGACAAATTCGATATCGTAGTTACTGAATGGTGCGAGACCAAAGACCTCTCCATAGTAGCGGACTTCGGTGTTGTTATCCGGATCGTCAATAGGTGTGATTCGAGTCGGTTGCCATACGGTCTTGTTAACGCGAACGTAGAAAGGCTTGCTGACGTCGGTAGAAGAATCGGTAGCTGGAATAGAATCTGGAGGTGAGAAATAGCTGGTCGATAAGCGGACCTCATCAAAGCCCACATAGGTGATCCAGATGCGATCGGCTTCGTTGCCAAAAGGTGCCGATCCAAGGTTATTTGCGTCGGAAAGACCTAGTCCCAATCCACTCTCAGCGGCTTGCCGAGAGGTCTCGTACTCTTTGGCCATGACGATCTTTGTGCTTGCAATAGCAGACCACAGAGGCTGGCGGATGCGAATCAGTGCGCTGGCCTTCTTCTTTTTCTTCGGATTCGGTGGCGACTTGTCGGCTTCTCCTTCAGGTGTCGTAACAGCAGTGCTCGGCACCGAGCTTCCATCAACCGCAACAGCAGCTCCAGCCTCAGGATCCGTGACGGCTCTTCCCTTGTCTTTCCTCTCGCGCTTCAAGTACCAGTCCCTGATGTACCTCACGATTCCTTGCGTCAAAATATGAACTGCAACAATCGTCCTGACCCAGACAAAGCCACCTATTTCTCCTTTCTCTCTGCCTTCGCCTTCGCTGCCACTGAACAACCAGCCGAACCTGCTCGCCCTTACGCCTCTACTATTCTTCACATAGTGGCTCGCGCCAACAATGCCTAAGCAAAACATGGCATTCTGAAATCCCGAGCCCTTCCCTTGTGTACCGCCACCCAGTGTTAAAGCGATAACCGTCTGCGCTAAGTCAAGGCTCAGATCTTGGAGTGGGGACCACAAGAAGAGCCAGACCATCAGCACCAGCGCGTCGACAGCTACCAGTGTCGCCACTGATGGCGTTCCAAGTGTTCCTTCAAAGATATCCGCGAATCCGAAACTGCTGCCTGCCGTGCTTGGTGGCACAAATGTCATGGTCGCGAAGAGGAGATGAACAACCGTGAGGAATGCAGGCGGGATCTGCAGGAGCACGATCAGGATGGCGATGGTGTCGTACAGCGGGCAAGACTTCAGCACCGTAATCATGAAGCTGAGTGCGGACGTATCGCGATGGACAGCTGGGTTCTTCGCGAGGTTGACGTCAATCTGGCGATGGGTCGAAGCAGAGGCGGAGGCGGCGGCTGGAATGGCCAACATGTTGGAGGCGGCGGTCGGAGTGTACGAGTCGGTGCTGCTGCTCTCAGGGTATTGTCCAAGGCTTCCTCTCCTCGTCGCGCTCGCTGGGCCCTGAAGCTTCAAATCTTGCTGTCCACCCTTCTGGTTACCGCTGACGGTACGTCCATTCGCATGAGGATAGCTATTCGTGTTCGTGCTCGCGTTTGTTGTAGTTTGGGCTCCAGTCGCGGCTCCACTGAGCGTCCCATTACTCTTCGCCTTGTGCACACTCTTCCTCCCAGGGCCTACAAGGCCATTATCATTCTTGTCCGCCTTAGACCCTGAGTTCTTCTTCTGGGCGCCGCGTCCCATGTGCGCTCTGGTCTGCCAGAGGAAGCCAGGGCCAGCGTCAGCTGTACCCTTTCCTGGCTGAACACTTCAACCGTCTCGTATTCAGTTCTTCCGGAAGAGTTCGATTTCGTGTATTATACTCCTAAAAGAGCGTCGTGTATATTATGCTGATGGAGGTGTTGGCGGCAGGCATCCGGTACGTATATTCAGGCCCAAACAATGGTGGTTTCTGAGGTTTGGGATGAAATGCCGTAAAGACCGTCTTTGCTGACTACGCATGCCAGGACCGGTTAGCGCTCTGTCGCCGCCCGCCAGGCACCCCACTCAGATGCGCTGTCTGAACGCGGCCAAGCACACTTCAAACTGCATGCCACTGACTGATTAACACATGTTAGCTTGATTCGCTTATTCTTACACTATCCCTCATCTAACCCATATTTAAAATGTCCACATTGACCGAGCTTTGCTCTCCGGCAGAAAATATTCTCAACCAACAACCACGACTCAGCTACCACCCTTCGGCAGTTGTACCTGATGTGCATGGAAATCCCGAAGGTGGTGGCTAGGGTACGGGGTAAATTGGAGTGCAGATGAACGAACGGAAAAGCCGGACGTTAGGACTGGATGGGATGATGATGTGCAGAAGCAAGCCTTGTTGCTGGGAGACATCAGGGCATCGAGAAAAAAGAAAGGTTCTCGAAGTTGGCAGAGCCATGGGTAAAGAACACGATGGCGTGGGGGTTAGCGCCGTGCCGCATATGTTGTTAATTGCCATTAGCAACATGAGACAGTCGCTAGGGAGACTCATACATCACAATGAGCATCACAGACTGCCGCTCAGAGCTTGTGTTGGAGCGGTGAAAGCTTATTCGCATTGATTGGCCGGTAGAGAACTCTTCAGATGCAGATGATGACGATCAAACATCGCCCATTTGAGCTCCAAGTGGTGTGGAGTGGTAGCAAGCCGCCAAGAGCGGGGTGATTGGACCTTCTAGGGCAGGTCGGAGGAAGGTGTATTTCTCTGCAGGAAGCCTACGAATTGGCGACAAGAGGATAGGCGATTGCAGTACTACGCTTAACATGTGGGACTTGAGTGTCTAGCTCTATACGAAGTATGCATCCCTAAGTCTATCGCTCTGAAACGGCATCCAGAGATCTACCTCGCGCCAGCTGCCCATCTCCGCAGCTTGCCATATTAGTCCTTTGCATAGAGTACACGATTCTTGTTCTCTGCCAGAACTTGCCTTGGACTTCTAATCGCCTAGCGAGAACCCAGTAGCTCCTCATTTCTGCGTCATCTTGAGACGCTCTCACTGCTAGCCTCAACTCTTCTGTCGCGCCACTGGGCATGCTCAGGTCTGTGCCGAGGCTTACTGTGTACCCATATCCTCAGCGGCACCCTCCTTGTTCCAAGTCTCATTCTCCAGCTCCTCAACCATCCTCTCAACCTGCATGGCCCTTCTCAATTGCTTGATCTTTTCTCTTTCCTGCTCATCCCATAACTGCTTGAATGCCCTCACCATCCACGATGGCAGTTCAGTTTTCCTTCCTTTCTGGTAGTTATACACCACCAAATCCTCAAAACATTTTGCTGCAGGTCTTTGTGCAGTCTCGGAGATTATGACGACGTCGAGAAGGAATGAAGACGCGTCGGGCGAGGATGATGGGTATGGCTCGTGGTGGATCTTGTGGAAGACTGAGACGCGGTCAGGGTAAGTCATCGGCTGTCATTCATTAGCATCTCATCCTTTCTCATCTCCAACCTCCTCCCCACCCATGCACTACCCTATGCTACTCACAAATTTATAATCCACCCTAATACTCTTCAAAATCAACCCCACCCCCTTCGGCGTCATCAACTCCATCCACTCCTTCCTCTTCCCAGGATCAATATGCAGCCCAAAATTCGTCGCCCAATTCACCCTCGCTGACTCCGCATACCTTACGTATGTAACGTTATTAACATGCTGCATGCTATCCATCTCTCCCCATACCACGCCCTGCCTTATCAATCCCGCTTTGTTCTTCCCTGTTAGAAAGCCTTCTGAGCCGACGATTATTTGCCGCCATTCGTCGCCGAGAATTCGGGACGCTCGAGCTGCGGTTTTGATCTGTGGTGCATCCAAGCCGAACATTATACACCTTCCGATTCGGGTCTTCGTGTCGGATAGCCAGCGCGAGGAGAGCGTTTCTGGGAGGGTTTCAGTTTGGTTGGAAGAGCTTGGTTCTGCCTGGGTAGCTGTTGATGCTGGGCGGATGAGAGTGGAATGGGAGAAGGGTTGGGCGCATAGCTGGACTCGACACAGTTGTTGGAGCGCATTGCGCCGGAAAGAGGGAGCTGCGCGCATGGCGGTTGAGCTGTTGGTGACGAGGGCAGGGCAGCAAGAGACCAACTGAGAACGAAACAAGGTGCGAAGAACAACAACGACAGCAATGGACGAGGAACCTGTAGTAAGGACAGGGACATACTCAAAAGAACCGAAGTGTTTACTCCGACTCGGCTTAAGGAGTTGAAGCTCGGCTTACCCCACACTCTTCCCAGCCTTGTGCAGAAACGCCAAGACATGACGACAGGTATTGTGTGGAGATGGTTTGGGGACGTCGATTCAGAACGACAACTCCAAACTCCATTAACAGCGAACTGTTTGACTCGTTATAGTGAAACCTGCAAGCAGATCCATTGATGAGACGCGACCCTCCAGAGGCCGACAGCGACTTTCGTCAGAGAAACACAGAGTGTAGGGAACTCTAGCACGAGACCTGTGACGAACCGGTTGGCGAAGTGAGAACGAAGGACGAAGCTCTCGAGAGTAAGAGGGACCTAAAGGAGGACCAAAAACATGGCCTCGGCAGCCAATGCTTTGCCTCTGAGAAGGCAGGTGATCAACATATACAAGGGTACTATCCTCTTCGTCCTCTCTTCCCAGCGTTTCTTTATTGCACCTCGTGCGTGTGATACCGTGGTAGTGAGTCTTCGACCTAACACTCAGTAGAGCTCCTGAACCTAGGTAAAGACTACCCAGGTGGCGGATATGCATATTTTAAGCCACGCCTTCACAAAGCTTTCGCCAGCCAAGTACATCTGGCCGATCCGGATGAGATCAAGAAGGGTATCGAGAGAGCGGAGTTCGTCAAGAAAGAGATTGAGGCATTGTATGACGCCCTTCCGTATATTCCCTCTCATTGCCATTCCGCTGCGCATTGTCGTGTTTGCCTGCTTTCCCATTATACTCCTCAGTCCTCCTACCTCTACTGACTCGTGGGCAGATATTATCTGAAGAAGTACCGATCAATGCGAAAAGCTTACGATCCCCCGCAATAGTAATTAGTCCTCCATAATAAATGTAATCGTTCTCATTATTACTCTTTGCAACATTTCTCATTTGGACTCGTTGCACAAGCGTGGCTGGCAGGACATGGAGGTTATGGCCGATAAAGAGCTCGGAGAATATGTATTTTCGTACCATAAATTCCATTCCCCCCATAGCATTTCATGTTTGCGCTTCGATAGCGTGTATGCGTCTGTTGTGTGTGATTCTCATTTAAAGCAATTCTATTAATTGTATTCCCTTTTCCGAGACGCCTTCGCTAAACCGACAGATGAGAAACGAATGCCATTAGAATGATCTTTGAGATTCGACGGCGATGGCGACGAATGATTGCCTCATCCCGGCATTCTTCGCCCATCATGGTTTATCTCACGATGATTTTGTGTAGTTTCGGATAGCAGCCTCCCAAGTCGACGAGGTCCTCCAGGCAGCAAACGCGGGCCCAGGTTGTCAATTGGTTATTGTCGTTCGTATTCGGTGTTGGCGATGTTGGCCAAGCGCAGGCTGAAGCGCGCGTTCACGTGACGCGTGGAAGAAGGACGACGAGTTTACTGATCAACTCCGACTTCGGTGTTGAAGTCAAAGCCTGAAAGGGCAGTCCTAGTATCCTAGCCAGCTGGCACTGACATGATTTGTAGAGGCCAAGTTGTGGAGTATGGGACTTGATCGTCGAGGCATGAAACACCAGCTTGGGGTGCCAGAGTTGGAGTGCGGATAATGGCGACGGACCGAGGATAGAGAGTTCTAGATTGTTGATCACCTTGTACTGGTATATAGTCTGTGCCTAGGTGAGATCAATCTTCATGACTCAGGCTTAAGTGTATGTATATCAAGCTATTTTCTGGCTGCGGGAAGGAGCGAATTTATCACAGCCCCTCCCCGCGTCATTTAGAGATCCTTCACGCCGTGATCATATTTGGAAAATCTACTTATTCCAAGGTGATAATCAGATTTCCTCCTTAACTACGTAAGATCACAAACTTACTTCAAGCCTGGTGGGTGACGATATCGGAAGTTTGCGTTTTTTTTATTTTATTCATTTTTAATTAACGATCGCCCGAAAACTGAAACAACAGAACAGAAAACGGAAGACCCGCAGATCGATCACCGTCGTGTTAGCACGTTAGATACAAATTCCCAGAGAAGGCACGTGGATGTTAGGAATTCAGTCTAATTTTCTCTTTAAGCCTCAAAAGTCGGGCCCTTTCATGTCTTTCCTTGTAATATATTAATATGTGAAACCTTGAAACCTTTCGATATTTATTTTCAATTGTGTTTCAAGCACTCTTAACTGCGTCCTCGGCCAAAAATTCATTTTTTCAAAAACGTTAAATTTTAAGATTGAGGGACATGTAAGCTTGGCTTTATCCTTTTTTGTGAAAGCCACTTTTCAATTTTTTCACTTTGTTTCAACGAAAATACTGGAATTTCGCCGCCGGAATGCTCAATTTTAAATTCTCGGATCATCTATTCCGGTTGCCGGCGAATTTTTTTTTGACCGTGGGCGTGGCCAACGTCGACCCTGAAATCCTGACAACTTCACACTCCACGAAAAGCTTCAATCACATGCTTGACACTTGACAGCGCCCATCTTTTCTTGACATTTTGAAATCCTAACTGAACCTCATGATAACCATCGACCACATTTGAACTCTGCCACCCATATGCCGTCCGGCTGGTTACGGGCAAGCGCAGATCCTTCACCGTTGCCCGCCGTCGCCGCTGCCCGTCGCAGGCTTTGACGGCGAGCAATTTCCCCCAGGTCTCCAGAGGTGGACCCCCTCAGGCAACATGACGTGCGCGCAGCACCGAGGGAATCCCTACCTTACCATTCGGTCTTTCCAACGGCTTGGCTACATAGGTCAGCCGTACAGAGGGAGCAAGGTAGGAAACTCTGGAAATGCTACACCATGACGAGTTTGTGCCGGCGATTTGCGACGATGATAGTCAGAGCGGCAGCGAGAGTTGGAGAAGACTATGATTAATGCCTCCACGATCGCTGGGTTGAAACAATGTCTCCGACTCAAACCTCGCGCCGAAAAGTATATAAGTTTCAATGTCCTCGGGTGTTTCTTTTTCGCCAGAAGCTCTTCTCGAATCTGAACTTATGTCTCAAGACAGATCATGGACCGGGTGTCGTTGAAGGGTGGAACACATGTTAAGCTGTTATTGCAGCCACCTTCAACCCACTCTTTTCGTTGGTCATCGGCCCGACCTCATCCTTCTATCCACCATTCACCCTCACACCTTTTCAAAGCGGATTCTTGCTGACGCATTTGTCCACTGTCACGCGCCGTTGCTCTCCTTGCGCCTCACTCAATGTTACTTTCTCTAGTCTTTCGTTTCGATATGGAGACATCTCCTCACTTGTACATTCGTACCGGGCGGAGCGAAAACTGGGCATTCGAGTGAGTGCCGCCGCCGCCTGACCGCTGTCCGGGATAGCCGGTCAGCCTTTTTTGTTAGGCAACCTTGGATTTTCCGGCCATCTGTTGGATCGGTCAGCTCGCACCAAGACTTTGAGAATATTGCTTGCAC
>RCNJ01000384.1_pt1 | contig 18296 bp, 15 predicted proteins | sample 2041171 | NCBI WGS metagenome assembly RCNJ01 (sample SAMN09708213, study PRJNA481090) | feces metagenome | biome: feces | host: Pygoscelis adeliae | place: Antarctica: Rookery Lake | collected 2010-03-01 | reverse complement strand
ATTATGTAATCATAGACTAGGGCTCTCTAAGCATAGCTTGCTTCCGGGCGTAATCAATCAATCAATCAATCAATCAATCCTACACATCATGCAGGTTCTCTGACATGGCGATTCCACACTCTTCCAGCTGAATATCAACACATTGTTTCTCGACTTTTCTGTCCATGACAATCCTCCCATCCTCCATCTTTCCCCTATCAACTATAGCCTTAAACGGTTCCTTTTCCTTCCTAAGTTAGCCCATTGACGCGCCACTCTCCCCCACATTCTCCATGGCGATACACAATCTGCCCTCTGTTCTGAGCTTCATCCACTTCCACCTCCACCATCTTTCTCTCAAAATCCTTCCTGTCTTCCCAGGTTGTTTCCTCCATACCACAGACTGACGCAACTCCCAGGGGAATGGGAGCCTGTCTAATCACCACCACCTCTTTCACAACACCACTGGCTACATGACAGGTTGCAGTAATAGGAAGCAGGATGTAGAGGGGATAGTTAGACGTGCGGCAACCATTGTAGGGTGTTGAAGTGTGCTGACCAGTCTGTGAGGACTTGGCAAAAGATGAGGATTTGAAGCTCTGGTGGGAGACAGGAAAATTGGTAGAAGGCTGATGGTGTCCAAGGCTAGATACATGTGGGGGTTTTGCTTGAAAAACAATGTGCCTTAGGTCCCAAGTCTCGAGATGGAGCGCCATCCTCGCTTCCGTCCTTCTCCCGCGTCCTTTCACGACATCTCATCTATGTGATCAAACACAAAGCACAAGTGTCCATCATCTAGATCTTATGTTATCCTTACCAAGATTAAACTTTTGGTATTTTGCCGACCTTTTACTTTGGGAAGCGGAATAGTCCTTAAATAACCGTCCCTAATTGGCCAGGTTGCCTTTGCTTGAAGTCTGTTATTTAACAATCCGTCGGCTGACGCAGGACGGCTTAAAACCCTGAGAAATATGCGACTAGTTAAAACGATTGGTATACGTAGTATGTGCGAGAAGAAGTGGGTCGTCGCTTATCGTATATCGTATCATCAGCCGTTTGCTGGGCCCACATTACACAGTAGGTAGACATGGATTAGACTTGGAGCATCGGATTGGATTAAACGATAATTTTCAGGCGAAAGTAAAAATTCAAAATTAGGCATTAAGGTCGTTCATGGCAGCCAACCTTCGAACCACTCCAAAGTGCCCGACTTGATGATGCTGAAGCTCAAAAACACTGCCACCAGCGATCTCTTTACGCCACGATATTAAGGCACCGACGCCTAACTGTTTCATCAATTGCATGATCATCGTATGCTCATTCACTTGTCTGCGACTTCTGTCACATCAAGCAGTGATACCTCTCCCACCCCACCTAAACCTCCTAACCCTGACAATCTCCTTCCCACAATTCGCCAACCCTCTCCCTTCCTCAACACCTCTTTCATAGCCCAATGCATACCCAGCACCGAAGCCAACAACACTTACAAACACCACCACACCTGCCGAAACAATCCAGGTCAAAAGTGTAGGTGAGACACTCTGTGTAATCACCTGATGGACTTCCGCGCCATCTACTGTCGCTCTCTTACTTCTCTTTGAGATTCTCTCCTTCGTCTTAGAGTCCCTCTTCCGCTTTTCCCGCTCGTCTGACGAGGCCGTTGCGCTGGATCGTGGGCGTGTGCTTGGACTAGGAATAACTTTCACCTTTCCTTTATCTTGTGTCTGAGGACTTCGAGGTGGTTGTGCTGCAGGTGTGGGATTATGTAGTGCTGACTCCGAGATCATTCGAAACTCCTGCATCTCGTTCCCGCCTCTTGCTGGTGGTTGCATATGAGTATTGCTACGCTTCGGTAGACTCCTCGCAGCTTGCGCGCAAGAGAGCAACGTAGTCAGAGAAGCTCTCAACGCCGCATCAGAGACCGCTCTATGAGTGGTAGACGGAAAGCGGGCCTGAAAATAGTTATCACCTTTGCTGTCCCCAGGCATCGGCCTGGGCGTAGCTCTGCTCGCCGGCCGTGGTGAAAACGGTGTCGGGTTTGGCGTAAACGACGTCGTAGCAGCAGGATTAATACCCAAAGCCGTCCGCCCATCATCCTCCTCCTCTTCCTCCGAATAATCCGTATCCTCATGACTCGGACTATGAAAGAACACATTTGTGCCAATCATATGTTGTCTCGGAGATATCCTTCCACTCGTCGATAAGAGGTTCTCGGTGGAGCTGAGCAGCATGTCTTCACCGTCGGCTTCGGATGAGGATTCGGAGTCGGAGTACTCGTCTTGGCTGCTTGACGCTTTGTGCGGTGGTTTGGTGTTCTGAGATGTGCTGGCGCCGGTGGTGTTGCGGCGTAAGCGGTAGTGTGGTGGTGGTTGGACCCGCAGGCCAGTTTGAATCAGTTCCACGTCGGTGGGGTTTCCGATGGAGGAGAGCGAGGATGAGGACGGTTGGGAGGATATTTCTACCCATGATTCTCCTAGAGATAGATTAGCACGTATTCACGACAAGAATGTCTTAAAGTGGCATGAAATGAGGAATGCAAATTGAGGAGGGGGTGGACTAACCTTCACTTCGCGCTGGCTGCTGAGATGCATCGATAGAGTATGGCATGTTGATTTGATCCCATGTTCGCCGCGCCGGGCAGCTGGAGTAGGATGAAGAACGGTGAGGATTGCGGGTATTTTGATTTTGTCGTTGCATCGTGTCGTTAGGAAGATGTATGGAGGTGCGGTGAAGACCAACCGGTTGGTATCGTCTTTATCTCAGCACGAAGTGAAGACTGAATGTGTGAGGGTGAAGACTGATAAGCTCGCGGCGTTGTAGGTGAATGCACTGCTTCCTTGAAGTGTAGGGGAGGTGATGCAACGAGAGTAAACTGGTGCTCTTTGTTGAGTGTCTAGTGTTGAGAGGATGCAAGGCTGAGCAGGGCATAAGACAGAGGGTCATGGTAGTCGACCTCGTGCCCCTCGCGTAACCTTGTTGTCTTGACAGCGGTTGTCCTAGTGGAGAACCCCGCAATCACGATTGCGCTAGCACTTTGACGGCCCATGGCGCCCGATTCCCCAACACCGATATCTAGACTGAACAACCCTTGTACATAAATACGCTAGCTGCGGGTCACTTCCTCTTTGACGCATCTACATTGCCGGCCTGCTTAAGAGGCATGCTGTGTAACGCTCGCTTAATAACCCCACAAGTGTCGGGTTATTATAATCCGTATATCTCCCGACGGTTCCACCATTCCTTTACACTCTTTTCAAAGCTACTCACAGAACTGCAGCTTATCATCCGGCAGTTTGCCCACAATGATTAGGAATACCAACTTCTAAACCTAATCTGGGGACCGCCAAAGGACTGCGTGATACCCATTATCCCGCTTCTACTGTCGACTTGCCAGCTTTCATCCACGGTCGTCAGGAGCATACATTGGTGCAATTCGTCCACGTTCGACCCTGCTGTACAGGCCCCTATTGTGGAATTGGGCCGTGGACCTACGACAAGCCTTGAAATCTGTTGGAAAATGTCCTGATTACTTCAAGTGGTAAACCCCGAGAATGGGGGCGGCAAAGTGTGCCTTGCTTTTGCCTTTGAATCCCGAGGGAAAGACGAAGTGAGAGAGGGTTTCACGGAACGGTTGACATTGAAAACAGGGTTGGAGCCATTTTTTGGACCAACGGCTGTGACCCATTCACGGGATTTCGAGAGGAGTTCATCGACATCGACGAAATCTAGAATCTGGTCGTCACAGGCCGCTCAGCGTCGTTTAGTCCGCAGGTCCCTGGTTATTCTACAAAACGGTTACGACCGCTCATCAATGATTATGACTTCCCCCCCTACTCTCACGGTGGCCATTCAATCATTGTCTCTCAGGCCGAAACCCGTTGGTAACGTTGATCGCTCGACTCCACTTGCTCGACCTTTGCAAACATTCACACATTTCCGCGATCTTCCATTCAATATACAGCTCAAGATTTTTGGCCTCGCCTACACAACTTGGCGACACGATGTCGAACCTCTGGTCTGGTGTCCACAAGACTTCACCCACCCATCCGTTGTCACGCCACTTCGTAGAACTTGCAGGGTCACTTCGGTTGCTGTCACAGAAACTTTCAGCTCTGAGAGCCCTGATATCCGAGGATGGAACAGACACTCGCTCTGTGATGACGTGGGTCATAGGTGGAAGTAGATCACAGTCGAGGGTTTCAAATGAATCATTTAGAATGGGACTCATTAATCTTTGCCGAGAGAACGCACGAACGATCAGATGTCATATGGTGGAGACGACCGATGGAAAGCTCTCCCGCGGTTAAGTGTTGTGCCAGCCCCACGAGGATGAGGTGTTACAAATGAGCTTTGACTGGGCAGGAATGGGAGCACCAAAGGTGGTGCATGAATTCAAGAAGTTTTCTAGGAGCAAGCTGATGGTGTTCCGGAATTCTGCTCAGGCCGGCAGGCTCATCGAGTTGTCTCACCGACTGTCAGAAGACAGGGCGACCTAATGGCCAATTTACAGATTGTCCAGTGTATCAGTGGGTTAAAACTCAGTCAAAAACGATTGTACTGGCGAAACATCCATCAGCGGCTCTCTCGCTTCATTCTTCCTAACAGCTCGTCTAGCTTAACATCCTGATTTCAACTTTGTTGGAGCTTGAGCACAAACCTCGCGACTAACTCATGAGGCGCCAAGAATGAACTCCGCATCACAAATATGGGAATGAGGGTGGTGCCTGAGTTTAGGAACTGTTTGAGACAAGCTTGTTCCGTTCCGCTCAGAATTACCTTTCACCATCGAATGGTCGCTAGGTTAAGAGGTTGGGACTCTCCATCGGCCAGGCTAATGCTACAAGTCCCCACCTTACCATAAGTCCGCAACAACTCTCCAGCTTCTTGAACTTTCGCAGCCGTTCTGGATTCCACTTATCGTTGCCATCGGCTGCGAATCACCGGCATACATTCCGCCACCCACTTCTTCACCGTTATACTGATATTCCATACCCTCTGGCATTCTTGTCTTCGAACTTGCACATTTCTAGATGTGTAGCTTCGGTTCCATAGTACCTCACACTCGGTAATAGAGGTCCAGCACTGGCCCAATCTACAATGAGGTCTCTGCGATCACGCAGGTCCGTTTTGACGGCTTCGTGCACCATATCAATTTGAAAGCGAGCGCAAATGTCGAGAAATCCTAAGTTGATATTTTACAGCGTCTCGCTGTCCATGGTTAAAGCCCTCAGGAGAACGTTTCCTGTGTCGACATTGGCAGGTGACGATGCGCTGGAGAGTAAATTTCATGAGCAATCGGGCCCATTTGTCCTCGTCGGCACCAAGGTGAGGTGTTTCTAGAAAGGTAATTCCGTAGTACAAAACGCAAATCGTCCGGTTAAGATCATTGCATTTTATGGAATGTTGGCTGCTAGTTGAAGTGCCTAAACTGGTTAGCACATTAAATTGCTGCGACCCTTGGAATACTAATTCTTTTCACCAAGATGCCCCCAAGACTATGAGCAACCCATATCACGCCATTGTCGCTCTTCCCCTCCTGGTATCTTTCTGAAGTGAGTGCTGTCAACAGAGTTTGCGCATGCTCGTGTATGAGATCCGAGCTTGCCTCGCTGTCATCACCATTTGGGGATATATCAGCATTATAGCCGTATACCAAGATCCTTGCTCAAACTTTGTCCCGAGTGACGGGTAAGAGTTTAGAGGGCCAAAACATCCCATTTCTCGCCGTTCAGGTGTCCCGAGGATAACCGTGTAATTCGTGCACCAAGACAATATCAACGGTCGCGTGCCAGTCATCATGCACAAGTGTTACCTCATGTCGTCTGATCTGGCCAATCAATATAGACGAATCCGGGTTATAGCTGGCTGTAAACACAGATTCGGCATCTGTAGCACAAGCAGTCTCGATCCAATCTTGTGTTCTGCTCGCGATGCCTTTCGACTTGGGAAGCATGTTTACCGTTGCTCTTCTCTGATACTCGGCGCTTTCCTCTATGGTGTTCATGTCCTCGAGCACAAAGTTGTATACACGTATGACGTCTTTGAGATCTTCTCCGTCTTCCAATCCTCTTCGGGGTGTTAGAATGGCAACCGCTTGGTATATAATAATACTCAGATCGTTTCGAGGAAGAGAAAAGCGGTTAGCTCTTGATCTTTTCAACTTATCACCGCTGAGTATAGATGAGTTAGCTTACTCCGGGAGTTGTTGCGCAGTCTCCAACCCAAAGAGCATTGCTCTAAAAGCTTTTTGTAGATGCCGTTCCCCGTATCTCACACAAAGTCTGTGTTATGCATAGGCATCCCATTCCCTCGTTGAACTTGGGGAGCATGATTTCGCCGAAGCCTGCGCAAGTTTCGTAACGCGTCCGAAACCTCAAGTTTTGCAGTGTCTAGGCCGAAGTATTCATACCATAACATTGTTCCGATCGCCAGAAGCGAGCGGGCGTGGTCCGTGGTCTGCACCTTGAGCCTGGAAACTATTGCTCGAAGAAGACTTGTGTGATAGACCGCTATCATTTCAGCTCGATGCTCTGAGATGTGGAGTCTGTCGGTACGGCGCCTTCGTTTTTCGATGTTGTACTTGGCCAGTTCCATTTATAATGGCGACCCAGTCTCTCACGGATGACATGTGCTCGCTTATCTACCAAGCAAATGCCTCAAACGCCCTCATTCGGGCCTCAGTGGCTCGGTTCATTGTGACCTAGGGAGATCTGCAACCGTGCCACCACTTCTAACTAGTATCAGTTCACTAACCAATCGGCTCTTGAACTAAAGTTCAACAGATGGCCTATGTCGACTCCGAGTTGCGCCTGGGGCCCATCAGCGAATTTAAGCACAAAAATATGGAACAGCTCAATAAGTTTAAATATCTCGGTATCTAGGTAATTTACGCTACCACTCCTTACCACCGAAACAAATGTTCCTCGGTCACGCTACCTCTGTATCCTACAACTCTTATCTCAAGCCTACTTAACAGTCACGAAACTAAGTCCATTCCTCGCCGTTCTAGCAGCCCTCTTCAAGGCCTGCTCCTCAACATCCGTCCACTTAACACTCAACTGATCCCACTTCTTAACCTTAAACTCCCTCTTAAACGTCTGCTGCATATTCTGCAGTCTCGACATCTCCCTTGGGTCCCCCGATCCGCTATAGACTATGAAAGTCGTACAGGGTGGGAGAGATCTATAAATTTCGTTGACCCTCTCCGTAAGCTTCTTCGTCGTCTCTGCAACCTTCGTCGATGGCTCAGGCGACACGGACAAAGAGGCGAGTTTTTCGGCTGCCGCCATGTCTGCGGTGACTGGGTCAATGGCGGTTTCGACTACGGACGAGGCATCGTCGGTGACTGTGGGGTCTACGGGCGGTGCCTCGGCAGCTGCGGCGGCGATGGTCTTGTTGTTATTCCACCAACCCTTGAGCGCCTCGAGCTCCCTCAACCGCGCCCAGACAAAATCTACGCCACCACCTGGCACATAAGCACCGTCCGCATCACCATTCACGGCTCTGATCACACCGTCCTTGACCTCCTCGTCACTTGAACATCCGATGACGACGGTGGCCGCAGCACCAGAACCCTTCCTTGGGTCTCCCCAATCCACTGCTCCCGATGTACGGCCAGTGGTCTCGCTGCCTTGTGTCTTGTACTTGACGCCTGCGCGGGAGATACGCTTAAAGATGTTTTCGGCTGCTGCTTCGCCGCTTCCCCAGGTTGGTCCGTTTTCGCATTTCTGCTTAACGAGATCCAAACACGTTCTAGCATCCTCGATGGAGTCGTGGCCAGACGCACCGCCCTTCTGGACTTCGCGGTTGAGGTATTTCTGTGCGAGGTATTTGAGGGACGATTTGAGCGGTGGGCCGCGTGGGTGGGGATAGATTAGTGCTGTATCAATGATGAAAGGGTGTGTGAGCTTGATGGCCGTTAAGTCTGAGTTGAGGGAGTGGCCGATGAGGATAGTGCGAGGAGTAAGGAGTTTTAAAAGTTTTTGCTGGATGTCCTTAAGCGACGTGATGATTGGTGCCAGCATCTCTGGTGTGATTCCCGAGAAGCGTGTCACGTAGTCGATGATAGGCTTATCTGGCTTAACCAGCTCATCCATAACTACTGATCCATCCCATGCTACTAACGAGATTCTGGTCAAGGAGAATTCGCGCTCGCCCGTCATGCACATCTCGCAATCCATAGCCAAAATTTCGCGGCCAGCTGTCAAGCTACCGGACTCAATCTCATTCTCGGGCGGTGAGCCATCGTTCCAATGTGCTACGTTTGTATCAACCCACCCATTCTCCTTCGTTGTGCCTGCCTTCCTGCGTGATTCGGTAAGGTAGATTTTATCCCTCTCCTCGTTGTAAACCGCTGGGTGGAGTGTGTAGTCGTTCTCCAACAAGTCTTCTGGTGATGTGAGGTACTCCGTGATTCTCGTCCTGTTCTTCTTATGCGCCGAGGACTTCGCGGCATTTAGTCCCTTATTGGAGACCTTCTCATCTTGGGATTTCGTTATTGGTGCGGAAAGCATAGCATGTAATGGTGAGTGCATCTTGCTGTACTTGTCGTCTCCCGGCGTCTTGACAGGCCAAAGGTGCTCGAACATATCTGCAAAGTGCCTGACCTCCTCTGGCAAGGTCTCAGCATTGAGCTTGACTGGGTAGTATTCGTCTGGTGAGCTGTTGCGCTCGTGTCCTCCGTCATTCCTTGCCGCCTTTGATATGGCGGCGTCTGGGCCGAACATGTCTCTCTCTAAGCCTGGTACCATGAGAACCACGACCTTGCGAATTTGCGGCCTATGGCGCACGGAGATCCATTGTGGGCCGGAGCCATCTGCAAGGATGTAGAGGGCGAGGTTTTGGAGGTCGCTGATCTTGATTTGGGATTGTAATCTCGAGTCTGAAGAGAAGGTGATGGATGGGTAATTTGACGATTGTTGTTTTGGTATCTTCTTTGCTTTCTTTGCTGGACGCTCGTTCATTCGTGTTTCCGCCTTTGGTGCATCCTTCTTCTCTCCGTGCTCGGTCGTCGCCTTCTTGGAGACCAAGTTGAATACTGGAAGGTCTGGCGTGTGGAGTTGTGCGAGCGTTGCTGCAAGTCCACTGGTAGTGGTGTTAGAGTCCATACTTTCGCGGTGTGGGCGTTTCCTCTTATTGTTGGAGTTCTTGTCGCCGCTTTGTTGAGCAGAAGCGTTACTCCTATCTGCGCCATTGGCCACGGTGTCTTGTACCATCTTGAGGTAAACGCTCTTGTTGGCGCAAATGAAATGGTGGATGTACTTTCTGTTCTAGCTCACAGAGTTGAGCCATCATTTCTGCGACCATTTGGGTATGGGCATGTGGTCTGTGCATGGTCGCCCGTTCTTGGTTGAACCCCACCAATTTGGTCAAGACGCGACCGCGACGCGCTTCTGTCGCATCCGCTCCTTCAATCCTCACAATTACCATTTTAGACCAGCGGCGACGACTAAAATATCAACACCACGGTCGCAACTAGCACATTAAGCTCTATCGCTTCCACACCAAAGGACTTCTTTTCAGCTATACCCTCCTTCCTCGCTATATTCACCCAGGCGCAATCTCCTTTGCGACAACTCGCGAGGGAACTTCTACATCTCCTTAAAAATCGTATCTAGACACTCCGCACCAGCGCGCTCTCTCAGCTGAATTCAGAGCAGAAGCTATCAAACACAACATTCACTGGCGTTTCAACCACAAAGATGGAGGTAGTAACCCTCACCTGCCTAAAATGCTCCCGCTTCATCGGCGACTTCGAAAATCAGTGGGACAAATTCGGCAAAGGCCATTTTAGGCCCACCTCGCCCCGAGCCAAAGACTGGGGCATCGGTCTCGCTCTAGCACCTGAAGCACGACTAGCCACGGTCAACACAGTATTGGAAGGCTCCCACCTGCAGGATTTGAGCTGTAGGGGCTGTTCCGAGACGCTGGGGTTTAAATGCGAGGATGCGCCGCCGGGACATACGCTGAGGAGCAATGAGTTGCTGTTGAGGCTGAAGAAGATGAAGGTTGTTAGTCGGAGGAGTAAGAAGGTTGTGCAGCCAGTTGTGGTGCGTAGCCAGGCGCTGGAGACGAATGGAACTAGCAATGGGGTTACTCAGGACGAGGACCATGAGATGACGAGTACGAGCCAGGCAAAGGCTGCTACTGAGGACAACCATTTTCGTCAGTGGGCCGAGTCCGCCATCGACAGCCAGAAGGCAGATATTGATCGCATATCGAAATCTGTAGAGCGCATTGAAACAGACATGCGCAGCTTCAAAGATTTCATGAGTATGGTACGGAAAGAGCTTTCTATTCGGCCCACGAACATCGAGCTTGACTCCGTGCGTGCATCGATTGCAGACGATATTGAGCGTCGACCAGCGGCTGGCGCAACGCTATCAACAGAGGATCTGGATCTGATGACAGAGAGTATCGCCAAGATCGGGAACAGGGTCTCGGAAGTGGACACGCTCAAGCTCGAAGTGCAGCTGCTCAAGAGCAGGGTAAAACGCTTTGAGGATGAGAATCGGGAGCGAGACCGCGAGGCAACTACGAAAGCAGAATCTCGCATACCAAGCGTCAGACCACTAGTCGAGCAACTTCAGCGTGCAGCTAGTAGCATAGCAAATAATCCCGCATCAGACGCCGAGCGCTCGGGCGCGAAGCGCAGAAGAGTGTCAGGCGAAGACATCTCCGACTCCACCCTCAATTCCCGCTCACTAGCTCTACGCAAGCCCTCCCGCCTTATCAACGTCCGCATCGCCGAAGACCGCAACGAGGACATCGACGACGTGAACGGCGCAACTTACCTCGACGGCTCCTCCCCCGGCTCACCGGGCTACAAACCAACACGCGAATCCACCGGCCGTGGTCGCGCAACATCTAGAAACAATAGGGAGTCTGGAGATGATGGTGATGTGAAGCCAAAGAGAGTGTATAGGAGGAGACCAAAGAGTCCGGTAGAGAAGGTGTTTGATGAACATGGGTTTCCACTCACGGCGAATGGGGAGAGGGATAAGAGGTTTAAGAGTGGAAAGTTTGCGGGGAAGCGACCGACGTTGAAGAGGAGGAGTGAGATTTTAGCGAGGGAGAGGGAGAGGAGGTCAGGGAGTAGGGGGGAGATGACCAGGAGTGAGGAGAGAGAGGAGAGGATGAGGGAGGAGGAGGAAGAGGGTTACACGGATGACTATGAGGAGGAGGGCGATGTGGTGGAGAGGGATGGCGATAGGGGGAGGGAGAGGGGAAGAGGAAGTGCTAGGCGCGGAAGCTTCGACGGAAGGGGTGGGTATGCGAACAGCAATGGAGTAAAGGAAAATGAGAGAGAAGGAGGGAAAGAAAAGAAGGACGAAAACGATAGTGTTTATCCGGATCCTGAAGATGCTGCGGCTGGCGAACTGGAGGCGCAGAGACAGCAGGAGGCACTGGAGAAACGGGACAGACAAGTTCGAGAGACGCTGGAAAGAGAGATGTCGATGAACTTCTAAGCGAATAATGGCTCAATGTTAAAATTTACGTGGATACATAAACTACATTGTATATAGGATTACTTGTCCCCCAGTAATGGTTCTTCATCTGGCTTAGCCAATACCGAGAGCCAGTTCACATCTATTCCGCAAGATATAAACCCCTTTCTAGGAGACCGATTGGTTCTATTTATGGAAAAATTTATCAGTAATGAAACTCCCCAATGTTGCTAATACCTCAACATGAAATTATTAGCTCCCCAGTGTGACTATATGGAGGTTATTGGATGTTGATTCAATGCTCGTCGTTGTCAGAAGCCAAACACTAACCGGTGCGGCCGCATCGAAGGCGCCTGTGGCTGTGGCGGGTGCCAAGACTGCGTCATTGGCAGGTGAAGCGTGGCTGACGCGTGGGCCGAGCTTGATCCAGCAGCGACAAGGCGGTACTTTGTGTTAGATACCATCGATCTCGAACTCAGAAGCTACGCAACGCTTATCTTTCTTCATTCTTTGAGCAGCTACAGAAAGCAGCATTTTCCTTTTCGACGTTACCTCGCAATCAGTCCGGGCCTTCCACTACTAGCGACACAGCTCGACGAGCTTTAGCGAACCTTGATGGTCACCGTCGGCGCCGATAATCTGTAAACATGCGGCTGAGGGGATCGGGAGCCAGCTGGAACTGGAGAGGCTTATTCCTGAGCACATTGCTCTTGAGCGCTCCGTCCTCTTCGCTGGCTAAGAAGGATGATAAAGAACCGAGTGTCACGGCGACGAAATTCGCAAATTCGCCTTACGATTTACGATACTTTGACGACTCGGATGTGATCCTCATGCAAGATTATACCGAGGATGCGGTATACCGATCCGACGATGCTGGAGAGTCCTGGGCGAAGGTCAATGATATTCCGGGGGGAAAGGCTTGGAGTTTGATCATGCATCCTTTTGATAACAAGAGCGCGTATGTTCTGACGGAGGATACGACGCATTGGCGCACGGAGGATAGAGGAAATAGCTGGACGGAGTTCTTAACGAAAGCGAGCCCGGATGCAAGAGTGGAGAATCCTTTAAACTTTCATGCTGGGGATAACGGCAAGATACTGATGAATGCTATGGATTGTCTCGTCGGCGTATTCTGCGAGTCGATGAGCGTGTATACGACGGACGGCTTCAGGACTGATGCTAAGGCACTCAGAGAGGGAACCCTGGGCTGTAATTGGGCTAAGGGAACAGAGATATTCGCTGAGCGCCATACGGGACTTAAGGACGACAGGATACTTTGCGTTGTGCCAGGGCAATTCATGAAGGGAAAGGCTGGCAACAAGTTGGTTGTCTCGGACGACTTCTTTGAGACGGAGTTTGAGCCTCCTCTTGAGACTGATCGTACTGTCAATGGCATCGCCAAAATTGCCGCTGTGAAGGGATACATTCTGGCCGCCGGCGTGGCTGAAAGAACGGACGAGATGGCACTTTATGTCACTTCCGACGCTGAGGACTGGCACCGTGCTGTCTTCCCAAGCGACCACAAGATGGTTGAGGAGGCATACACCATCCTGGAATCGACCAATTACAGTATTCAAATCGATGTCATGACCACGAAACCTTCGAGCCCAATGGGTGTGCTGTTGAGCAGCAACTCTAACGGCACGTACTTCACTCGTAATCTGGAGCATACCAACCGCAATTCAAGAGGCAATGTTGATTTCGAGAAGGTTGCTGGAGTGCAAGGTATTGCTCTGGTCAATGTTGTCGATAACTGGGAGGATGTCGAAGAGAAGGCTCGTAAGAGCAAGAAGATCAAGAGCCAGATCAGTTTTGACGACGGAAGGACTTGGCAGGCACTTAAGACTAAGGACGAAGATGATCTTCACATTCACTCTGTTACAGCTGCTGCAAACTCTGGCAGAATCTTCTCTAGCTTGGCTCCTGGTCTTATGATGGGCGTTGGCAACACCGGGAAGCATCTCAAGGATTATGATAACGGTGACACCTATGTTTCAGAGGACGCCGGTGTTACCTGGAAGAAGGCGCTGGATGGGCCACATAAGTACGAGTTTGGCGACTCAGGCTCTATTCTTGTGGCTATTCCTGACGAAATTACCAACAAGCTAAAGTACTCTCTCAATCGCGGCCGCGACTGGGAGACTGTTGAGCTTAAGGAGAAGGTCTCGCCATACGTGCTTACCACCACTCTGGATTCTACCAGTCTCAAGTTCTTGCTTGTGGCTACAGCAAAGCCAAACAATAAGGAGGAGTACTATATCATGTCGATTGACTTCGACAAGATGGACAAGCGCACTTGCAAGGATGACGACCTTGAGAAATGGTATGCTCGTGTCGACTCAAAGGGCGAGCCAACCTGTTTGATGGGACATAAGCAGTTCTACATGAGACGTAAGGCTGATGCGGACTGCTTCGTGAAACGCAACTTTGTCGATCCGACACCAGAGTTCGTTGAGTGCGACTGCGAGATCGACGACTATGAGTGTGATTTCAACTTCGTTAGAAACGCAGATCGTAAGGAATGTGTTCTTGAAGGCCCGCTTGTGATTCCTGAAGGAGCTTGCAAGAAGCCAGAGGATACTTTCAAGGGATCCTCCGGTTGGCGCAAGATTCCAGGCGATAAGTGCAAGGATCCAAAATCGGGAGCCAAGGACGAACCGGTTGACAGGAAGTGCGATGAGGCACATATTGCTCCACCAGCTAACGGCAAGGTCTCTCATAGCGATAACAAACTTTCAGGCAAGCGCCTCATGGACCATATGTACTTCGAGCGTACCGAGACGAGCTCTGGCGACGACGAGACTGTCATTGCTCAAACTGATAAGGGCGTCTATCTTTCTCGCGATCATGGAAAAACATGGAAGGAGATCCTTCAGGGTAAAGACATCCAGTATATTGTTCGCCACAAGTACCTCAACGACAGGGTGTTCTTCATTGCCACTGATGGCCATGTCTATTACTCTCTCAACCGCGGAGACAACATTCAGAAGTTCGATACCAAGGTGCCACACAAGGCAGATTGGAGAGTCGCAACTCCAATGACTTTCCATCCAACAAGAAAGGACTGGATCATTTGGACCGGAGTGGATGGCTCTGATAAACATGCCATTGCCTCCATCTCCCGCGATCGTGGAGACAGCTGGGAAACCCTCGCCCGCTATGTCAGAAAGTGCGAGTTCATTTACGACGAGAAGAACACTAAGCAGAAGGGGGGAGAGAAACTCATTATGTGCCAGCAAAAGAATAAGGAGTCGCCAAATGATGATAACAACCCGTGGAAGTTGGTGTCTAGCACTGATTTGACTTTTGAGGAGACCACAACTATCTATGATGACATCCTGGATTTCGCCACGATGTCCGAGTTCATCATTGTTGCGAACAAGAACAAGGAGCAGGAGCTTAATGTTGCTGCCAGTGTGGATGGTAAACACTTTGCTCCAGCGTTGTTCCCAGCGAACTTCCATGTTCCACATCAACACGGATATACTGTCCTTGACAGCTCCACTCATGCCATCTTCTTGCATGTCACTGTCGACACCACTGAGGGTGCTGAGTATGGCGGCATCATTAAGTCCAACTCTAACGGTACCTCTTACGTCCTCTCTCTCAATGGTGTTAATCGTGACGCCGAGGGCTATGTCGACTTCGAAAAGATGTCTAAGCTCGAAGGCGTTGCTCTCGCAAATGTTGTCACCAACTACCAGACTGCTGCGAAGGATAACACGAAGATTCTGCGCACGATGATCACCCACAACGACGGTGCCGAGTGGAGATATATCACGCCACCATCCGAAGACATAGATCTCAAGCCATACGCCTGCAAGGGCGACCTTGAAAAGTGCTCTCTCAATCTTCATGGGTACACTGAGCGCATGGACAAGTCGCACACCTATTCTTCCCCGTCAGCTGTTGGCATCATGCTCGCGGTCGGTAACGTTGGTGGCCGGCTCGAGTCATTTGACAAGTCAGATACCTATCTCACTAAGGATGGTGGTATTAGCTGGCAGATGGTAAAGCGCGGCTCTTACATGTGGGAGTATGGCGACCAAGGCTCTATCATCGTCTTGGTCTCTGACCGCGAGCCGACAAACGTCGTATACTACACCCATGATGAGGGCATAACCTGGGATGAGTACAAGTTTAGCGAGCCCAAGCTCAACGTCTACGATATCACCACCTTGCCTTCCGACAACAGTCGTAACTTCCTTCTCTGGACTAACGATGGCGATGAGCTCAAGACCATTAACCTCGACTACACGGGTCTTACTGATAGGCAATGTAAGCTCGATGAAAGTGACTCGGGGGACAGCGACTACGAGCTTTGGTCCCCGCGCCACCCAACTCAAGATAACGACTGTCTTTTCGGGCACATCGCACAGTACCACCGTAAGAAGCCATCTGCGGACTGCTTTAACGGACATCTCATCGAGGCCCTTCACGACATCAAGCAAAACTGCACGTGTACTCGCCAAGATTTTGAGTGTGACTACAATTACCAAGCTCTCCCAGGCGGTGAGTGTCTTCTTGTTGAGGGCCTTGAGCCACCGAATAGGATTCAGGACTGCTATGATGATTCGGAGCTGGTGGAGTACTTTGAGCCTACTGGTTACCGCCACATTCCGTTGAGTACTTGTGAGGGTGGACCGCAGATGGACAAAATTACGCCTAAGCCGTGTCCGGGTAAGGAGGAGGAGTATAATAAGAAGCGTGGACTTGGGGGATTTTGGATCTTCCTTATTGTGTTGTCGAGTGTGGGTACTGCGGCCGCTGTTGGTTTCTGGGTGTGGAGGAACTGGGAGGGGAAGTTCGGACAGATTAGACTGGGCGAGCAGTGTAAGTTCTCTCCCTTTCGTCCAGAATTCAAGGGTGATGTAAATGCTGACGGTGATGCAGCGTCGTTTAACGAGAAGGTGTGGTACGTCAAGTACCCGGTCCTTGTTGTCGCCGGGATTGGCGCAGTCATTATTGCTACGCCAAGTGTGGTTAGCAGTCTGTGGGGATGGGTCAGCAGTAAAATCGGAAGAGGTGGCAACGCGAGATTTACGTCGAGAAGAAGCTTTGCTAGAGGACCACACTACGAGGCTGTGAACGATGATGAAGGAGAGTTGTTGGGCGATGATAGTGAGGAGGAGGTCTAAACGAATTGAGGAGCCTAGCGGTGTAAGATGTGAACGAAGTAAAGTGCGCGAGGAAGTGTACATTAGACACATGGGATAGAGGAGTCTGGATCGATCTGTAATGCAGACCAGCGTGAAATTCGAGGTAGTAGCGAGTACATTAGACGCGGCTATTTATATACCTATTATCAAGCATTCAATCCGTGTCGATTACTAGGTCGCCGTATTGCAGTTTCTTTCCTGAACTGGCCTTCTGGAGATACGGGACTTCAGCAGCTTTAGCTTGCAGTCTCAGGGCTTCTCTCCAACCACGTCTGTTTTTGAAGACATAGATGTGCTTTCTGAGCCAGTTCAGAATACTAGCAGTTTCCTCACCAGTTACAACTTGAGCTGGCATTTTTGCCATACCTTCAGCCACACGTTAGTCATTGGTGTTCTCTGATGGTGTAGCCGTAAGTGTCTTAAAACATCCTGTGTTGAGTCTAGGCGTCTTCACCCTACTCAAACACACGTCTTATTCTGCTGTCAGAACACGTCTCACTGCTGTTCTAACTGTTGAGGGATGAAGTCCGTTGTCAAAAGAAGCAGGGGCATCTGCGTCGAAGTTGTAAACTTGTGTTGTAACGTACATGCATAACGAGTAGGTCAGGAAAATAAACGGGCTACTCTCCTCACAAATACTCACCTCTTTCTCTAATACTTAAAATCTCCACCAAAAATCATGGTTTCTACTGCAAATGAAAGCCAATTAGTATTGGCCTGTGAAGGACGTAAAGGCGCAGTAGTAAGCTGGAAACAGGTAGGGTTTTCATTCTTTAGACTAATCGCTGTCCTTTTTTCCAAGAACAGCTTACTCTACTTATGTGTGATGGTGTGGGTATGGCTTACGTCAAGCAAAAGCCAAGCAATCACCCAGCGATCATCTGACTACACCCGTGACATGGCCCTCCAAGCTCTTGATAAAGATGTGAAGGGCTAATAGCAAGTTGTATTTTAACTAGCTAGGTCGTCATACTGTTTATATTAAAGCTAAGGAAAGAAGAAAAGAAGTCTATGTCTACGAGAATCTGCTGTCTTTATATATCCCATATGCAGTGGCATGTGTTCTGTCTTGCAGAGTCTCGGCCTATGTAATCTGTAGCACGTGTTGTGGTTAAGACCCACATGTGGTCCACACGCGGAAGGTAACGGAAGCTGTTGGATGGTAATGCGGAGCCGCATGAGTCATGGACAACAGTGTGGACTGAGGCAGCTTGATAATGTGGAATAGACCGGAAACCCGGCACACGCGGACAGTGTGCGGCCGATATGAGTAGTGGGTGGCAACGTGATTCATGAACAGTGTAATGTGACGTGACTGGAAGTGCCTGTGTAGTGGCGAGGTGCGCAAGGCACAGCCTTGAGGGACATGAAGGCGCCAGCCTGTGACAAAAGACACCAAATTAAGCACGCAGTCAGCTGCAAAGGTTTGTAACGTGTCCCAAACCACTCTATAGCGCTGACGCGGCAATGTACACTCAAGCCGTGATATCAGGCCTAATTTACAAAAGCTCTCAAATTTAGAGGAGATAACCATTATTCAGTATATTTTAGACCTAGATGCGCGATTATTTCCTCCCTGCCTTCTGTTGAGGGGTGAAGCCTGTTGACAGGAGAGGCGGCGGTAGCGGCGTCGAGGTCGTAGGCTTGTGTTGAAAAGGGTTGAGACAAGACGAAGGTCTTCTGAGGGTTCAGCAAAGGAAGTCGAGAAGGC
>RCNJ01000404.1_pt1 | contig 18380 bp, 17 predicted proteins | sample 2041171 | NCBI WGS metagenome assembly RCNJ01 (sample SAMN09708213, study PRJNA481090) | feces metagenome | biome: feces | host: Pygoscelis adeliae | place: Antarctica: Rookery Lake | collected 2010-03-01 | reverse complement strand
TATAAAAAAATAAAAAAAGAGCGATATTTAATAATATCGCTCTAAACTAATTAAGTTAAATTAAGTTAATTAATTTTCTGTGTTTCTTCTAACTTTTTCTTCTTATTATCAAATATAGTACCTAATAAAGCTAATATGGCAGCAAGTATTAAAATTGTCTTTTCAGATAGTGTCACACTTTCCATCACTGCTTCAACAGCTGCAAGCACAATCCATTCGGAAACAAACAAAAATAAGAATTGAATAATAAATGCAGTTAGATAATCACTCACTTTTTCCACAGCTAAGACCGTCAATGCGTCAAAAATAATTTCTACAAAGAAACCAATCACAAAAACACTTATCACAAAGATTGCGAGCGACCAAAGACTATCGTATTCAACTCCAAGGAATTTAGAAACTCCAACGAATCCTAGAAAGTAAATACCTATAATAAATCCAAAAATAAAGATCGCAAAAATTGTTACACCTATAATATCTTTCACTTTCTCATTCATTTTCATAAATTTAAAACACCTCGATAACATCAAACTCATGTAAATACTGTAACATACAAATCTAGCTCATTAAAAAATTAAACAAGACTATTAGCTCAGGTCTGAGCTAATAGTCTTGTTGATATAATGTTCTATTTAATTTCTAACTTTTGCATGATGTTTCGTTTTGACTGCTTTAACAACTTCTTCAAATGAAGCATCTACTTCTGCATCAGTTAATGTTTTTTCAGGATCTTGGTAATGTAGGTTAAAGGCAATTGATTTCTCATTTGCTTCTAGCCCTTCCCCTGTATAAACATCGAATGCTTCAACTTGCTTAACAAGTGGCTTGCCTACTTCTTTAATCGTCGCTTGAATATCACCTGCTTGTACTGAATCTTCTACAACAACTGCAATATCGCGTAAAATTGATGGATATTTTGGAATGGGTGTATAAAGTAATTCAGGTCGCTTAATATTTAATAAGTAAGCGAGGTTTAAATCAAACACAAATGTTTCTTTTAAATCTTTCTCTTTAGCTAATATCGGATGAACTTGTCCCATAAATCCAATTAGCACGGCCTGGATGCATATCTGTAATGACCGCTTGCTTAAATTCAATCTCAATTGCTAAGTAATCAGCTAAACCTTCAATAATTCCTTTGACTAAATAAAAGTCAACGGGTTTCGTTTCACTTTGCCATTTATGATTAACCCAAAGTCCTGTTAAAGCTCCTGTTAAACGACCTTGCTCTTCTGGTTGAGTCTGAATATCTTTTTCTTTATTTAAGAAGATTGAACCCGCTTCATAAAGGGCAACATTAGCCTGTTTTCGTGCCACATTATGTGTTAAACGATTGAGTAATTCTGGCAACTGACTTAATCTTAAGTACTGATGATCTTCACTTAACGGCATTGCAAGTGGAACTGGAGTATATTCACCCGCTTCGACATCTGGGCTTAATAACGTTTCAGTTTGTTGTTTATTTACTAACGAATACGTAATTGTCTCAGTTAAGCCGACACTCTCTAAATAAGATTTCATCTGACGTTTAAGTAATTGTGCATCTGATAAACGACCTGGTTTTGATGCATTTGCTGGTAATGTATAAGGTATATTATCATAACCATAAATACGCGCAATTTCTTCAACCATATCTTCAAATATTGATACATCTAAACGTCTCGTCGGAATAGTGATTGTATAATCATCACCTGATGATTCATATGTGAAACCTAGTTTAGTTAAGATTGTTTCAATTTCAGTATTACTAATTTCAGTACCTAAACGTGAATTTAATCTTGGTGTATTTAACACTAATTCTTTTTCTAATCTATCTAACTTATCAAATGTTACTGTGTCTTTTAAAACGTCACCGTTTGCATACTCACTTAGTAATGCAGCTGCTCGGTCGCCTGCTGCTTGCACACGATTCGGGTCGACACCCTTTTCAAAACGATTACTTGCTTCACTACGTAAACCTGTATGATTAACAGCTTTTCTAATAGCATTACGATCAAAGTAAGCTGCTTCAAGTAAAATTGTCGTTGTTTCATCATTTACTTCTGAATTTGCGCCACCCATCACACCAGCAATTGCTATAGGGTCTTTACCATTTGTAATTAGCATATGTTCTTCGTTCATCACACGATCTTTACCATCTAATGTATTAATGACTTCATCATTCTCTGCACGACGGACAACGATTTCTTTTGAACCAAGTAAATCATAATCAAACGCATGTAGTGGCTGACCATATTCAATTAGGACATAGTTTGTAATATCAACAACGTTATTTATCGGACGAATGCCTGCTGCTAATAAACGATTTTGCATCCAAATTGGTGAAGGAGCTACCTTAACATTTTTTATAATCATCGCACCATAATATGGGGCAAGTGATTCTTCAGCAACAGATACTTCAATATAATCTTTCGCAGATTCTTCTGTTCGATTTAATTTCAGTTCTGGATACTTAACAGGTGAATCAACCATTGCTGAAACGTCATATGCTACACCTAACATATTTAATGCATCTGCACGATTTGGTGTTAAATCAATATCTAGAACAACATCATCTAAATTAAGTAATTCTTCAACTGATGAGCCAACTTCAGTTTCTTCGGGTAAAACAATAATCCCTTCTGCAAATTCAGGTGCGACAAATTTATCATCGACACTTAACTCTTGAAGTGAACAAATCATTCCGTTTGATTCAATGCCACGTAACTTTACCTTTTTAATTTTAAAATTACCTGGTAATACAGCGCCTGGTTTTGCAACAACAACTTTCTGTCCTGCACCTACGTTATCTGCACCACAAATAATTTGTAAATTCTCTTCTTCACCAACATCTACTTCACATAAACTTAATTTATCAGCATCCGGATGTTGTTCAGACGTTTTAACGTACCCTGCTACAATATTTTCACTTTTTTCTTTTGCTATATATTCAACACCATCAACTTCGAGCCCTATATTAGTTAATAATGCACTCATTTCATCAACTGATTTATCTCCATAATCAACATAATCTCGTAACCATTTTAATGATACTAACATTTTTTAGCCTCCCTTTCTCTTATGCTTGATCAAATTGTTTTAAAAAGCGGACATCATTTGCATAAAACTGACGAATATCGTCAATTCCGTATTTCAACATAGCGATTCTATCTGGCCCCATGCCGAATGCAAAACCACTATAAACTTCAGGGTCATAACCTGCCATTTCTAAAACACGTGGGTGGATCATGCCACTACCTAATATTTCAATCCAACCTGATTGTTTACAAACTGAACAACCTTCTCCATCACATGATTTACATGATATATCCATTTCAGCTGATGGTTCAGTAAACGGGAAGAAGCTTGGACGGAAACGAACCTCTCTATCTTCACCGAACATCTTTTTAGCAAAGACATCAAGTGTCCCTTTTAAATCACTCATACGTACGTTTTTATCAACATAAAGTCCTTCAATTTGGGTAAATTGATGTGAGTGTGTTGCATCATCACTGTCACGACGATAAACTTTACCTGGGCAGATCATCCTGATTGGTTCAGTTCCTTCTAATGCTCGCATTGTTCGAGCTTGTACAGGTGACGTGTGGGTTCTTAACAGCAGTTCATTTGTAATATAAAATGAATCTTGCATTTCACGCGCCGGATGTCCTTTTGGTAAGTTTAAAGCTTCGAAATTATAAAAGTCTGTTTCTACTTCAGGACCCTCTTTAATTTCATAACCTAATCCAATAAATAAGTCTTCAATTTCTTCAATGACTGACGTTAAAATATGTGGACTTCCAACAGCAACTTTACGTCCTGGTAATGTGACATCAATTGTTTCCTCTGCTAATTGCTTATCTAACTCAATTTTTTCAAGGTGTTCTTTTTTATATGCGAGTTCAGCTTGAATCGACTCTCTTACTTCATTAGCAAGTTGGCCAACAACTGGACGTTCTTCAGCTGATAACTTACCCATGCCACGTAAAACTATTGTAATGGATCCTTTTCTACCTGTATATTCAACTTGAATATCTTGTAAGGTATCTAGGGAATCTGTCGCTCTAATTTTATCAATTGCTTCAACTTTTAATGTCTTTAATTGTTCTTGCATATCCTTACCTCCTAAATAAATTTTCTTATTTTAGACAAAATAAAAAAGCCTCTCCCTGTAAAAGGGACGAGGCTTATATTCGCGGTACCACCCTTGTTGATGTAAATGTCTACATCCAACTCAAAGTGTGTTTAACGGATTAGCTTCCGGTTATGTTTACTAGAGAATTTTAAATGGTTTATTAAAATTCTAAAGGTCCCCATAACTACTCTAAGAGTGAAGGGTAATTATATTTGTAAGAATCGTCTCAGTCATCGATTCCTTCCTGTTACAAACTCATCTAATTACTTAGCTCTTATCAACGTTTTTTATTCAACTATTACCATTATAAGCGCATTTTACTTATCTTGCAAATGAAGTTTGTAAATAATACATTAACACACCAGCTGCAATTCCAGCATTAAGTGATTCTGTACGACCATAAATCGGAATTTTAATGTTTTTATCAGCTTGTGCAATAATATCACTTGAAATTCCTGCACCTTCATTACCAATAATAAGTGCTACTCGATTATTTACTTCGACATTTTGATAGGACTCTGAATCCTCCAGAGCCGCTGCCCATACTTCATAATCATTCGCTTTTAATTCATTTATTTCTACACTTAAATCTGCTTGAATCACAGGTAGATAAAAGAGTGAACCTTGTGTTGCTCTTAATACTTTATCATTATAAAGATCAACTGTTCCTTTACCTAAGACAACTTTAGTAAATCCAGCAGCTTCTGCTGTTCTAATCATTGTCCCTAAGTTACCAGGATCTTGAATTGCGTCTAATAAAAGTACATGACCTTGCAATTCATTTGTAAATTGATACTTATTCACAACAGCTGCGATTCCCTGTGGTGTCTCAGTTTGAGTAATTGTATCAAACACGTCATAAGTAACGAAAAGTACGTCCTCTTCTTTTACCCAATCAGGTAAGTCAGTATCTTCTCGAATGATTATCTGATCAATCGCGAACTCACTTTTATAAGCTTCACTTACTAAATGAAAACCTTCAACGAGAAATTGAGCCGTTTGTTCCCGGTATTTCTTTTGGTGTAGCTTTTTAATTTCTTTAATGATTGCATTTTGAACTGAAGTAATCATTATGCTTTACGGACTGCTTCTAATTGTTTTTGATCAAAGTTCTTAATGACTTCAACAATTAATTTAACAGCATTTTCAAAATCATCACGGTGTAACATTGCCGCATTCGAATGAATATAACGCGTCGCAATTGTAATTGAAAGTGCAGGGACACCATTATGTGTTAAATGAATCGCTCCTGAATCTGTTCCGCCACCTGCCATTGTAGAATACTGGAATGGAATTTCCTGTTCTTCAGCAGTACTTACAACAAGGTCACGTAAACCTTTATGTGAAACCATTGAAGCGTCATAAAGAATAACTTGTGGACCATCACCTAGTTTACTATCTGCTTCCTTATCAGAAATACCAGGAGTGTCCCCAGCAATTCCAACATCAACGGCAAAACCGATATCTGGCTCGATCATATGTGCTGAAGTACCTGCACCTCTTAAACCTACTTCTTCTTGGACAGTTCCAACACCATAAACAGTATTAGGATGCTCTTCACCTTTCAGGCCTTTTAAGACATCAATAGCAATAGCACAACCAATTCTATTATCAAAAGCTTTAGCTAGAAGCATTTTTTCATTTTTCATTTGGGTAAATTCAAAGTAAGGGACAACTGAATCCCCTGGTTTAACACCAAAACTCATTGCTTCTTCTTTACTTGTAGCTCCTATATCGAAAAACATATCTTTAATATCGACTGGTTTCTTACGTGCTTCAGGTGATAAAATATGAGGTGGTTTAGAACCAATAATACCCGTAACATCACCATCGTCAGACATAATCGTTACACGCTGAGCAAGCATTACTTGGTTCCACCAGCCACCAATTGTTTGGAAATAAACAAAGCCATCTGAATCAATACGCGTTACCATAAAACCAACTTCATCTAAATGTCCTGCGACCATGATTTTAGGCCCATCTGACTTACCAACTTTACTAGCAATTAAACTACCTAAATTATCAGTATAAACTTCATCTGCATAAGGTGTGATATATTTTTCCATAACTTCACGTGCTTCTTTTTCATTCCCTGCAATTCCTTTAGCATCTGTTAAATCTTTTAACATTAATAATGTGTCGTCTAATTTTGTCATAGTTAAATTCCTCCTTATTTAATAACCTTGATCTTGTCTTTCAAAATTAACTTCGTTTTTATCATCATACGCTTTCATAATTGCTTCATTTGAAAAGCCTAAAATATCTGCTAATTGTAAGTAAGCTCTAAACAAGTTTAAATAATTTTCTTCAGTTGAATCTTCTTTAAAATGAGTGACATATTCAAATATCTTATTGAATTGTGCCGTTTCACTCACATAACTTTTTTCAAAAGCAATCCCTTTAAACGCTAAGTCTTTTTCAAGTCCTAATGAAAGTAAAAAGTGAATATTATCGACGTATTCTTCAATAATGACTGCATCTGTATTACGTTCTTTCATACTCCAAAATTTAAAGCAGCGTGTCTCATTAGCTAATTCTCCCAATTCAACAAGCAGCGCGAGTATTTTTTGTTCAAATAGATCAGATTTACTTAAATCATGATTATTGCTTATATAGGCATCAAGTTTTACCTGTTTTTCAAACAAAAGTTCCCAGTCCATAGATTTCAACCCCTTGTAGTTAATCATTATAAATTAATTTTATTAAAGAAAAAAGACTAAACCTAAGAATAGGATTTAGTCTTCTCTTATAAAATTAGTTAATTGCAGCTTTTGCTTGATCAACTAATTGTGTAAATGCTACTTCATCATTAATTGCAAGATCTGAAAGCATCTTACGGTTAATATCAACGTTAGCTACTTTTAAACCATGCATTAATTTACTGTATGAAATGTCGTTTAGACGTGCTGCAGCACTAATACGCGTAATCCATAATTTACGGAAATCACGTTTTTTCTGACGACGGTCACGGTAAGCATAGTTACCTGACTTCATTACTTGTTGTTTCGCTGTTTTGAATAATGTATGTTTCGAACCATAGTACCCTTTTGCTAATTTTAATACACGCTTACGACGCTTACGTGTAACTGTTCCACCTTTTACTCGCGGCATTATAATACCTCCTAATATTTCTTTATATTTATTATTTCATTTTGTCTAAATTTATCTTGGTATCATTGAGTCAATACGTTTTTGATCACCTTTAGAAACTAAAGCTGATTTACGTAGTTTACGCTTTTGTTTTTGTGATTTATTAGCAAATAGGTGACTTGTATATGCTTGTGATCTCTTTAGTCTACCAGATGCCGTTCTTTTGAAGCGTTTTTGTGACCCTTTATGTGTTTTCATTTTCCCCATTTGTAAATCCTCCCTTACTTAAAATTTATTAATTTATTACTTATTGTTTGTCACTAATTGGACCGACCATCATAAACATATGACGACCTTCCATTCTAGGTCTTGATTCAATGACACCAATATCTTTTACTTCTTCTGCGAAACGTTCTAACACTTCACGACCTAAATCTTTGTGCGTGATAGCTCTACCACGGAAACGAATTGCAGCTTTGACTTTATCGCCACTTTCTAAGAACTTTCTGGCGTTTCTTAATTTTGTATTAAAGTCATGATCACCAATTCCTGGTGAGAAACGAACTTCTTTTACGCTAACTACTCGCTGTTTCTTGCGCGCTTCCTGATCTTTTTTCTGTTGCTCATAACGGAACTTACCGTAGTCCATAATTCTACAGACAGGCGGTTTTGCACCTGGTGCAACCAATACGAGATCTAATTCACGTGTTTCGGCAATATCTAATGCTTCTTTTTTCGATTTAATCCCCAGTTGATCACCATTTGAGTCAATTAAACGGACTTCACGTGCACGAATTTTTTCATTAACGTTCATATCCTTGCTAATATTGAGCCACCTCCAAAGTATTTGATCTAGCATGACAAGTTTCAAAATCCACATAAAAAATGTGGGCGCATAAATGCACCCACATGTATTCTCATAATCAGAATTTACATTTTAAACCAGCCAACGACTTATAGTGTCAGTCAGGTGAGAAGCGGGTGCTTCTACTTGTCTTTTAGATCATGTTGATTTTTTTCATTCAACTTCTATAGATTAACACAATATAACTCATCCGTCAAACTACTTCTGATGAATTGTCTTATTAGCAACTTCTTCATTAATTAAAGTTAAGAAATTTTCTAAACTTAAAGTTTGTGTATCCTTTTCACCATAACGACGAATGTTAACTGTATTAGCTTCAATTTCTTTATCACCTAACACAATTGCAAATGGTATTTTTTGAGTTTGGGCTTCACGGATTTTATAACCAATTTTTTCTTCACGGTTATCAATTTCTATGCGAATACCTTCACGTCTTAATGTATCAGCTAACTTCTCAGCATCTTTACCATGGGCATCTAATGAAACTGGAATAATTTTAGCTTGTACTGGCGCTAACCAAACAGGGAATGCACCTTTATACTCTTCAATTAGGAATGCAACAAAACGTTCCATTGTCCCAACTACACCACGGTGAATAACAACAGGTCTATGGTTCTTTCCGTCTTCTCCAATATATGTTAAATCAAAGTTCTCTGCTGCTTGGTAATCAAGTTGGACTGTTGATAAAGTTTCATCATGACCGAGTGCTGTTTTTACTTGCACATCTAATTTAGGACCATAGAATGCCGCTTCTCCAACTGCTTCAACATATTCTAATTCCATTTCATCTAATGTTTCTTTTAACATTGCCTCAGCCATGTCCCACATTTCATCATTATCGATGTATTTTTCTTTATCTTCTGGATCACGATAAGATAGTCTGAAATAGAAATCTTCAATGCCAAAGTCTTTATAAACTTCTCTAATTAATTCAACAACACGGATAAACTCTTCTTTTAACTGACTTGGTCTCGCAAAAATATGTGCATCATTTAAAGTCATCGCACGTACACGTTGCAATCCTGCAAGTGCCCCACTCATTTCGTAACGGTGCATCATACCGAGCTCAGCAATTCTAACTGGTAAGTTACGATAACTATATAAATCATTTTTATAAATCATCATATGATGCGGACAGTTCATTGGACGCAAGATGAGTTCTTCGTTATCCATTTGCATACTTGGGAACATATCTTCTTCATAATGTTCTAAGTGACCACTTGTTTTATATAATTCTGTACTTCCTAAAACAGGTGTATACACATGGTCGTAACCAAGCTTTTCTTCAAGATCGACAATATAACGTTCGACGATACGACGAATTGTTGAACCTTTTGGTAACCACATTGGTAATCCTTGCCCAACTTTTTGTGAAATCGTAAATATTTCTAATTCTTTACCTAATTTACGATGGTCACGTTCTTTTCTTTCTTGAAGTAACTGTAAGTAGTCATCTAGTTGACCTTGTTTTTCAAATACAGTTCCATAAATTCTTTGGAGTTGTTTGTTATCACTATCTCCACGCCAATAGGCACCTGAGATATTAAGTAGTTTAAATACTTTTATTTTACTTGTAGATGGGACATGAACACCACGACATAGATCAAAAAATTCACCTTGCTTATAAATAGTGACTTGCTCATCTTCTGGAATATCAGCAATTAACTCAATTTTTAAATCATCACCAATATCTTTAAACATATTAATAGCCTCATCGCGTGAAACTTCAATACGCTCAACAGGTAAATTTGCATCAATAATTCGCTTCATTTCACGTTCAATATCTTCTAAGTCTTCTGGTGTAAGTGATTTATCCATATCGACATCATAATAAAATCCATCTTCAATTGTCGGACCTACACCAAACTGAACGTCTTTATATAGACGTTTAATTGCTTGTGCCATTGTATGCGCAGTAGAATGACGCATAATTTCAATACCTTCTTCATCACGGTAAGTAATAATAGCAATCATACCATCCACTTCAATTGGACGTGTTAAGTCATATAGTTCATCATTTAATTTTATTCCTAAAGCTTGTTTTCTTAATCCTGGAGAAATCGACTGTGCAATCTCTTCACCTGTTGTTCCATTAGGAAACTCTTTTGTATTTCCATCTGGGAATGTCATTTTAATCATTATTCAACAACTCCTTTATTTTTTACAAACAAAAAACACTCATATCCTGCAAACGCAAGGGACGAGTGTTATACACGTGGTTCCACCCTAATTTCTAAATTTAATTAGCTCTAATTAGACCTTGGTATCGAAAGGTAGACGCTATTATTTACAACTGTGTTCAATAATAGAGTTCAAAGGTGGTAATTATTCGCTATTTATAAAAGAGTTCTCAGTCTAGACTCTTTTTTCCTGGATAAAAGGTAATGAATAATCGTGTCCTTATCGCAACTTAAATATTCAAATGTATGTTTCAACTTACTAAAGTATAACAAGATTAATTTTAAAATCAATGATTTTATTTATTACGATAATTATCGCCTGACATTGATACTTCAGTACTGACTTGTTTAATTCTTTCCATAATTCTACCAGCTTTAACTTTTTCAATTCCACCTTTAGTCGTTTCAGCTAGACGCTCTTCTAATTGCTTCATTGTATAATTAGATGTGAAGAAGACAGGTAATTGTTCCATCATTCTATATTGTAAGATTGATCCTAATATATCATCTCTAAACCAAGCAGATTGTGTCTCAGCCCCAATATCATCTAACATAAGCACATCAGCATGTTTAAATACATCGACTTTCTCTTCTACAGATTGATCTTTAATTGCCTCTCTAATTTCACGAACAAACTCAGGCATATAAATCAGTGTTGAGGAGATATTTAAGTCTTGTAGACGATTCGCAATGGCACCTAATAAATATGTTTTACCAACACCAAATGGCCCACTAAAGAAGAAGCCTTTTTTAGGTAATGATCTTGTCGCTGTATCTATAAACGCTTCTGTTGCTAAAATTGCTTCGAGTCTACGATTATCTGTTTTATGCAAATTATCCATTGAAGCATTCATAATTTCTTTTGGCATATAAAGACTTTGAACTAATTTTTGTTCTTGTTGTAGACTTTCATGTTTGATTCTATTTTTACATTTTTCATAAGCAACATGGATTTCTTCATTTTCAAATCTTAAAATAGGTGAGTAACCTTGTAGGATATTTTTACAACTATTAAAAGATGCACAATCTGCACATTGAACTGATTGTGTTGTAAATTCATATAATTTATTTAAACGTTTATCTATTTCTTCATCAGTGATTTCAGGATGATCTTTTAAAAACTGACTAATTTCAGGATGACTTAAAACTTCACGTTTTAATTTTAAATGACGTGATTTAAAGTCTTCATTTTCATTCATCCACTTATTTAATGATGTTTGAATTGGTTTCATCTAACTCACCCTTTTACTCTAAAGTTTTCTTAAATCGTTCAAGCATTGCAGCTCGTTCTGTTTCATTTACTTGCTTCTCATCTGTTCCTTTAGATGAAGCTGGTTTCTCTTTATCTCTATCTTCAAACCAATCGGGAATAATCTCTTTCGATTTCTTAGGACCGCGTTTTCTATCTTGGAATGGCTGGTTTTGTAATTTAGCAAAGTCCATCGCTTCTTTAGCACTTTGTAAATTAGCACGCGACCAATGACTCGCTATTTTTTCTAAATAAGCACGCGATAGCTGCATATTTGATTGCAATAACACATAATGAATTAACACATTCATAACAGGTGTCTCTAATCCTTGCTTTAACATGACATCTCTAATTAACTTCATATCTGATTCTGAAGCATGTCCACCACTTGATAAATCTTCAAGTAAATCTTTTGGCGACATCGTTTCTAGAGCTTTAGCAAGTTCATCCTCTTTTGTTGTTGGTTCTTTTGCTTCTTTTCTGTCTTTTGGTTCTTGTTTTGGTTCAACTTGTTCTTTTTGTGTTAACTCTATTGTAACATCATTATGCTTTACTTTAAATAAGTCATGGCATGCTGCATGGAATTCATCTATATCTAATTCGTTTTCATCGGTTAATGCCCAAAGAACAGACTTTTCAACTTCATTTAAATCAAGATCATATAAATGCATAACTTGGGCAATTTGATCTTTATTCCAATTTGTCAAAACTTTTTCAACAGGAATCATTTGTCTTTTTAATCCTTGTTCAATCCAAGTAAAATCAATCGTGTCTAATGGAACTTTTGCTGTTTGAACTGCCTTTTTAAATTCGTTAAATTCACTTGAGTGAGGTTCGAAAGTTTGAAATACATCAGTAAACGCAACTGTTTGTTGTTTACCTTCAATCACTTCTTCTTTTTCTTTATAATTTGCTTCCAATAAACCATACTTTGATTTACCGACATGTCTATATAATAGTTCTGAAAGCATCAAATCATTAAAGAATTCACTTGGTGTAAAAGGACTAATTAATTCATATGTGTAAATAACATCAGAATCATTCGTGATTTTATACGTCTTTAATAAGCCGATGCCTTCTAACTTAATCCTCGCTTCATAAATCTCATCCAAAGGTAAATTAAGTGCACCCATTAAAGTATGATGAGTTTGTTTATCTGTTAAACTTTGTAATTCAATCTCATGAACTAAAGTGTAATATAAAGCAATTGCATTAATTCCAATTAATGGTTGATATAGATGGGTTAATGATTTGGTATAATCAACATGTAATGTCCCTGAAAATATAACTTTATAACCTTCTACAGGTAAGATTCTTCCAATAAAGCTCATACATCTAACCCTTTCTTATTTATTTAATAATTCTTTAAGTTCATCTAAGAATACATTCACATTTTTATATTGACGATAAACAGATGCAAAGCGAACATAAGCTACTTCATCAATTTCAAGTAACCTTTCAAGTACCATCTCACCAATATGATTACTACTTATTTCTGGTTCTTCAGAATTTCTCATTGCTTGTTCAACATCTAAAGCCAGTTGTTCAATTGTTTTAATTGTTACCGGACGCTTTTCACAAGCTCTCATTAATCCTCTGATTAATTTATCACGTTCAAATTCTTGTCTTGTACCATCTTTTTTAACAATAATAAGCGGCACTTCTTCTCTGCGTTCGAATGTAGTAAATCTAAATCCACATTGTTCGCATTCTCTTCTTCTTCTAATTGCTTCGCCATCTTCTATCGGTCTTGAATCTAAAACACGTGAGTTTTTATGATAACATTGAGAACATTTCACATTTTCAACTCCTATTAATGATGATTCAAACGCTTTCTATCCACTATTTTATCACGTTTAGCTCTTTTTCACTAATTAAAAAAAGGCTACTTGATAAAGTAGCTTTAAAGTTAAACTTTAAAACACCTTATCACTAGTAACCTTTACAATTTATATTATATTATACTATTTTACTTTTGATGGAAGTGAAGCTCCTACATAACGCGCTAAATCAACTACGCGTGCTGAGTAACCCCATTCGTTGTCATACCATGCAAGTACTTTAACTTTATTATCATCAATAACAATTGTTGAAAGTGCATCGATAATCGCTGATTGAGTTGTTGTCGCAAAGTCAATTGATACTAATGGCTCTTCAGTATATCTCATAATACCTTTAAGTTTGTTTTCTGATTCATGTTTAAATGCATTATTTATATCTTCTACAGTAACGTCTTCCTTTAAATCAACAACTAAGTCGACAAGTGATACGTTTGGTGTAGGGACACGTAATGCCATACCATGTAATTTACCATTTAAATGTGGCATAACTTCTCCAAGAGCTTTTGCTGCTCCTGTTGAGGTAGGGATAATTGATTGTGCACATGCACGTGCTCTACGTAAATCACTGTGCGGATTATCTAAGTTTGGTTGGTCTGTTGTATAAGAATGAACAGTTGTCATTAAGCCATTAATGATTCCAAAATGATCATCTAGTACTTTTGCAACTGGTGCTAAACAATTTGTTGTACACGAAGCGTTAGAAATAACATCATCTGTCTCATTATCATACTCTTCTTCATTAACTCCTAATACAATTGTTTTATCTACACCTTTACCTGGAGCAGTAACAACAACTTTTTTAGCTCCTGCTTTTAAATGACGACTAGCGCCTTCTTTACTATTAAATTTACCAGTTGCTTCAATCACAACATCTATACCTAATTCTTCCCATGGGAGTTCTTCAGGTTTACGTGAATTCACATGATGAATTTTTTCACCATTTATTTCGAATCCATTTTCTATGACTTTAATTTCTTTTTCGAAAATACCATGCACACTATCATACTTAATTAAATGCGCTAATGTTTCCTCAGGATAACTCGCGTTAATTGCTACCACATCTAAATCTTTGTCTAATATCGCTTGGCGAAATACCATTCGGCCAATACGACCAAATCCATTAATTGCAATTCGGGTTCTGCTCATTTGTAGTCCTCCCATAAATATGTGTTATACTTATTCGCTTTTGTCCTTAATTAGTATAACACATCTATACAAAAATACACTAATAAAGCTATCATTTTATGCTATTTTCTTTCTCTTTAACACTAGACTACGTAAAGGTTGCGCCACCCGCCGGGATAAAAGCAACCCTCGACGTTATAGTCCTTAAGAATTTCAACTCTTTAAGTTTTTCTAATAAAAACTTTTAAAATTATTACTTTTATTTAATATTTATATGCCATTTTTCTAACACATTTAATAATTGTTTATATGATTCTTCACGTGTGCCATTATTATCAATAATAGCATCTGCTTTTTTCTTTTTGTCTTCAATACTTATTTGAGATTTAATTCTACTTAACGCTTCTTCTTCTGTAGACTTATCTCGGGCAATTAATCGTTCGAGTTGCGTTTCTTCTGTTATATAAGCAACAAGAATCTTCTCAACATAATCTTCTAAGCCACTTTCAAAAAGAAGGGGGATATCCATTATAATCGCTTCAGGTCCCTCTTCAATCAAATTATCTCTTTGTGCTAACATTTCTTTTCTAATAGCAGGATGAATAATATTATTTAATTTTTTGCGTTTTTCCTCATCTTTAAATACAATGTTACCTAATGCTTTACGATCAAGCTCTTTATTCTCATAAAGAATTACTTCACCAAACTCACCAACAATTTCTAAATAAGCAGGCTCATCTACTTCAACTACTTCTCGAGCGATTAAATCAGCATCAATCACAGCAATATTTAACTCTTTCAACATGTTTGCTATTGTACTTTTGCCTGTCGCTATACTTCCAGTTAAACCTATTACAACACTCATTTATCTGCTCCTTACTTCTTCTGACAAGTCGGGCATATATGTGTGCCCCGACCTGATGATTTAAACTTTTCAATCGTATCTCCACACTCTTTACACGCTTCATTTTCTTGTCCATAGACATATAATTCTTGTTGAAATAAGCCCATCTCACCATCACCATTTACATAGGACCTTATTGTCGTTCCACCTTGCTTAACTGCTGCTTTTAATACCTCATAACTATACTTATAAATATGTTCAATTTGAGCTTCAGTTAATGTATTCGCACGTTTTTCTGGATGAATTCTCGCTTTAAAGAGAACTTCATCTACATAGATATTTCCAAGGCCGGCAATAATCGTTTGATCAAGCAATGCAGCTTTTACATAACGTGTTGTATTAAGTAGTTTTTTTGTTAAATAATCTACGTTATAACTTTCTTCAAATGGGTCTGGACCTAATTGATTAAGCGGCTTTACTTCTAAATAACTCTCTTTTGGGAAAACATGCATGGTACCAAACTTACGCACGTCATTATAATTCAGTGAACTACCATCTGTAAAATTAAAAATCACATGGGTATGTTTATCACGTTCAGTACCTGTTTTATTTACAAAGTATTTTCCTTCCATTCGTAAATGAGACACAAGCATGTCCGTATCTAATTCAAAAATAAGAAACTTACCTTTTCTTTTTACATCACGAATGGTTTGACCCACTACAATTTGTTTAAAATGTTCGATATCATCTGGATGTTTAATAATCTTTCCCCAGTAAACCTCAATGTCGCCAATTTCTTTATTTAAAACAAGCTCTTTTAAGGTTCTTCTAATTGTTTCTACTTCAGGTAATTCTGGCATATACAAAACTCCTAATTCTTATTTTGCATCAAACCAACTAGCACCATATGAGTAATCTACTTTCAATGGTACGTCGAGTTGAACTGTATTCTCCATTACTTCTGGCACAAGTTTTATAATCGCATCGAGTTCATCTTTAGGAACTTCTAAAATCAACTCATCATGCACTTGTAGTAATAAGTTTGCTTTAAAGTTTCTATCCTTTAATTTTTTCTGTAAATCAATCATTGCTTTTTTAATAATATCTGCTGCACTACCTTGAATTGGTGTGTTCATTGCTGTCCTTTCAGCAAAACTTCTTTGATTGAAGTTACGACTCGTAATGTCTGGTAAGTAACGACGTCGGTTCATGATTGTAGTCACAAAACCTTTATGCTTTGCTTCTTTCACAATATCATCCATGTATTCTTTAACTTTTGGATAAATTGATAAATATTTATCAATAAACTCTTGCGCTGCTTTTCTCGAGATTCCTAAATTTTGTGATAAACCGTAATCACTAATTCCATAAATAATTCCAAAGTTAACTGCTTTTGCTTGACGTCTCATATTACCATCAACATCCGACCTGTTAACATGAAAAACATCCATCGCAGTTTGAGTATGAATATCTTTATCGTCTCTAAATGCTTCACTTAGTTTTTCATCACCTGAAATATGAGCGAGTACACGTAACTCAATTTGTGAATAGTCAGAAGCAAAGATAACCCAATCATCTTCTGCTGGGATAAATGCTTGTCTAATTTTACGACCTTCTTCTAAACGAACTGGAATATTTTGCATATTAGGTTCTGTCGAACTTAAACGACCCGTTTGAGTGAGCGCTTGATTAAAGCGTGTATGAATTTTATCTGTATCTTTGTAAACAACTTTTAATAGGCCTTCAATATAAGTTGAATGCAACTTCTTAAGCTGACGATACATTAAGATTTCTGGAATAATCTCATGCTCTGTTTCAAGCTTTTCTAGCACATCAGCAGCTGTTGAATAACCTGTTTTAGTCTTTTTAATCACAGGTAGTTCTAACTTTTCAAACAGAATAACCGATAATTGTTTAGGTGAATTCACATTAAAGTCCTCACCGGCTAAGTCATGAATTCGCTTTTCAATCACTTCGATGCGGCCATTAATTTCGACATCCATTTCCTTAAGCTTCTCTACATCGACCTTGATTCCTTGATGCTCCATCTCAGCTAACACTTGAGCAAGTGGTAACTCAAGGTCCATAAATAAATCATATTGCTCATTTTCTTTTAGACCTTCGATCAGTTCTGCTTTTAATTCAAATAAAGCATGACCTTGTTTTGCAACATGCTCGCCAATGATTGCGAATTCTGGTGTGTGACGCTTGGCACCTTTACCATAGACTTCCTCATCCATTTGGACATAGCGATGTCCTAAACGTCTTGCAATGGATGGAATGTCTTCATTCTTTTGTGCAGGATCTATCACATAAGCTGCTAATAATAAGTCAAAATTAACTCCCTTAAGCTGAATATTATGATTTAATAAAGCAACAGTTGTCGCTTTGACATCAAAAATCGATTTTTCTTCTGTCTCATCTTCTAACCAATCAATAAATATTTGCGAATCTAAAGCATCATCAGTATGAATCACATAGTTACCTGTCTCATTAACTAAACTAATTGCTTCAATTTTTGCATCATGATAGTTTTCATCAATCATTTCAACATTTAAGATTGAACCACTCACTAACTGCTCTTTTGAAATTTCTTTGATGATTTCAAATGGCACATTAACTTCTTCTTCAACCTTTTGTTCTCCACCCATGCGTTCAATTAATGAACGAAATTCTAATGTTTGAAATAATTTAATAACATCTTCATCTTTATATCCCGAGTAACTTAAGTCTTCAAGCGATATTGTAATCGGACTATCACGCTTAATTGTTGCTAGATCATAACTTAAATAAGCATCTTCTTTATAATTAGTTAAGTTTTCATTTAATTTTTTAGCTGTAATTTTATCTAAATTTGCATAAACATTATCAAGTGTTTTATATTCTTTTAATAAGTCAGTTGCCCGTTTAATCCCCACACCTGGTACTCCTGGAATATTATCAGAACTATCTCCCATTAACGCTTTTAAATCAATAATTTGTTCTGAGGTTAATCCCATTTCTTCAATCATCGAGTCTGGTGTATAAGAAACAACTTCACTGACACCTTTTTTAGTTAAATCGACTGTCACG
>RCNJ01000659.1_pt1 | contig 18433 bp, 16 predicted proteins | sample 2041171 | NCBI WGS metagenome assembly RCNJ01 (sample SAMN09708213, study PRJNA481090) | feces metagenome | biome: feces | host: Pygoscelis adeliae | place: Antarctica: Rookery Lake | collected 2010-03-01 | reverse complement strand
GAAATATATAGTCCAATTGTTTCTGTAGCAGTAGCTATTATTCTTTTTGAAGGTAGTTTAAGTTTAAACTTTAAAGAATTAAGAGGATTAGGTAAGCCGATTTTTCGCATCTCAACGATTGGTGCTTTTATCGCTTGGATTCTAGGCTCTTTAACAGCTCATTATATGGCTGGGTTATCTTGGGCAGTGGCATTTGTGATAGGTGGTTTATTCATCGTAACAGGACCGACAGTCATTATGCCTCTTTTACGTCAATCAAAATTGAAAACACGTCCAGCAAAAATATTGAAATGGGAAGGTATTATTGTTGATCCTATTGGTGTTTTACTAGCTGTTTTTGCATTTGAAATTATTGCTTTCTTTACAATAGCTGAACGTGATGGAACAACATTGTTTATTTTCTTTTTAACAGCTGGATTTGCTGTCTTTTTAGGATGGCTGTTTGGTCGTTTAATCGGTTGGATGTTTGAAGCAGGTCATATACCAGAATTCTTAAAATCTCCAGCTGTATTTATCGTCGTGATTTTTGTCTTTACATTACCAGATGAGCTTGTTCATGGAACAGGATTACTTTCTGTTACAGCAATGGGTCTCACTTTAAGTAATATAGGTATCAGTTCATTAAATGATTTACGGAATTTTAAAGAGAATATTTCGGTCTTACTTATTTCGACTATCTTTATAATGTTAGCAGCGTCTTTACAATTAGAAACAATCTTGCGCATATTTAGTCCGAATATAATAGGGTATGTTTTATTAATGATGTTTATTGTCAGGCCGCTTTCCATCTTTTTATCAACCATCAATTCAGGTCTCACTTTACAAGAAAAAGCCTTAGTCGGTTGGATTGCACCAAGAGGAATTGTTGCGCTCACTGTATCTAGTTACTTTGCAAGTATTTTAGGAGATGCGGGTTATGAAGATGCAGACTTAATTACGGCACTAACATTTGGACTAGTCTTCTTTACTGTTGTTGCGCATGGTTTTACAATTAGGCCACTTGCTAAAAAATTAAATTTATCACTTGAAGGTAATCCGGGTGTTATTATTGTAGGTAGTAATAGGTTCACTGTTGAACTAGCTAAGTCTTTGGTATCTACAAATACGCCAGTATTAGTTGTTGATGCATCATGGGAAGATTTAAAACATGCCAGGCATGGAGGTGTTCCGTTTTTCCATGGAGATATCCTGTCAGAGCAAACAGAATATAACTTAGATACGATTCCATATGATTATTTAATTGCAGCGACTGAACAGTTCTCTTATAATTCGCTTGTTTGTACAACGTTCATGCCTGAATATGGGCGAACGAATGTTTATAAAGTGGATCCTGACGAAAATGAGAAGAATGAAAGTAGTACTGTTGCAAGTGTTGGAGGTCGTTCATTATTTAGGAAAGAAATTTCATTAAATGAATTGAATAATATGTTAGAAGAGGGATATGTCTTTAGAATGACACCATTAACAAATCAGTTCACATATAAACAATATTTAGCTGAGCAATCAACGAATATATTACTACTTTATGTCTTAAAAAAATCGAAACAAATTTATTTTTATACACTAGATAGTAAACACACACCACAGGCTGGTGATATGATTGCCAGTTTAACACCACCAAATAAGGAAAATAAAAAGATTCAAAAAAAATTAGGACAGACGAAAATGTAAATTAAAGCATGAGCTCAAAAATGAATTCATTTTTGAGCTCATGCTTATTTAGTCATCGCAAGCAGCTATTTCTTTACGTTTATCAGCTATTTCATTTTCTAAACGAACAAGCTGCCCTTCTGCAGAAGATTCATTGCCACCAACGAAAGCTAGCTTTTCTAAATCTTCTTGGATCCTAACGTAATCTGCTTTTAAAAAATTTAAATCATCTTCAAGTTTTTTACGCATTTATTTATTCATTCCTTTCAGAATTTATTAAATGATCAACATATAATTATATATTAACTTAAAAAGACTCAAATATCCAAATGGAACACTTCAATGCTTGTTGACAAATAAGCTAAAATAATGATAATATTTAAGTAGTTAAATAGAAGCCTTTGTTAAAGGGGAGTAGCTGTACAGTTAAAGTCGTCATTACGAGAATAAAATCTCCGGCCTAACTGGCAACTTAAGTTGTTAGCAAGACCTTTACCTAATTAAAGTTTGTTTAAGTATTTGTACTTAAGTGAGCCTTATTATGGTAAAGGTCATTTTGTATTTTAAAGGAGATTATTTTATATGGACGCACAACTATTAATTGAATATGCATGGATCTTTGTTGTTTTAATTGGTTTAGAAGGTCTACTAGCAGCTGATAATGCTCTAGTGCTTGCTATTATGGTTAAGCATTTACCTTTAGAAGAAAGAAGAAAAGCATTATTTTATGGACTCGTCGGAGCATTTGTTTTACGATTTGGTTCATTATTTATTATTTCTTTTTTAGTAGATGTTTGGCAAGTTCAAGCAATAGGGGCAATTTACTTAATATTTTTAGCGATTAAACATCTCTATGATAAAGCTACTTTAAATGAGCATGATATAAAGAAAAAAGAGTCTAAAAGTGGATTTTGGATGACAGTTTTAAAAGTAGAAATAGCAGATTTAGCTTTTGCGGTTGATTCAATTTTAGCCGCTGTAGCATTAGCGGTGACATTACCAGCAACAGGTCTGTTTACGGTAGGTAGTTTAGATGGCGGACAATTTATTGTAATTTTTGCAGGTGGAATGATTGGTGTTATAATTATGCGTTTTGCAGCGAATCTATTTGTTGAATTATTACAAAAGCGTCCAGGGCTAGAAATGGCAGCATTCGTTATTGTTGGTTGGGTAGGCGTTAAGTTAGCTGTCCTTACCTTAGCTCATCCTGATGTTGCAATTGTTTCTAGTGCTTTTGCTGATTCAACAGCTTGGAAACTTATATTTTATATTGGACTTGTCGGAATAGCGCTTGCAGGTTGGTTTTTATCGAATAAAGTTGAAACTGACACATCAAATTAACACTTTTAAAATAAAAGAATAGTTTGACAATTAGGATAAGGTCTATATAATTTAAGTAATTAGCAAAAATCGGCTTATTAGATGTTATAATAATAAGTTATAGGTTGTTTTTAATTTACAGCTTAATAATTAGGAGGAATAAATACAAATGAGTAAAGAAACAGTTAGATTAGAAGAAGACTTACTTGGGGAAAAATTAGTCCCAAGTCATGCTTATTATGGTATTCAAACATTAAGAGCACAAGAAAATTTTCCAATCACAGGTTATCTGATAGAAAAAGAACTCATTAAAGGTATTGCCCTTGTTAAAAAGGCTGCAGCATTAGCAAATATGGAAATTGGTCGACTTGACTTAGATATTGGAAAAGCGATAGTGAGATTATAGCAGGTAACTTACATGATCAGTTCGTGGTTGATCCGATACAAGGTGGAGCAGGAACTTCTACAAACATGAATGCCAATGAAGTAATAGCGAACCGAGCCCTTGAAATATTAGGCAAAAATAAAGGTGAATATGATATCATTCACCCTAATATCCATGTGAATATGGCTCAGTCAACAAATGATGCCTTTCCAACAGCGATTCATGTGTCAACATTAAAATTAATTACGACAACAATAAAAGAATTACAAACTGCGTTTAGGAACAAAGGTATAGAATTCGATCATGTCATAAAGATGGGACGAACGCATCTCCAAGACGCTGTTCCGATTAGACTAGGCCAAGAGTTCGAAGCTTATGGTGAAGTGCTTAATCGTGATTTAACTCGATTAGAAAGTGCTCGTAAAAGCTTATTAACTGTTAATTTAGGTGCAACTGCAGTGGGAACTGGATTAAATGCAGATCCAGAATATATGAAGCGTTCAGTCGAGATTTTATCAGAGTTAACTGACCTACCAATTGTTCCGGCAAAAAATTTAGTTGACGCCACTCAAACAACAGATGCTTATACAGAGATATCTAGCACATTAAAAATATGTATGTTAAATATGTCTAAAATAGCAAATGACTTAAGGCTAATGAGCTCAGGACCTCGAGCAGGCTTTAATGAAATTGAGTTACCCGCTCGTCAACCTGGCTCATCAATTATGCCAGGTAAGGTTAATCCGGTTATGTGTGAAGTTGTGAGTCAAGTTGCTTTCCAAGTTTCCGGAAATGATCAAACTATATCTATGGCTTCTGAAGCAGCACAATTTGAACTTAACGTTATGGAACCTGTTATTGTATTTAATTTACATGAATCATTAAAAATGATGACTCAAGTATTAACGGTGTTTAAAGATTATTGCATTACAGGAATTCAGGCAAATATAGATAAGTGTAAAGCAGATGTAGAAGGAAGTATTGGGATTATAACAGCACTAAATCCTCATATCGGATATGAAGCTGCAACAAAAATTGCTAAAGAAGCAATCGAAACAGGACAATCAATTCGAGCGTTGCTTCTACGAGATGAAATCTTGTCAGAGGTAGCAATTAATCAAATTTTAGAACCATTTGAAATGACCCGCCCAGGAATTGCTGGCGAAGCTTTACTTCAGAAATAAAACGGAGCACGCTAAAATCCTTTAGCGTGTTTCTTTATGTAGAAGTTAGTTATAATTTAATATTAAGATAATCATGTTATAATAAATCTACTTGATTCAAATAAGAGGTGATGATTAATGGTTACAAATGAATTATTGGTTAAAAAGATTAAAGAACAAGTAAGCGATGCAGAAAAAGTAGTGAATGAACCTATATTATTTAAAGAGGCGATTAAGCGCGTGGAGCTTTTATGTGAACTAGTGACCGACAACAATTCTGAACAAAAACTTTCTACTGAAGAAGTGACACCAGAAATGTTGAAACCCACTAATCCAATTTCAAGTAAACCGGCAAGTCCTAAACCATCAAGTGATTCGATTTTCGATTTTTAAATTGTACAAGGAGAGATAAAAATGATGAAGTTCTTTTTAGTAGTTGCAGCAGTAAATGGATTTTTAGCAGTCGCGCTAGGTGCTTTTGGAGCACATGGTTTAGAGGGGAAAGTATCAGAGAAAATGATTTTAACTTGGGAGAAAGCTGTTACATATCAAATGTTTCATACCGTTGCACTATTAGCAACAGCTTTTGCCATGCTTAAAATCGAAGCAACAAGTTTAAACTGGGCAGGGATTACTTTCTTAATTGGAATTATTTTATTTTCAGGTAGTTTATATTTCTATTCTACAACTGGGATAAAATCTATTGCTATGGTCACACCAATTGGTGGCGTATTTTTCTTAGTCGGATGGATACTCTTTGGTTACGCGTTAATAAAGTATCTCTAAAACTATAAATAAAAAGAACCTCGTATAGAAAATATATGAGGTTTTTTGTTGAAAAAGTTTAAAGAGGACTACAAAGTTACCTTGTATAAATAAATTAGCTTGATATAATACAAACTATCAAACAATTCTAAACATTACGTTTAAAAATTATGAGGAGGAACAAAATGAGCCGTTTATTTGGTAATTTAAAAGAAGCATTAAAGGAAAGTAGTAAAAGGTTAATTGTTTTTCCAGAAGCAACAGATGAACGTATATTAACTGCTGCTAGTAAGCTGGCTGAAGAAGATTTGATGATACCTGTATTAATAGGTGAAGAAAAAGAAATAACAGAACAAAGTGAGAAATTTGCAGTAGATATAAAAAAATGTAAGATTGTTAATCCTTTAAATTATGAAAAACTTGATGAAATGGTAAATGAGTTTGTAAAAATTAGAAAAGGCAAAGCGACTAAAGAAGATGCCGAAGAAATTTTAAAAACAGAAAATTACTTTGGAACAATGCTTGTTTATATGGACGAAGCACATGGTTTGGTGAGTGGTGCAGTTCATTCAACATCTGATACTGTTAGGCCTGCATTACAAATCATTAAAACGCGTCAGGGCATTAATAAAACTTCAGGTGTGTTTATCATGGTACGAGATGAAGAACGTTATGTCTTTGGAGATTGCGCAATTAACATTGCCCCAACAAGTGATGATTTAGCAGAAATTGCTGTCGAGAGTAGTAAAACAGCAAAAGTATTTGGAATCGACCCTAAGATTGCTATGCTTAGCTTTTCTACTAAAGGTTCAGCTCAATCAGAAGAAACAGAACGCGTGGTAGATGCGATTGCTAAAGCAAAAGAAATTGATTCAAATCTTGTGATTGATGGTGAATTTCAGTTTGATACTGCATTTGTACCAAGTGTTGCCGCTAAAAAAGCGCCAGGATCAGAAATAAAAGGTGATGCGACAGTCTTTGTATTTCCGAGTTTAGAATCAGGTAACATCGGTTATAAATTAGCAGAAAGATTAGGTGGATTCGAAGCTGTAGGTCCTATTTTACAAGGACTTAATAAACCTGTTAATGATCTTTCTCGTGGATGTAATTCAGAAGATGTGTATAAATTAGCCCTAATAACGGCAGCTCAAGCAAAATAAATATCTAACCAAAGTGTGGTTAAATCTCACTTTGGTTAGATTTATTTTGAGGTCTAATTTTTTCATTTCTTTTGTACATTTGTTCGAGACGTTTATGAAATTGGGTTAGTTCTGTCTGAATAAAGCTATTTTCAGATGTAGAAACCGTATTAATTTCGATAAGTTTAGTTAAACGGGTGAGTATATCCTGAATTGTAATATTTTTATTTAATATTTCTGATAAAGATCCCATGACTGCAGGATTCACTTCAGGAAACTCCATTTTTGTTTCAATGTTACCTAGGCTAATCGAGTAGAATTCTTTAATTAAATTAGCACGATTCTGACTATAACCATTAATATCAAGATAAATTTGAACTGAGACGCCGTTTTTAACCCGACGTTGTGAAATACCAGCAAATTTAACACCATCAATACTGAGATCATAATCTCCAGGACAGTATGACCCAACAATTTCATATGCTTGAACTTGATTTGTATAATCCTTTAATAGGTTTTTAATCAAAGAGGTCATTATATCATAACCAGTATGAATCGAGACCTGATTGCTATTTGGTAAAATTAATGATAAGTTTAAAACCCCACTATCGAGTGCAACAGCTAGCCCCCCGCTATTTCTGATGACAATATTTTGTTGATTAGACTTTAAAAAATCTAACCCTTTTTCAATATAAGGCATACGTGAGTCTGGAGTGCCTAAGACAACAGTTTTATCATGAACCCATAATCTGATTGTAGCAGGTGATGTATAATCTCCTACTGACATAGCAAGTGCATCGTCAATCGCAAAAGAGGTCAATGCTTCATAATTAACAGTTGAAAATTGATTGATCTGTGTGTGATCAATCAATCGTATTTCTTTCTCATTAATAAACTCTTTCCATTTATCCACATTAAGGTCCCCTTTTATTAGTATTTAAACTATTATATAATAAGCACTAGCATTATTAAAGAAATGGGTGATAAAGATTAGTTACGCAAATAAGCAATTAGAAGAAGTTAAAGTGTTTAAAGATCCTGTACATCGATATGTACGCGTAAGGGACCAAGTTATTTGGGACTTAATTGCGACGCCCGAAATGCAACGTCTAAGAAGAATTAAACAATTAGGAGCAACAAATTTAACTCAGAGCACAGTCGTTTTAACCACTCTTTAGGTGTGTATGAAATTGTGAGACGCATTATTAAAAAAATGGAATTAAGACCTGAGTGGAATACTGATGAACGTTTAGTCTGTTTGTGTGCAGCATTATTACATGATTTAGGGCATGGACCTTTCTCGCATTCATTCGAAAAGGTATTCTCGCTTGATCATGAGTATTTTACTCGAGAAATAATCCTCGGAGATACAGGTGTTAATAAAGTATTATCTAAAGTAGCGGATGGCTTCCCTGAAAAGGTAGCAAATGTGATTAATAAAACATATCATGATGAGTTAGTTATTAGTTTGATTTCAAGTCAAATTGATGCTGACCGGATGGATTATTTATTAAGGGATGCCTATTATACAGGGGTGAGCTATGGTAATTTTGATATGGAACGTATTTTACGTGTCATGCGACCAACAGAAAACCAAGTAGTTATCAAATCAAGTGGTATGCATGCTATTGAAGATTATATTATGTCTCGTTATCAAATGTATTGGCAAGTATACTTCCACCCTGTAACAAGAAGTGCTGAAGTTATTTTGACTAAAATATTTCATCGTGTGAAGTATTTATATGAAACAAATTACACGTTTAAAGAAGAGCCACATCTACTAAAAAATATATTTAATAGTGAAATAGCTGTAGAGGATTACTTAGCACTTGATGAAGCGGTTGTCTATTACTATTTTCAGCGTTGGCAATATGAAGATGATCCTATCTTAAAAGATTTAGCTGAAAGATTTGTTAATCGACGTTTATTTAAATATAAAGAGTATGATGCAGAATCACATTTAGATATAGTTTCTGAATTAAAGGAGTTATTTATTAAAGCTGGAATTGATCCGAACTATTATTTAATCATTGATTCATCAAAAGATCTACCATATGACGTTTATCGTTCAGATGGAGCAGGGCGCATACCAATCTTTTTACAGATGCCAAATGGTAAACTAAAAGAATTATCGGAGCATTCAACAATTGTTGATTCGATAACAGGTAAGGTAAGAGAAGATCATAAATTATATTATCCAGAAGATTTACTAGAAGAAATTTCTGATGTAAAATTAAAAGATGAAATTAAAGATTTACTTAGTAAAGCTTATTTATAAATAGAAAGATTCAAATATGCTATAGTGGTTTATTAGAGTGGAAATTAAATATTTTGAGGAGGTTCTCATTTATGAGTGAAGAAAAGAAAAAGAAGCAATCATTTACAATTATTTCAGATGACTCAACTGATGGTCATGGTGGATATGGTGGGGGATCGATCTCACTAGAAAATATGTCAGCAATTATTGTTGATCCTGAAGAAAACAAAGCATATGTTGATTTGGATGCAATGCATGCTCGTAGTGATATAGAACGTAGAGTTAAATATATGAATGACCGTGATGAAGTTCCTGAACCACGTTTGTATTGGATCGTTTGGGTAACGGTTGAGCGCGGAGAAAAAGGTCCTTATTATGCAGGAGTTGGAGCGAGTGAGCTTCTGGTCGATAAAAAGAATCGAAGAGCATATAAATCAATGGCTGAGCATGTTGGTAATATGGAGAAGTCATTAAAAGGAAAAATCGTTGTTGCCCATATGGATGATAAATCAAAGTTAATTTTAAAAGAGTTTTTGGAAACCTTCAAAGATGATATGTGGGAAAATTCAACAGATGAATTAAAAAATAATTTAGCTTAAAGAGTGAACAAATTATGACAAATGAATAACTCATAGTAAAAGTCTTGTGCTTTCGGATGAGAATTTGTAAGATAGATATACATGGGCTAGAACATGTATTGCTAGGACACTAAAAAAGCTGACTTCTATACACATTATAGAAGATCAGCTTTTTTAATTTTTGACGATAAAGAGAATTTAGATTGGTAAAAGAAATAGCTTATCGTTATAATGTCATAAGTATAGATAAATAAATGTAAGAGGCGATAAAATGAGTGTAAAACGTAAAAATATTAATGTTGAATTACGAACTGTGATTGAAGATGATGGAGAAAAAGAATTAATAATTGTAAAACAAAAAGGTAAGTATTTTAAACGAAATAATTTAGAAGTGTTAACATATACAGAAAGAACAGATGGAGAAGAAGATATCGATAATATGATTTCAATCCATCCTGATAAAATAAACATTAAAAGAACAGGTGCCGTTTCGATGAACCAAATCTTCTTAAAAGGACGCGTAACAGAGAGTTTATATAAACATCCGCATGGTAATATTCATATGGAGATTGATACTGTATCTATGTCTTATGAATCTATGGAGATGACTGGTCGCGGTCAGGTAGTTATCGCTTATCAAGCGATGTTAAATGGGACGGAAAAAAGAGATCATTATCTGACATTAACATTTATGGAGGAGTAAACATGAGTATATTAAATGAGGTTGAAGCTAGTTTAGAAAAAGCGATAAAAGAAGCGGTTATTAAAGCAGAGCTTGCTGTAGAATCAGAAATTCCAGAAATTGTTTTAGAAAACCCTAAAGCAAAATCTCACGGGGACTTTGCTACAAACATTGCTATGAGATTAGCAAAGATTGCTAAAAAGGCACCCCGTCAAATTGCTGAGGAAATTGTTCAGAATTTAGACGAAGAAGCGGGATCAATTGAATCAGTTGAAATAGCAGGTCCTGGATTTATTAATTTTTTCATGAAAGATACATTTTTAGAAAATGTGGTTGAATCCGTTCTTGAAGCAGGTGCAGATTATGGTAAGTCAACAAGTGGAGAAGGAAAACGAATTCAAGTTGAGTTTGTTTCTGTTAACCCGACAGGTGACTTACATTTAGGTCATGCTAGAGGTGCCGCTTTTGGTGATATATTGTGTAATGTATATGAGACGTCAGGTTATGATGTTGAACGTGAATATTATATAAATGATGCTGGAAATCAAATGAATCAACTTGCATTATCAGTTGAAGCGCGTTATTTAGAGGCATTAGGAAAAGAAGGAAATATGCCAGAAGATGGTTATAAAGGTGAAGACATCGTCGAAGTTGGAAAAGAGCTTGCGGAAAAGTTTAATGACGAACTCATAGATAAGGCTGATGAGGAGAGACTAAAATTTTTCCGAGATTATGGTTTAGACTTTGAAATTAATAAAATTAAAACGGATTTAGATGCTTTTGGTGTTCATTTTGATCATTGGTTCTCAGAGCAATCACTTTATGAATCTGGAAAAATATTAGAGGCTCTAAAAATATTAAAAGACGCAGGATATACTTATGAATTTGAAGGGGCTACGTGGTTACGTTCAACAGATTTTGATGATGATAAAGACCGTGTGCTTATCAAGCAAGATGGTACATACACTTATTTAATGCCAGATATTGCTTATCATCAAAATAAATTAGAGCGTGGTTTTGATAAGATAATTAATGTTTGGGGTGCAGATCACCATGGTTATGTCTCAAGAATGGGAGCGGCTATTCAAGCTTTAGGTTATCCAATTGAAAAGTTCAGTGTAAACATTATTCAAATGGTAAACTTAATGGAGGATGGTGAAACAATTCGAATGAGTAAGCGTACAGGTAAAGCTGTTGCCCTTCGTGAGTTAATTGAAGAAGTTGGTGTGGATGCTGTGCGTTACTTCTTTAGTATGCGTTCAAATGACTCGCAACTTGATTTTGACTTAGACTTAGCACGTTCTGAATCAAATGAAAATCCAGTATTTTATGTTCAATATGCTCATGCGCGAATTGCAACGATCCTTTCTAATGCAGAAGCTGAAGGATATGACCTAGATGCATCTTATGACGCCAAGTTACTTGTAACTGATAAGGAACTAGATCTTTTAAAGCAATTGGGGGCATTTCCTGTTGTTGTGGCTGATGCAGCGAAGTTAGAAACACCACATCGTGTAACACAGTATGTTTATGATTTAGCAGCAATGCTACATTCGTTTTATAATGCCGAGAAAGTATTAGGTGATGATAAAGTATTAACTCAAAGTCGCTTAGCGCTAGTTCAAGCTGTTAAAATAACATTAGCAAATGGTTTGAAAATCTTAGGAGTTAGTGCACCAGAAAAAATGTAATCTAATACAACACAGTTTATTAATAGATTGTGTTGTATTATTATATGTTAATTAGGTTACTTAAAAGATAATTATCATGTATTATGTTATTTAAGTAAAATTTTTAAGATATGTGTTGACTGAATAGTCATTCATAATGTATTATATTAAATAATAGACTTAATAATTTTTGAATTAAACTGCAAACGGTTACAGTAGCAGTAATATAAAAGAGGGGGACGAAAATGGATACATTTTTAACAATTAATTTAATCGCCTTTATACTAGTCGTTTTATATGGACTTTTCTTATTTTTGAAAGCGGTTATGACAAGAATTTCTTATATGAAGATGGGTCAAAAGACAGATTTTGATTTAGCACTTAAAGAACGTTTACGTGATGTCGTTGTGATTGTATTTGGTCAATCGAAATTATTAAAAGATAAAAAATCTGGTGCGATTCACGTGATGATGTTCTATGGATTTATTTTAGTTCAATTTGGAGCAATTGATATGTTTATTAAAGGGATTGCACCTGATAAACATTTACCATTTGGGCCGTTATATCCAGCATTTACGTTTTTCCAAGAGTTTGTCACACTGACGATTTTAGTAGCCGTCGTCTGGGCATTCTATCGTCGTTATATTGAAAAGCTCGTTCGTCTTAAAAGAGGATGGTTTGCAGGACTTGTACTTATTTTTATTGGTACATTGATGCTTTCAGTGCTATTAGGTAATGGTATGATGCAAATTTGGCAAGGTACTGGAACAGCTTGGACGGAACCAATTGCTAGTTTAATTGCCATGGCATTTAGTTTCCTACCAGAAACCGCCGCAATGGTCCTATTCTTTATTTCATGGTGGATACATACAGTTACAATTTTAGCTTTCTTAGTTTATATTCCACAGTCAAAACACGCACACTTAATTGCAGCGCCAATTAACGTGTTTATTAGTAAGCGTGTACCTGGTAAATTAAAAACATTGAATTTTGATTTTGATGAAGATACACCAGAAGAAGATATGAACTTTGGTGCTGGAAAAGTAGAAGACTTTGATCGAGAACAAATGCTTGATTTCTATTCATGTGTTGAGTGTGGACGTTGTACAGATGTTTGTCCGGCATCAGGAACTGGTAAAATGTTATCACCAATGGATATTATGATTAAATTAAGAGATCATTTAACTGAAAAAGGTGCAGCAGTCACAGGAAAGTCTCCTTGGGTACCTGAAATGGCTTTTGGTGATAAAGGACCAAATAAATATGCGAATATGGAACGAGAAGAAGCAGTGACAGCAATGGATTCAATTAGTATGATTGGTGATGTTATCACACAAGAAGAATTAGCGGGTTGTACAACGTGTCGTGCTTGTGAAGATGCTTGTCCAGTAATGAATGAGCATGTTGGTCAGATTATTGATATGCGTCGTTACCTAGTCATGGCTGAAGGTAAGATGGATCCTGAAGCACAACGTGCAGTTACAAATATCGAACGTCAAGGTAATCCTTGGGGCTTATCTAAAAAAGATCGTGTTAAATGGCGTGATCAGGACGAGACGATTTATGTTCCAACAGTCAAAGAACTTAAAAAAGAAGATAAAGAATTTGAATACTTATTCTGGGTAAGTTCGATGGGATCTTATGATAGTCGAAGTCAGAAGATTGCTTTAGCCTTTGCTAAATTAATGAATCAAGCAGGTGTTAGTTTTGCAATTCTAGGAAATACAGAAGCAAACTCAGGTGATACAGCACGTCGTATTGGTAATGAGTTCTTATTCCAAGAAATTGCTGAGAAAAATATTAAAACGTTTGAGAAAAATAATGTGACAAAAATAGTGACAATTGATCCACATGCGTATAATATCTTTAAAAATGAGTATCCTGATTTAGGTTTTGAAGCAGAAGAAGTTCTTCACCATACAGAAATGTTGTATGACTTAGTTTCATCAGGCAAATTAGATCCTGTGATACCGATTAATCAGCGCTTAACGTATCATGATTCATGTTACTTAGGTAGATATAATGGGGTTTATGACCCACCGCGTGAAATTTTAAAAGCAATTCCAGGTCTTGAATTAATTGAGATGGTTAGAAATAAAGAGAATGGCATGTGTTGTGGAGCTGGTGGCGGTCTCATGTGGACTGAAGAAACAACAGGAAATCGTATTAACGTAGCTCGAACTGAACAAGCAATGGAAACAGAACCAACAATGATTTCTAGTGCCTGTCCATTCTGTCTAACAATGTTAAGCGATGGTACAAAAGCGAAAGATGTTGATCAAGATATTAGTACACTAGATGTTGCTGAAATTCTTGCAATATCAGTGTTTCCAGAAGAACCAGAATTAGAACCTGAACAAGAATCAGAAGTAACAGCTTAATAAAACCTAAAACAGAAGAAGAGTATAGCTCTTCTTCTGTTTTTAAAAGCTTATTGATTGAGCGGTCGCTCAATTAAAATCCAATATTAAATTAACTATGAAAAGGAGATGTTAATTAATGCGAAAAACAGTGATTGTTTCAGGAGCACGTACACCATTTGGTAAGTTGGGTGGAACTTTGAGTTCATTGACTGCCTCAGAGCTTGGTGGAATAGCAATTAAAGAAGCGGTTAAACAAGCAGAAATTGATTCTATAAATATTGATGAAGTTATTTTTGGTAATGTTTTGCAAGGTGGACAGGGACAAATACCGTCAAGACAAGCAGCACGTGACGCGGGACTTCCGTGGCAAGTAAAAACGGAAACAATTAATAAAGTGTGCGCATCTGGTATGAGAAGTTTAACGTTAGCAGATCAGCTTATCCGTTTAGGTGATGAAGATGTTATTGTAGCTGGTGGAATGGAAAGTATGAGTAATGCTCCTTACATTTTACCAAAAGCACGTCAAGGTTATCGAATGGGAGATCAAACTGTCGTTGATTTAATGGTCCATGACGGGTTAACTTGTACTTTTGCGAATGTTCATATGGGTACTTATGGAAACTCGACAGCAGAAGAATTTGGGATTGCAAGAAAAGAGCAAGACCAGTGGGCTGTTCGTAGTCACAAATTAGCACTAGAAGCAATCGAATCAGGTAAATTCACATCAGAGATTGTACCGGTCGAAGTTCCACAAAGACGTGGAGAACCAATTGTTGTTGATACAGACGAAGGACCTCGTCAAGGTACAACAGAAGAAGTGTTAGAAAATCTTAAACCAGCATTTGGTAAAGACGGAACAGTCACTGCAGGAAATGCGCCAGGAGTGAATGACGGGGCATGTGCATTTGTTCTTATGTCAGATGAGCGAGCAGTCGAATTAGGCAAAGAGCCATTAGCAACAATTGTAAGTCATGCTGAAGTAGCGGTTGAAGCAAAGGACTTTCCACAGACGCCAGGTATTGTCATTAATAAATTACTAGATAAAGCTGGTAAAAACGTCAGTGATATTGACCTATTTGAAATTAATGAAGCTTTTGCTGTTGTGTCACTTGTAAGTTTGGAAATTGCAGACATTGATCCAGATAAAGTGAATGTTAATGGTGGTGCTGTTGCTCTTGGACATCCAATCGGAGCGAGTGGTAGCCGGATTATCTTAACGTTGATTCATGAATTAAAACGCCGTGGTGGTGGACTTGGTGTCGCTGCTATATGTAGCGGTGGCGGACAAGGTGACGCTGTTTTAATTGAAGTGCCAAAATCATAAAGAGAGGTTGATTATTCTATGGTAAAAAAAATTATGGTTATTGGGGCAGGACAAATGGGTTCAGGAATTGCTCAAGTCTTTGCCCAAGCAGATTATGAAGTTGTTTTAAATGATTTAAGTGAAGAGGCACTACAAAAAGCGCGAGCAAATATAAATAAGCATCTAACACGCTCTGTAGAAAAGGAACGACTAACTTCAGATGAAAAAACTGCAACATTGAATAGATTAGAGCTATCAACAAAACTTGAAGCAGCTGAAGATTGTGATTTTATTATTGAAGCTATTGTTGAAGATCTCGATGTAAAAAAATCATTATTTGAACAATTAGATGGTATAGCTAAACAGAGTGCTATTTTTGCGACTAATACGTCATCTATTTCGATAACAGAACTTGCTGCTGGAACAAAGCGACCAGACCAAGTTATTGGTATGCATTTTATGAATCCAGTTCCTGTCATGAAGCTTGTTGAAATCATTCGTGGCTTACAAACAAGTGATGAGACGTATGACGTTGTTAAACAATTAAGTGATGGATTATCAAAAGTATCTGTAGAAGTGAATGATTTTCCAGGATTTGCCGCAAACCGTATTTTAATGCCGCTGATTAATGAGGCGATTTATACAGTTTATGAAGGTGTCTCATCAATTGAGGATGTCGATACTGTGATGAAGTTAGGTATGAATCATCCAATGGGTCCGTTAGAATTAGCAGATTTTATTGGTTTAGATACATGTCTTTCAATCATGGAAGTACTCCATGAAGGCTTAGGCGATAGTAAATATCGTCCATGTCCACTTCTTAAGCAATATGTCCAGGCAGGCTGGTATGGTAAGAAGACAGGAAAAGGATTTTACGAATATTAATACAACAAGCTTGAGGGTGAGTACATGGATTTTATGTTAACTGAAGAACAAATTATGTTAAGAGATACAATTAGAAAGTTTGTCGAAAAAGAAGTGAAACCAGCAGTCAAAGTAATGGAAGAAACACATGAGTTTCCTACAGAAATAGTTAAGCGAATGGGCGATCTTGGTTTAATGGGTATACCAATTTCAACAGATTTATTAGGTGCTGGAATGGATTTTAGCTCATATGTTATAGCTATTCATGAAATATCAAAAGAAAGTGCCGCTTTAGGAGCAATATTATCCGTACATACATCTGTTGGAACAAAGCCGATTATTGACTTTGGAACAAGTGAACAAATAGAGAAGTATGTTCCTAAACTAACAACAGGTAAATATTTAGGTGCATTTGCCTTAACTGAGCCGAGTGCCGGATCTGATGCTGCAAGTTTAAAAACAACTGCTGTTAAAAAAGATGGTAACTATATTTTAAATGGTTCTAAAGTATTTATTACAAATGGAAACGAAGCCGATACATTTATAACATTTGCTAAAACTGCTCCAGATGAAGTAAGTGCCTTTATTATTGAAAAAGATTTTCCAGGATTTAAAATTGGGAAAAATGAAAATAAAATGGGTTTAAGAGGAACAAGTACTGTTGAATTGTTTTTTGAAAAATGCATTGTGCCTAAAGAACAACTATTAGGTGAAGAAGGTGAAGGCTTTAAAATTGCTATGGCTAATTTGAATATGGGCCGAATTGGAATTGCCGCACAAGCCTTAGGTATTGCTGAAGGTGCTCTCAATTATGCAATTGAATATGCAAAAGAAAGAGAGCAATTTAACAAGCCAATCTCACATCATCAAGGAATTTCCTTTAAAATAGCGGATATGGCAACAGAAGTAGAAGCGGCTCGTTTACTCACTTATCAAGCTGCTAATATGGTTGAGCGTAATGTCGAATGTCGAAAAGAAGTGTCAATGGCTAAAATGTTTGCATCTAAAACAGCAATGAAAGTAGCGATTGAAGCTGTCCAAATTTTTGGTGGTTATGGTTATACAGAAGATTATCCGGTAGAAAGATTTTTCCGTGATGCCAAAGTAACAGAAATTTACGAAGGTACAAACGAGATACAACATATCGTTATTGCAAAAGAAATTTTGAAATAAAAGAATTTAAAATTCAAGGGGGAAATAATAATGAATTTTCAACTAACTGAAGAACAAGAAATGTTACGTAAAATGGTGCGCGATTTTGCAGAGAAAGAAGTAGAGCCAACTGCAGCTGAAAGAGATGAAGAAGAGCGTTTTGACCGTTCTATTTTTGATAAAATGGCTGATTTAGGTCTAGCAGGTATTCCGTGGCCTGAAGAATACGGAGGAATTGGTTCAGATTATGTGAGCTATGTGATTGCAGTTGAGGAGTTATCGCGTGTGTGTGCATCTGTTGGAGTAACACTGTCTGCACACGTATCACTTGCAAGTTGGCCAATCTTTAAATATGGAAATGAAGAACAAAAGCAAACATTCTTACGTCGTTTAGCAGAAGGTTCAGCACTAGGTGCCTATGCATTATCAGAGCCTGGAGCTGGAAGTGATGTAGCTTCAATGAAAATGACAGCTAAAGAAGATGGAGACGACTACATATTAAATGGTAGTAAAGTTTGGATAACAAACGGAAGTGTTGCGGATATTTATGTTGTTTTTGCGAAGACAGATACAGATGCGAATCACCGAGGAATTTCTGCGTTCATAGTAGAAGCAGGAACAGAAGGATTTACTTATGGTAAAAAAGAAAGAAAATTAGGTATCCGTTCTTCACCAACAACAGAATTAATCTTTGAAAACTGCCGTGTACCGAAAGCAAACCTATTAGGTAAAGAAGGCGAAGGGTTCAAAATAGCTATGACAACGCTTGATGGCGGTAGAAGTGGTATTGCAGCTCAAGCTGTTGGTATTGCCCAAGGTGCGTTAGATGCGGCTGCAAATTATGCTAAAGAACGTGAACAATTTGGTAAGCCAATTGCTCATAATCAAGGTGTTTCTTTCAAGCTAGCGGATATGGCAACTGAAACAGAAGCAGCTCGTTTACTTACTTATCAAGCGGCCTGGCGTGAAACTGAGGGGTTAGATTATAGTAAAGCTTCAGCAATGGCAAAGTTATTTGCTGGAGATGTAGCCATGAAACATACTGTAGAAGCAGTACAGATATTTGGTGGTTATGGTTATACAAAAGATTATCCAGTAGAACGTTATATGAGAGATGCAAAAATCACTCAAATATATGAAGG